>Ga0187844_10000422_pt1 | contig 32749 bp, 28 predicted proteins | sample SpaLakP09_SKY_50_FD_134517 | JGI IMG/M metagenome (GOLD analysis project Ga0187844, IMG submission 134517) | Oligotrophic lake water microbial communities from Sparkling Lake, Wisconsin, USA - SP09_SKY_50 | ecosystem: Environmental > Aquatic > Freshwater > Lake | place: USA: Sparkling Lake... | reverse complement strand
TCATCGAGAAGGCGGCCGTGCGCGTGGGGCCGGACGACACGGTGCGCCTGCGCGCGATCCTGGCCGAGCAGGAAGCGGCCATCACCGCCAACGACTTCGCCACGTTCCACCGCACGGACGAGCGTTTCCACGCGCTGCTGGCCGAGCTGTCCGGCTATCCGGGCGTGTGGCCGATCATCCAGCAGGCCAAGACGCAGATGGACCGCTACCGCCAGCTCACGCTGCCGCTGGAAGGCCGCATGGCCGGGGTGCTGGAAGAGCACCGGGCCGTCGTCGACGCCATCGAGGCGCGCGACCCGGCCCGCGCCGTGGCCGCCATGCGCGACCACCTCGACCATGTGATGCCGGTGCTGGAAATCACCCGCAAGCTGCGCCCGGAATTCTTCACGACCCACCTCGACACGCGCCCGGCACGCTGACGCAGTTTCGCTGTACGCGACCGATTTGTTACCATGGTGGCTTGTAAACTTTGATGAAGTCAGCCATGCCCAATAACAAGCGCCCGGCCAAGGGCCCGTCGTCCAAGCCCAACCGGGGAATGACCAAGCCGGCAACTCCTGCCAAGGCGGTCAAGGCGGCGAAACCGGTGGAGGCGGATCCCGACGAGCTGGCCCAGAACCTCGTCGACCTGGCGCTCGAGATCACCGAGCGCGAAGGCCCGGACGCGGCCACGCCCAGCGCGCGTCAGGAAGACCTGACCGTCCTCGTGCGGCGCATGCTCCGCCGCAAGCACGACGACGTGCTGTACGGCGCCATCGAAGTGGCGAAATACACGGATCCCGACTGCTGCCGCCTGCTGCGCGAGCGCGTGGAAGAGGAGGCGGCCACGTACCACGTGCGGGGAGACGACGAGGCCGAGCTGGAAATCGACGCGTTCATGATCCCGCTGTTCGTGCACAGCACGGGCGGCCTCGTGCAGGAAGACGTGTTCCGCGATGACGCCGATTTCGAAGCGCTGATGGACAGTTTCCGCCAATCCGGCCTGGCCAGCGCCGCCACGCGCATCGTGCTCGTGCGCCACCTGTACGACCTCGACGCGGTCGACCGCATCCGCTACAGCGACCTGCAGGAGATGCTGCGCGAAGCGGCGCAGGCGATGCGGTCGAGGAAGCTCGTGGCCACGCCCGCCATCGAGGCCAGCATGCGGCCCTGGATCGCCGGCGAGTACGAGCCGGAGGACGAGGCGATGGAACTGCGCTTCCTGCTCGGCTTTGCGCTGAAGCCGGTCGACGATCCGTTCTACAAGGTGCCCTCCGGCGAGGCCGCGTCCGACGCGTACTTCGAAGGCCGCATGGCCCGCTACCGCATGTGGGCCGGCAGCGTGTCGCCGCTGCTGCAGCGTTGCCTGTCGCGCCATCCGGCCGGGATCGAGCTGAATTTCCTGTACCAGGACCTGTTCTACGGCGCGCTGGAGCAGGGCGTGGGCGAGCTGTCGATGCTGGCCACCCTGGCCGAGGTCAACCAGAAAGTGGAAGAGCAGCAGCGCGCGCCGGACCGCATCAAGGCCGTCGTCGCGCCGGTGGAAGCGAACGGCGAACCCGTCCTGAGGATCAACCTGTATCCGCTGGACGGCGGCGCACCGCTGGCCACGATCGACAAGCCCCTCGACCTGGCCGCGCACCTGGAGGCCGAGCTGGAAGATTTGTGCGATGCACTAGGAACCGTCGGGCTCGACGGCGTATTGCTGGCTCGAGGCTTCGACGAGGCCGGCGAGCCGGAAGACGCGGAACCCTATCTTTCGGCCTGAATGCGCTGTTTTGCGGCGGTGCACACGTCGTCACGCAAGTGTAGATGATGTCAACTCGTAGTGTTTTTTCCTCTGTCCGCGTAGGAGGGAACCTACATAGTTGGGCACTATGCCGAGCTCTCCTAGGGAGACCTGGACCGTACGGTCTCCCATCCATTTCCCGATATAAATATTGCAATGCATAAATGAAAATATTAAGAAATTTGCATGATACGATTCACTGGTCCGGCACCTGATCTGTCGGTGTTTATGGGAGCACCAGAGCATCGACGCATCAGGTCCCGGGCCTTGAATCCAGATCAACTAGAACGCCCCGAGGCGAAAGGAAATCAACATGCCGACCCTGATCGTGTTTTGCCATCTGCGCTGGGACTTTGTCTTCCAGCGCCCCCAGCACCTCATGACTCGCCTGGCGGAACACTACCGAATCCTGTTTGTCGAGGAGCCGGTGTATGACGAGGGCAAGGCGCACCTGCAGAAGACGGCCGTCGCGCCGAACATCACGGTGTGCCAGCCGCATACCGGCATCCAGGCACCCGGCTTCCACGACGACCAGATCCCGACGCTGCAAACGCTGCTGTCCGACCTCGTCCCGGAAGGCGAACGTCCGGTCGTCTGGTTCTATACCCCGATGGCCCTGCCGCTGCTGCAAGGCTTCGACCCGGCGCTCGTCGTGTACGACTGCATGGACGAACTGGCCGCCTTCAAGAACGCGCCGAAACAACTGCTGCAGCGCGAGAACGCACTGCTGAACATCGCCGACCTGTGCTTCACGGGCGGCCCGAGCCTGTACCAGTCCAAGCGCGACCGCCACGCCAACGCGCACTGCTTCTCGAGCAGCGTCGACGCGAAACACTTCCAGAAAGCGCTGGATCGCGACTACAGCCACCCGGAACAGGCCCACGTCGCCCGTCCGCGCCTGGGCTTCTACGGCGTCATCGACGAGCGCTTCGACACCGACCTCGTCAGCGAGGTCGCCCAAGCCCGTCCGGACTGGCAGATCGTGCTCGTGGGTCCGGTCGTGAAGATCGACCCGGCCAACCTGCCGCGCGCGAACAACATCCACTACATGGGCCAGCGCACGTACGAGCAGCTGCCGCAATTCCTGGCCGGCTGGGACGTCTGCCTGCTGCCGTTCGCGCTGAACGAGTCGACCAAGTTCATCAGCCCGACCAAGGTGCTGGAATACATGGCAGCCGAACTGCCGTCCGTCAGCACCCCGATCACGGACGTGAAGGTGCCGTACGGCGACGTCGTCGCGATCGCGGACACGCCGGAAAAATTCATCGCCGCCTGCGAACGCATGCTGGCCATGAACGACGAGCAGCAGGCCGCGCTGAAGGAACGCATGCGCGCCATCGTCGCCAACACGTCGTGGGACAAGACGGCCGCCAGCATGCACCACCTGATCCACACGACCGCGCCGAGCAACAAGGCCCAGCGCTTCCTGGCCCAGGCGGAAGAGCAGGATTTCGACGACGTCGTCGCCGAGAACGTCAATCCGCTGCCGATCGCCGCACTGGCCGCCGCGCGCATGACGCCGAAGGACGGGATGGCGAAGGCCGCTGGTTGACGCGCTGTGTTTTCGTGATGCGTCACACCGAAATCGCTCAACCGGGCGATTAAATCGCGCAAACGCTCAAGACCGGTGAGGTTCGTGAATACAATTCGCACATGCGAATTCATTCACTCTTCATCGGTCTTTTTCTATCCGTCGCGTGCGGCCTGGCGGGCGCACAGGGCATGGCGACCTGGATCTGGTCGCCGGGCGATTTCGAAATCTGGCTCTCCAACCGCATGCAGGTGCAGCGCGTCGAGCGCGACGTCGCCTGGCCGCCGTTCTGGCGGTTGTACAGCCACCAGCCCCAGGTCAACTTCATCCGGCAGGTCGACCTGGCTGCGCCTGAAGATGTCGACGTCGCGGTCGAAGGCATCTACAACGTCGCCATCGACGGCCAGTTCGTGCACGGCGACCAGCGCCGCGTGCGTATCCCTGCCGGCAAGCACACGCTCAATCTCCAGGTCTATAACGCGGCGTCGCCGCCCGCCGTGTTCGTACGGGGAAAAACGATCCGTTCCGACGCGTCGTGGTCGGTCGGTCCGCGTCCCGGTGTGCCTGCCGGCCAGGCCGCGCACTGGACGTTCTCCGCGGCGGACGATCCTCCATCCCGCTACCGCCTGCCGACCCGCGAGATCCCGGCCGTCGCGGTCACGCGCGGGGACGGCGCCATCCTCGTCGACTTCGGTCGGGAGACGACGGGCTTCGTCAAGCTGAAGAACGTCACGGGCAGCGGCCGCGTGACCCTGTACTACGGCGAGTCGAAAGAGGAGGCGCTGTCCGAGCAGGGCGCGGAAACCCTCGACCGCGTCACGCTCGCCGGCCACCGCGGCGACTTTGTCGTGCCCACGTCGCGCGCCATGCGCTACGTGAACATCCGTTTCGATGCAGGCCTGCGGATAGGCGACGCGGGACTGCTGTACGAATACCTGCCGGTCGCGCACCGCGGCATGTTCAGGAGTTCCGACGACGAGTTGAACCGGATCTGGGATGTCGCCCAACGCACGCTGGAACTGAACACGCGCGAGTTCTTCGTCGACGGCGTCAAGCGCGACCACTGGGTGTGGTCCGGCGACGCAGTGCAGACCTACCTGATGAACTACTACACGTTTTTCGACGGCGACACGGTCAAACGCACGACGTGGGCGCTGCGCGGCGCGGATCCGGTCGACATGCACATCAACACGATCCTGGACTATTCCCTGTACTGGTTCATCGGTATCCGCGACTATTACCAGTACACCGGCGACGCAAACTTCGTGAAGAATATCTACCCGCGCATGACGACCCTGATGGATTTCGTCATCGCGCGCCGCAACGCGAACGGCATGCTGGAAGGCCTGCCGGGCGACTGGGTATTCGTCGACTGGGCCGACATGCCCAAGGATGGCGAACTGGCCGTCATCCAGCTGCTGTTCGCGCGGAGTCTCGACGCGATGGCCGATTGCGCGGCGCTCGCGCACGACGACACGCGGGCCGCCACTTACCGCCGGCAGGCCGCCGACCTGAAAACGAAAATCATGGCCGCCTTCTGGGACCCGGCGCGCCAGCTGTTCGTCCACGGCCGCAAGGACGGCAAGGTCAACCCGCTCGTCACGCGCCACCCGAACATGTTCGCGCTGATGTTCGGCTATCTCGACGAGGCGCAGGCGGGGAGTGTCCGCCGCAACGTGCTCACGAGCGACGCGGTGGCGAAGATCACGACGCCGTACATGCGCTTCTACGAGTTGGCGGCGCTGGCGGAAAGCGGGCAGCAGCGCTATGTCACGGGCCAGATCAAGGATTACTGGGGCGGCATGCTGCGCGCGGGCGCCACCTGCTTCTGGGAGCAGTACGACCCGAAGGTGGAAGGCGCCGCCCGCTACGCGATGTACGGCAAGCCGTTCGGCATGAGCCTGTGCCACGCGTGGGGCGCGAGTCCCCTCTACCTGCTCGGCAAGTACTACCTGGGCGTGAAGCCGACGCAGCCCGGGTATGCGGCCTATGTCGTCGAGCCGGACCTGGGCGGCCTGCAGTGGATCGACGGGAAGGTGCCCACGCCGCGCGGGGACATCGCCGTGTTTGCGGATGCGACGACGATCCGGGTAACCGGCGTCGCCGGCCAGGGCGTGCTGCGCTTCGCCAGCAGGAGCGCGCCGCGGAGCACCGGCGGCACGGTGCGCAAGGTGGGCGAGCATCGCTACGAACTGGCGCTGGAAGGCGGGAAGACGGTCACCGTTTCACGCGAGGAATAAAGCTGTTGCGGGGACGCCGTGGGTCAATCTATAATCCGCGATGTACGTTATAGATTAAAAACCACGGAGACCCGATGTTGCGCCGACCACTTCTTTCCCTCATCCTGTGCGGCCTGTTCGCCAGCCCGCTGGCATTCGCCGCCGATACGCCTGTCAAGCTGACGCATGTCGCCGGCCCGTTCGCCGCCGATCCGGCCTCGCTGGACAAGTACGACACCCCGGACTGGTTCCGCGACGCCAAGTTCGGCATCTGGTCGCACTGGGGCCCGCAGGCCGTGCCGCGTGCTGGCGACTGGTACGCGCGCAACATGTACATCTACGGCACGCCGCAGTACGAACACCACCTCAAGACGTACGGACACCCGTCGAAGCACGGCTACAAGGACATCATCCCGTTGTGGAAGGCCGAGAAGTTCGAGCCGGACGCACTGATGGCCCTGTACGCCAGGGCCGGCGCGAAATACTTCGTCAGCATGGGCGTCCACCACGACAATTTCGACCTGTGGGATTCGAAGTACCACCGCTGGAACGCCGTCAAGATGGGGCCGCACCGCGACATCGTCGGCGCCTGGCAGAAGGCGGCCGTGAAGGCGGGCCTGCGCTTCGGCGTGTCCGAGCACCTGGGCGCGAGCTACGGCTGGTTCGCGACCAGTCATGGACACGACGAAGTCTTCCCGCAGCTCGGCGTGCCGTATGACGGCGCCGATCCGCAATACGCGGACCTGTATCACCCGAAGCATGACGAACGGTTCGGCGGCGGCCAGCCGTGGTACACGAAGAACGCCGCGTATCACCAGGAATGGTTCAACCGCGTGACGGACCTCGTGACGCACTACAAGCCGGACCTGCTGTACACCGACGGCGGCATCCCGTTCGGCGAAACCGGCCGGACGCTCATCGCCAATTTCTACAACGAGAACATCAAGACGCACGGCAAACTGGAAGCCGTGTACAACCACAAGGACATCGGTTCCGGCGAGTTCCTGCGCAAGGCGGGCGTGCAGGACGTCGAACGGGGCGTCATGAACGGCATCCAGCCGTTGCCGTGGCAGACCGACACGTCGATGGGCGACTGGTTCTACAGCGAGGGCTACAAGTACAAGACGACGCAGGACGTCGTGTACATGCTGGCGGACATCGTCAGCAAGAACGGCAACCTGCTGCTGAATGTCGTGCAGTACCCGGACGGCAGCCTGCCGCCGGAGTCCCGTAAATTCCTCGACGAGATGGCGGCGTGGATGCAGGTCAACGGCGAAGCCATCTATGGCACCCGTCCATGGAAGACGTTCGGCGAAGGCCCGACCAAGCTCGAAGCGGGGGCTTTCAAGGAAAACGCCGACTATACGGCCAGCGACATCCGCTTCACCAGCAAGAACGGCGCCTTGTATGCCATCACGCTGGGCGAGCCGAAGGGCCAGGTGCGCATCGCCTCGCTGGGCGCGCAGGCCGGGCTGGAAAAACGTCCGGTCAAGTAGGTGTCGCTCGTGGGCGCGGCCGCGCCGTTGCGCTGGAAGCAGCAGGACGATGCCCTCGTGATCGACGTGCCGGCCAGCCTGCCGACGGCGATCGCCTCCAGCTTCAAGATCGGATTCTGACATGAAGACACGCATGATGACGGTGGCGGCGGTGCTGGCCGCCATGGGCGGCGTCGCGTACGCCGCGCCGACGGGACAAGTCACGGTGACGTCGCCGAACGGGCGGGCCGCGATCAAGATCGCACGCGACGGCAGCAGCTATGTCGTGACGCGCGGCGGCGAAGCGGTGATCACGGCGTCGCCCCTCGGTCTCGACCTCGACGGCCAGCCGGAACTCGCGGGGCTCGTGCTGGAAAAAGTCACGAAGTCGGCGACGGACCAGGTGATTCCCCTCGTCGCGACGAAGGCGTCCAGCGCGCGCGACCATTACCGCGCCGCGACGCTCCACTTCCGCGACCGCGCGGACGGCACCCGGCGCCTGCTCGTCGACGTGCGCGCCTACGACGACGGCGTCGCGTTCCGCTACCGCATCGACGGCAGCACGCCGGTGCGGCTGCGCGGCGAGAAGACGGCGTTCGTGCCGGCCGGCGATCCCGAGTGCCTGATCTCGGTCGCGGACGGCGCGCATGAAGTGCCGTTCGCGCGCCAGAAGATCTCGCAGCTGGACGACAAGCGGGGCTACGACGTCCCGGTCGTGTGCACGACGCCGTCGGGCCGCACCGCGTATGCGATCACGCAAGCGCACCTGGAAGGCTACACGGGGGCGTCGCTGTGGCGCGAGGGCGCGGGCCTGCGCGTGCGCCTGTCCGGCGCGTCCGCGTACGAATCGAAAGGCGGGCTGCAGACGTCCTGGCGGGTCGTCATGCTGGGCAACCGGCCGGGCGACCTGATCGCGTCTAACCTCGTCGGCAACCTGAACCCGGCCCCGCAGGGCGATTTCTCGTGGGTCAAGCCGGGCAAGGCCGCGTGGGACTGGTGGTCGGGCCCGCTCGTGGGCATGAAGCCGGACATGGCGGCCTACCGCCGCTACATCGACTTCGCCGCCGCATCGGGATTTCCGTACTATCTGATCGACGCCGGCTGGGCGCTGGGCAGCGGCGGCTGCTGCGACGCGTTGCCGACGACGGACATCACCCGCGCCGCCGACGGCATCGACATGCCGGCGCTGGTGCAGTACGCGGCGGAGAAGGGCGTCGGCCTGATCCTGTGGGCGCACTGGGAGCACGTGCGCAACCGCATGGACGAGGTGCTCGACACCTACGCCCGCTGGGGCATCAAGGGCGTCAAGATCGACTTCATGAACCGCGACGACCAGGACGTCGTCGACTTCTATCACCGCGTCGCCGCGGCGACAGCCCAGCGCCACCTGCTGCTGGACCTGCACGGCGCGTACGTCCCGGCCGGCCTGCAACGCACGTATCCGAACTTCATCACGCAGGAAGGCGTGATGGGCGCGGAGTGGTCCAAGATGAAGCCGATCGTCACGCCCGAGCACAACCTGATGCTGCCGTACACGCGCATGCTGGCGGGGCCGATCGATTACACGCCGGGCGGCTTCCGCAACGGCACGCCGGCGACGTTCCAGGTGCGGGCCGAGCTGCCGTTCGTGCAGAACACCCGCGGCCAGGAGCTGGCGAAGTACGTCGTGTACGACAGCCCGCTGCAGATGGTGTCGGACGATCCGGATGCCTACCGCGACGCCGAAGGTTTCGACTTCATCCGCAAGGTCCCGACGGCGTGGGACGAGACGCGCTTCGTGTCCGGCGAGCCAGGGAAGGATATCGTGCTCGCACGCCGCCAGGGCACGACGTGGTACGTGGGCGCGATGTCGGCCGACGAGGCCACGACGACGAAGCGGGTCAAACTGGACTTCCTGCCGGCGGGGCGCTACAAGGCGACGATCTGGGAAGACGGTGCCACGCCGAACAACGTCAAGCTGCGCGAGGTGGACGTGACGCCGCGCGACACCCTGGCCCTGGAACTGGCGGGGGCGGGCGGCGCGGCGGTGATCATCGAGGCCCGTTGATCAGGCCAGCGGGTCGATCGCGAAGGCAGGCATGCGCACGCTTTCGCGGGCGGCCTCGAGGAACTTGTCCGAGGTGAGTAGCGCTTCGTGGATGGTGACGTCCATGTCGAGGTAGCGATACGTGCCGAGGCGGCCGACGAACGTGACGTTGTCCTCGGTGCGGGCCAGGTTCACGTATTTTTCCAGCTGCGCCTTCTCGCGCGTCTGGCGGATCGGGTAGTACGGCGTGTCGTTTTCCTCGCACTGGCGGCTGTATTCCATGTAGCAGAGCGTTTTCTCGTGCTGTTCCCAGGGCGAGAAATGCTTGTGTTCCGTGATGCGGGTGTAGGTCTGCGAGTCGTCGCAGTAGTTGACGACGGCGTTGCCCTGGTAGTCGCCCGTGTCGCGGAAGACTTCGAAGTCCAGCGTGCGATAGGGCAGGCGGCCTTCGACATGGTTGAACCAGGCGTCGATCGGGCCGCTGTAGAACACGTGGTCGTAATCCGTCTTCGACGCCGGGTCGAAACGGGTGCCAAGGTGCACGGTGACGCCCGGTGCTTCCTTGAGAATGTTTTCCACGAGTGCCGTGTAGCCGTCCTTCGGCATGCCCTGGTACTTATGGTTGAAATAGTTGTCATCGTAATTGAAGCGCACGGGCAGGCGCTTCAGGATGCTGGCCGGCAGCTCGCTCGGGTGCAGGCCCCACTGCTTCATCGTATACGTCTTGAAGAACGCTTCGTACAGCTCGCGGCCCACGAAGCGCAGCGCCTGTTCCTCGAACGTTTGCGGGTTGTCGATCGACTTGTCGCCCAGCGACTGGATGAATGCCTGGGCCTCCGCGGGACGGAAGGTCTTGCCGAAGAACTGGTTGATCGTCAGCAGGTTGATCGGCAGGGTGAACACGCGGTTGTTCGTGATCGCTTTCACCCGGTTCACATACGGCATGAACTCCGCATAACGGTTGACGAATTCCCACGCCCGTTCGTTATCGGTGTGAAAAATGTGCGGTCCATACACGTGGACCATGACGCCGGTTTCGCTGTCGCGCTCCGAATGGCAGTTGCCCGCGATGTGATCGCGCGACTCGAAGATCTCCACGTTGTAGCCCGCATGGGCCAACTGGTTGGCGATGACTGCTCCCGAAAACCCAGCACCGACAATGGCAATATTTTTTTTCATTCGCGTTTCCTGTTTGAAAGTTATATGTGGTGGTTGCCCGGCATGCGCTGCTGGTCACTTGCTTTTACTGCAATATAAAATGTGACATATAGTGCCAAAAATATATCACTCTTCGGTCGTCATGCCCCGCACAATTGGATGCGGACGAATGCAAGCCTCTTTTACGGACGCGTCACGTAAACGAAAAAACCGCCGGCCGAAGCCAGCGGTTCGATGAACTACAAGCGGTCAGTGCTTAACGCTTGTTGTCATTCTTGTGGCTCTGCGAGCCGGCCTTGGCGTGCTGCTCTGGCGTGCCGCCGCGGGTACTGTTCCCGCTCGACTGGTTACCGCTCTGCTGGTTGCCACGGTTGCCGCTCTGGTTGTTGCCGTCGTTCTTGTGGCTCATCGAGCCGGCACGGCGTGCTTCTTCCGAGCTGAACTCGTGGGCATTGCCCGAAGCGTGGGCGGCGCGGCCGCCTTCCGACGCGATTTCGCGCTGTTTTTGCGGGTCCATCGATGCGAAGCCGCGGTTGCTGGTGTCGCCGCTCTGGTTGTTGCCTTTGTTACCGCCTTGTTGGTTGTTCGATGCCATGATCGTTCTCCTTGAAGTTGGTGATAGCGCGTTTGCACTTCCTCTGCCGGATCAGCGTCTCGTGACTGCCGCTCGGGAAGAGGTGAAGCCATGGTAAAGGAGCACTTATGCACGGTGAATAGGAGTTCGTACGGCTGGCTTGTAGGATGAGTCTGTCCATTTTGGTGCAACACATCAGTGAACGGAGGGTCCCGGCGGCATCCCGTCGCCCTTGCGCCGGAACGTGTCGGCCAGCTTCGGATCGTCCAGTCGCACGATCGACAGCGGGTGCGCGAACTCGATGCCTTCCTGCTCGAAGCGGCGGTAGATGTCGAGGAAGATGGCTTGCTGGGCATCCATGTGCAGGATGTAGTCCGGGCTGCGGAAGTGGTACACGATTTCGAAGTCGAGCGACCACTGGCCCCAGCTGAAGAAGTGGGCACGCTCGAAATCGACGTTCTCCTTGCTCGTGACGATCTCGCGGATGATGTGCGGGATGCGGCACAGCAGGTCTTCCGGCGTCCCGTACGCGACACGCAGCACGAACGCCACGCGGCGCGTCTGCATGCGCTTGTGGTTGTGGATGCGGCTCTTCAGCAGCTCGCCGTTGGAAAACACGACCTGTTCGCCGCCCAGTCCCCGCACGCGCGTCGTCTTGAGGCCGATGTGCTCCACCGACCCGAGCACGTCGCCCACGATGATGAAGTCGCCGACCTCGAACGGCTTGTCGAGCATGATCGAGAGCGAGGCGAACAGGTCGCCCAGGATATTCTGCGTGGCCAGCGCGACGGCCACGCCGCCGATCCCCAGGCTGGCGACGAGGGTCGTGATGTTGATCCCGAAGTTATCGAGGATCATCAAGGTGACGACCACCCACAGCAGCAGCCGCGAAATGAAGCACAGCACGCTGCTCGATGCCCGCCGCGCGCCGTCGACGGGCCCGATGCTGAACCGGTCGCGCCACGCGCGCAGGCCCGTGTCGCCCCAGACCGCCGCCTGCAGCAGCAGCGACGCGATGGCGATGCGGGTGACGAATTTGTCCTGTTTCATCGTCAGCTCGAGGAACGTGCTGCCGAAATACAGCGCGAACACGAGGATGAACAGCGAATAGCTGTTGGACAGCATCGCCGTGACGAAGTCGTCCAGCCGGGTCTCCGTGCGCCGGGACAGCGCTTCCATGCGCCGCAGCACGAAGGCGCGCACGAACAGCATCGCGACGGTCGAACCGACGGCGACGGCGAGGGCCAGGGCCCAGTCTTCAAAGGAATTGTTGAGGAAAGAAAAATGCCCTGTCCGGGACAGGAAGGGAAACGTCATCAGCACACTCCACACCATCGAAAGCCAGCCGCCAGTGTGCGGGCGTGCGGCATCAGGCCGCGCACAATTGACTTTCAGCAGGGTGCGGCATACATTGCATTATTTGCATCAATACACCGTTTCTCACTGATGGCCACCGACCAGACCACCAAGATCCTGCTCGTCGACGACCAGCCGGCCAATCTGGCGGTGCTGGAAGCCATCCTGGCGGACCTGGGGCAGACGCTGGTGTCCGTGACGTCCGGCGAGGCGGCGCTGCGCGAAGTGCTCGCCCACGATTTCGCTGTCGTGCTGCTGGACGTGCGCATGCCGATGATGAACGGGTTCGAGCTGGCCGAGCTGATCCGCGAGCACCCGCGAACGCACAGCCTGCCCATCATCTTCCTCACCGCCGGCGACGCCGACGAATTCCCGCTCGAGCGCGCGTACGCGCTGGGCGCGGTCGACTACCTCACCAAACCGTTCAATCCCGTCGTGCTGCGCGCCAAGGTCACCGTCTTCATCGACCTGTTCCGCAAGAGTGCGGAACTCGCCCGCATCGAGGAAGCGCGCCACCGCGCCCAACTGCGTTCGCGCGACGCGCGCCTGCGCCTCATCCTCGACAATATCCGCGACTACGCGTTCATCGGCACGGACGTCGACCGGATCGTGACGGAGTGGGAAGGGGGCGCCGCCGCGATCACGGGCTGGTCGGCCGCCGACGTGCGCGGGCGCGGCGTCGACCTGCTGTTCACGCCGGAAGACGCGGCCGCCGGGTTGCCGGAACAGGAAGCCCGGCGTGCGCTCGAACAGGGCCGGGCCGAGGACCGGCGCTGGCACGCACGCCGCGACGGCACGCGCTTTTTCGCCGACGGCGTGATGGTGCCGCTACGCGACGAGGCGGGCGTCCACGTGGGCTTCGCCAAGATCATCCGCGACGCGACCGCCGAAAAGCTCGCCGCCGAACGGCTGGCGGACAGCGAACAGCAGCTGGACGACAGCCGGCGCCAGGCCGACGCCGAACGCGAACGGCTGCTGCGCGAACTGCAGGCGGCCAGCGAGCGCATGCGCGACATCTTCCACCGCGCGCCCGCGATCATGTGCGTGATGACCGGCCCGGACCACGTGATCGAGATGGCCAACCAGCGCTTCGTGGAACTGGCCGGCGGCCGCAGGCTCGCCTGGCGCCCCGTGGGCGCGGCCCTGCCGGAACTGGGCGGGCAGGGATTCTTCGACGTGCTGGACCGCGTGTACGCGAGCGGCGAAGCGGTCGAGGGCAACAACGTGCGCCTGCTGCTGGCCCCGCCGCCCGACGCCGCCGGGCAGCACGCGCGCCTGGACGAACACTTCCTCGACTTCGTGTGCATGGCCCTGCGGGAGCCGGACGGCAGCGTGTCCGGCGTGCTGCTGCACGGCGTCGACGTGACGGAGCGCACGCGCGCGAACCTGCTCGCCATCGGGCAGCGCGGCGCGCTCGAACTGGCCGTCACCGACGCGCCGCTGGGCGACGTGCTGGACGTGCTGGCCCGCACCGCCGAGGATTACACGGGCGGCGCCGCGCTCGCGTCCGTGCAGTTGATGGTCGCCGGTGCGCGCCTGCAGCACGCGGCGGCGCCGTCGCTCGCCGTCGAATTCCAGCGCGCGATCGACACGGTCGCCGTCGGTCCCGTGGCGGGCGCCGCCGGCAGCGCGGCCTGGCAGGGCGCGCCGATCGTCTGCGCGGACATCGCCGCCGATCCGCTGTGGCAGCAGCACGTCCTGCTCGCGCAGGCGCACGGACTGCGCGCGGCGCGCGCGTTGCCGATCCTGGCGCCGTCCGGCGCCGTGCTCGGTACGTTCACCCTGTATTACCGGGAATGCCGGGTGCCGGGGCCGCAGGAAGAGGCGGCCCTCGCGCTGCTGGCGAATACCGCGTCGCTCGTGATCGGCCAGCGCCACGAGGCGGCCGAACGGCAGGCCGCGGAACACCGCTCGCGCGCGATCCTGGAAAGCATGAGCGAGGGGTTCATCGCGCTCGACCCGGCGTGGCGCATCACGTACGCAAACGGCGCGGCGGAGGCCGTGACGCGGCGCCCGCGCGAGGACCTGGTCGGCGCGCAGTTCTGGGACCTGTTCGCGCGCCTGCTCGGCAGCCCGCAGGAACGCGCACTGCGGCGCACGGCACTGGAGCGCATGGGCACCCGCATCGAAGCCTTCGACGCCGACCGGGGGCGCTGGTTCGAGATCAATTCGTTCCCGATGGAGGCGGCCGGCGCGGATGCCGGCGGGATCGCCCTGTACTTCCGCGACGAGACCGACCGCCGCCGCGCCGAGGAAGGCATCCGCCGGCTGGCCGCCGTGGCCGAACAGTCCTCCGACTTCATCGGCATCTTCACGCCGGACGCCGGCGGCATCTACCTGAACCCGGCGGGCCGCCGCATGGCCGGCCTGGACGACCGCACGAACATCGCCGCCTGGCGCATGATCGACTTCTTCCCGCGCGAGGACCGGCCCTTCGTACGCGACCACGTGATGGCCGCGCTGACGATCGGCGCGGCCGAGTGGGAGGGCGAGCTGCGCCTCGCGCAGCCCGACGGCGCGCCGCCCATGCCCGTGTACTTCAAGGGTTTCGCCGTGCGCGACGCGGACGGCAACAACATCGGCCTGGCGACCATCACGCGCGACATCACGGCGCAGAAGCGCGCCGAGGACGAGCTGCGCCGCGTGGCCGCCGACCTGTCCGAGGCCGACCACCGCAAGAGCGAATTCCTTGCCACGCTTGCGCACGAACTGCGCAACCCGCTGGCGCCCATCCGCACGGGCCTCGACCTGCTGCGCATGGCCCCGCGCGACGCGGATGCGCAGGCGCGCGTGCACGCCATGATGGACCGCCAGTTGGGCCATCTGATCCATCTTGTCGACGACCTGCTCGACATTGCCCGCATCACGCGCGGCAAGATCGAACTGAAACGGGAAGCCGTGGACCTCAAAGTGATCGCCCGGATGGCCGTGGAGACGAGCGCCGCGCTGATCGAGTCGCACGGCCACCGTCTGGACGTCGACCTGCCGGAGGAGCCGCTGCCGCTCGACGCGGACGTCACGCGCATGGTGCAGGTACTGTCGAACCTGCTGAACAATGCCGCCAAGTACACGCCGGCCGGCGGCCGGGTCGCGCTGTCCGCCTGGCGCGAGGACGGCCACGCGGTGGTGGCCGTGTCGGACAGCGGCATCGGCATCCCGCCGGACGCGATCGGCTCCGTGTTCGAGATGTTCACCCAGGTACGCGGCAGCCTCGATCGGGCCCAGGGCGGCCTCGGGATCGGGCTGTCGCTCGTGCGCCGCCTCGTCGAACTGCACGGCGGACGCGTGCACGCGTTCTCCGCCGGACGTGGCCACGGCAGCACGTTCAGCGTGCGCCTGCCGCTGCGTGCCGGCTCGCCGCGCGCGCGCGCGGCCGGTGACGACGAGGATGCGCAACCACGGGCGCCGTCGCCGCTGCGTGTGCTGGTGGTGGACGACAACGCGGACGCCGCCGACAGCCTCGTCGCGCTGCTCGACGCGCTCGGCCACACGACGTGGGTTGCGCGCGACGGCCCCGCGGGCCTGCACCGGGCGCTGGACGTGCAGCCGGACCTCGTGCTGCTCGATATCGGCCTGCCCGGCATGAGCGGCTACGAGGTGGCGCGCGCGATCCGGCGCAACCAGGGCGTCCGCCAGATCGTGCTCATCGCGTTGACGGGATGGGGCGCGCAGAGCGACCAGCAGCAGTCGCACGAGGCGGGCTTCGACCAGCACCTGACCAAGCCCGTGAGCCTGGAGGCGCTGGAACAGGCGCTGGCCGCCGCCGCGCGCGCGCTGCCATGAAGCCCGTCGACGTCTCCTGCGGCACCCTCGTCGTGGACGCCGGCGGCCGCCTCCTGCTGGGCCACGTGACGCACACGCCCCGCTGGGACATCCCGAAAGGCCTGCTGGACCCGGGCGAAACGCCGCTCGACGCCGCGATGCGCGAGCTGTTCGAAGAGGCGGGCCTCGCGTTCCCCGCTGAAGCGTTCCGCGACCTGGGCCGCTTCGACTACCGGCGCGACAAGGTGCTGCACCTGTTCCGCGTGGACGTGGGCGAGACGCTGCCGCTTCTTTCGCACCTCACCTGCACCAGCATGTTCCCGCACCACGTGACGGGCCGGCCCACGCCGGAGATGGATGGCTACCGCTGGGCCACGCGCGACGAGGTGGCGGCGCTGTGCTGGCCGCGCATGGCGGCGAAGCTGCTAGCGATCGGCTGGTGATGTAGCGCGGCGATTTTCGACGTCGCGCAGCACGGACTCGATCGCGGTCACCGTCGCCGGCTTCGTGAGATGGGCGTCGAACCCGGCCTGCGCGGTGCGCGCGCGGTCTTCGGCGCCGCCCCAACCGGTCAGCGCGACGAGCATGACGCCGTCATGGCGGGCGTCGCGGCGCACGGCCTGGGCCACCTCGTAGCCGGACAGGCCTGGCATGCCGATGTCGAGGAACACCGCGTGCGGCGCCAGCCCGTCGAGCATGCGCAGCGCCTGGTGGCCGTCGTGCGCCACCACGACGTCGTGCCCCATCACGGACAGCAGCGCGGCCAGCGTGTCGGCGGCGTCGCGGTTGTCGTCCACGACGAGCAGCCGCAGCGCCGGAATGCTGGCCGCGTCCGGGGCCGGCGCGGCGGGCGCCGCCTTGTCCGCGCCCACCTCGGCGAGGGGCAGGCGCACGGTGAAGACACTGCCCGTGCCGATGCCGGCGCTGGCGGCCTGGAGCGTCCCGCCATGCAGCTCCACGAGGCTTTTCACGAGCGACAGCCCGATCCCGAGGCCGCCCGGCATGTGCCGGGTCGCATTCGGGATTTGCGTGAACATGCGGAAGACTTCGCCCAACGACTCGGGCGGGATCCCGATGCCGTTGTCGGACACGGCGATCAGCGCCCGGCTGCCGTCGCGCTCCGCCGCCAGCACGATGTGGCCGCCGCGCGGGGTGTATTTCGCCGCGTTGTTCAGCAGGTTGCTGACGACCTGCGTGATGCGAGTCGCGTCCGCGTGCAGCATCAGGGCCTCGGCGGGCAGCCGCACGTCGAGCTTGTGGCGCGCGGCCTCGATCAGCGGCAGGCTCGTCTCGACGGCCGCGTTCAGGACCTCCGCCAGCGGGACGAGCGCCGGCTTCAACTCGACCTGGCCGCGCGTGATGCGGGCGACGTCCAGCAGGTCGTCGACGAGGTGCACGAGGTGGTCGAGCTGGCGGTCCATGATGTCCTGCACGCGCGCGATGGCGGCCGGGTCGGAGCGGGTGCGCCGCATCAGGTGCAGGCCGCTGCGGATCGGCGCCAGCGGATTGCGCAGCTCGTGGGCCAGGGTGGCGAGGAACTCCGTCTTGCGCCGGTCCTGCTCGGCCAGGTCGTCGGCCAGGCGGCGCAATTCCAGTTCCGTGCGGCGGCGTTCCGTGATGTCGGTGAACAGGACCACCACCTTGCGGCTGCCGGCCGGCCCCACGCGCGCCGCGTACACGTCGTACCAGCGCTCGAGCCGCTCGATCTGGTCGATGAAATGCACCGGGTCGCCGCTGGCGGCGACCTTGCCGAAGGCGTCGGCCCAGCGCGCCACGTGGGCCGGCAAGAGCGCACGCACGGTCCGCCCGACGGCATCCGCCAAGCCTGTGGCCTTGACGAACGCGGGATTCACTTCGAGGAAACGGTAGTCGCAGGGGATGCCGGCATCGTCGTACAGCATGTCGATCACGCACACGGCTTCGTCGATCGCGTCGAACAGCGTGCGGTAGCGCTCCTCGTTGGCCTGCAGCCGCTCTTCTGCCTCTTTCTGCAGCGACGCATCGATCACCACGCCGCGCATCGTGCCGCGCATGCCCGCGCTCCGGTCCAGGTGGCCGCGCGCCAGTACCCAGCGCCAGGCGCCGTCCGGCGTACGGACCCGGAACGTGGCGTCGTACGGCGCACCCGTCTCCATCGCGCGGCCGAGCAGGACTTGCGTGGGCGGCACGTCGTCCGGGTGGATGACGGCGAAATACCTGGCCACGTCGGCGCCGTCCGCATCTTCCGGGCGCAGGCCGAACATCTCGACCATGCGCGTGTCGCCGCGGACCCGGCCGGCGGCGATGTCGAGCGACCACACGGCCACCTCGGCGGCGGCGATGATGGCTTCGAGGCCGGCGCGGGTGTCCTGCAGCGCGGCTTCCGCCCGGCGCCGCTCGGCGGCCGTCGCATACGCTTCGAGGAAGAAGCGCGACTTTGCCCGCAGGATGGGGACCGAGACGGGATCGTGCAGCACGGCCAGGGCGCCGGCGTCGTACAGCGATTCCAGCGTGAACGGCGGGTCGACCGGGATGCCGTGCGCAATGACGGGCGCCTCCGGCAGCGCGGCGCGCAGGCGCCGCACACTGTCGAACAGCGCATCGGCGTTGCCGGAGTAGCCGGCCAGGACAAGGGCGAAGCCTGGTAGATGAGCGGGCAGATCATCGCCATGATGCGCATGGAGCAGCGCTTCGTCCAGCGTGCGTGCGCGCACGAGGTCGCAGCCCATTTCGGCGGCAACAGTGCCGACGGCCGGATCCGAAACGGGACGGTCGCACAGGAACAGCACCCGTCCCCGCAGCCCGCCGCTCACGCTTGAGGTGGAAGTCATCGTGATGCGACTGTAGAAGTTGAACGCCTGCCTGTCAACAGGGCGGCAGCCGGGCGCCATCCGGCGCCGAACGTGGGTACGATGACCGCGCGGGCACAACGGCATGGCCGCGTCCGCGGTTCAGCGAGGAGATCAGCATGCAAGCATCGAACGAGAGCGCCGGCTACGACGTGGGCGCCATCATGGGCGGCCTGTACGGCGACGGCATCATTGCCTGCAAGGGCGCGTTCAGCGCCGAGTGGGTGGCGCAACTGAAGGAAGACATCGAAACCCTGTTCGCCGAGGCGCGCGCGCGTCCGCGCGGTGCGCTCGAACGCGGCCCGTTCCGCTACTACGTCGAGGTGCATCCCGAGCGCCTGCGCGGCTTCGTCGAGCTGGCGACGCACCCCTGGGTCGTCGCCGTGTGCCGGGCCGTGCTCGGGCCGGAATACAAGATCGTGGAGGTCGGCTTCGACATTCCGTTCCCGGGCGCGATGCACCAGCCGTGGCACCGCGACTTTCCGGCGCCGCCGGAAACGCTGGTCGGGCGCCGCCTGAATTCGCTCGCCTTCAACCTGACGACGGTCGACGTGACGGAGGAGATCGGCCCGTTCGAGATCGCGCCCGGCACGCAGTGGGACGACCTCGCCGGCGGCGATCCGATGTTCCCGGACCAGTCGCTGTACCCGCGCTACGAGGCCCGCGCGCAGCGCAAGCTGCCGAAAGTCGGGGACATCTCGGCCCGCTCGGCCCTGACGATCCACCGCGGCACCGCGAACCGCAGCCAGCTGTCGCGCCCCGTGATCGTGCTGGGCGTCGATGCGCCGGACGGCCGCAACGCCGACAAGCACGATCTGCAGGTGACCCAGGCCTACTGGGATGCGCTGCCGGCCGCAGTGCGCGACCACCTGCGCTGCCGCATCGTGCCCGCGCTGGAACACATCGAGCAGGCCCACACGATCGAGGGCCTGCGCATGGGGATTACCGCTTAAGGATCACGGCTTGGGAATGTCCTTCGGTGCCTTTCCGACGCGGCGCAGCTGGTCCGACTGCTGGTCGAGGTTCACTTCCTCGGCCACGTCGTAGCGGCCATCCTCGGCATCGTCGCCCGGCAGAAGCGACTCGGACCGGTTTTCCGCGCGCTGCTGCTGGCCCGGATCGGCACGCTGGGCGTTGTCCTTGCGCGTATTTTCTTCCTTATCCTGTGCTGTCATGGCATCCTCCCGATAGTGGTGTCGTGGCCGATTATGGCGCAGGGGAGGGCGGCCGGGGCGCACGCTACTTCGACCGGGAGCGCCGCGTGGGCAGGTTCTTCTCCACGATGGCCCACAGGATGAGCCCATACGCCAGCAACCGCACGAGGTAGTGCAGGGGCGTGTCCTCGGCCTCGTCGAACGTCAGCGCGGACACGATGCGGTGCACGCCCTCGATGCCGAACGACAGGGCGAAGTAGAGGAAGAAGCGGTCGCGCGAATTGCGCCAGAAGCGCAGGAAGAACAGCGCGATGACGAAGGAGGCCATCGCAATGGCGCCGGCGATCAGGTCGCTCATGTCATTCTTTCTCGTAGATGAGGCCGTACAACAGCAGGAGCATGGCCACGAGGGCGGACGCCTGGCGCACGGGCAGCAGGTAGACGTCGGGGAAGACGACCTTGTCCAGCAGGAGGAACACGTTGTTCACGGTCAGCGCCACGAACGACGCGCCGCTCCAGAACAGCAACCGGTGCCCCGTGCGGCGATAGCTGCCCAGCAGCAGCCAGGCGCATGCCAGCGACGTCAATGTGCACAGCGCATAGATGGTAATCGCCATCAGGAATCCTTCCGCCATTTGAACGCGTCCGCAAACTGCTGGGCCTTGCGGTCGAGTGAAGAGTGGATCAGGTGGGTGACTTCGACCAGATGGCTCGCGTACACATTGGCCAGGCGGTCGATGCGCTCGCGCATGCCCGGTTCGATCGGGGCATAGCGGTATGCCCCGCCGTCCTGGCATGGTACGGCGATGCGGGCCGTGCACAATTCGGCAAGGAGGTCGTCCGCCGTCTTTTCGCGCACGTACAGCCGCCGCGCCAGCGTGTCGCGGCGCCAGGCGTGGTCCGGATCGGCGCGCATCAGCAGCAGCGCTTCCAGGAAGGGGACCGAGGGGATGCTGGTCAGCACGAAGCGCCGGAGGTCCTCGGGTATGGAGGAATTACCCATCGCCATTATCTTTGGACAAATGTACTTAGCTTTTTAGAACCGGGATTGTATAGCATTCTTTCTGGAAATGCAGTCGGAATTCAAGCGTGCGCACCTATGCAGACAACAAATCCATGAGGAAGCGCAAGCGCGGGTCGGCTAAAATGGCGCCATCTTTGATTTGTCATTTCATCATGTTCAAGAAGTTTGTTGCGCCGGCATTCGTGCTGGCCTCCCTGTTGTCCCTCGGCGCGTGCAAGCGCGACGCCGCGAGCCCGCCGCCCGCGCGCGTCCAGACGGAAGCGCGCGCGCCGCAACCGCAGTCCTGCGACGACCATTTCGTGGGCGGCCAGGCGCCGCGCGTCACGAATCCCAAGCTCGACAAGGCGGCCGAGCCGCTGTGCTTCAACGTGTTCAGCGTGCTGCACTCCGGGATCACGCGCACGCCGCTGTGGTCGGCGGAACACCTGCAAGCAGGGAATATCGCCGCGGCGCAGGAATTGTCGCGCGAAAACTCGTTCCACGCCGAATCGCGCCTGCCCGCCGGCCAGCGCGCGGAACTGGCGGACTACTCCCGCAGCGGCTACGACCGCGGGCACATGGCCCCGAACGGCGACATGCCGGACCGCGACAGCCAGCGCGACAGCTTCAGCCTTGCGAATATCGTCCCGCAGGACGGCGAGAACAACCGCAACCTGTGGGCCGGCATCGAGGGGGCGGTGCGCAAGATGGCGAAGAAGGAGGGCGACCTGTACGTCGTGACAGGGCCCGCCTTCCTTGGCGCGGACCTGAAGAAGATCGGCAACGTGCTCGTGCCGACCCATTTGTATAAACTCGTGTACAGCCCGCGCCAGCGTGCCGGCGCCGCGTGGTTCGTCGAGAACACGGCGGATGCGAAGGCAAACGTGATCCCGATCCCGGAACTCGAACGCATCATCGGCATCAACCTGCTGCCCGCGCTGTCCGACGCGGAGAAGGAACGCGTACTGGCGCTGCCGGAGATCCACGTCAAGCCGTCCCGCAACCGTAAATAGGAGTCATATGACCAAGTTCGCACCCTACGAGAACGAGGCCGACGTCGTCGAGATCGGCAACCTGACACTGGAAAACCGCGTGGACCGGATCACGATCTCCGGCGACGTCGACCTCACGGCCGACAAGGACGGCCTCGCCAAGGCGCGCCTGCTGCACGACCTGCTGGGCCGCATCGTCGCCGGCCTGGAAGCGAAGGACCTGCCGGACCGGTTGCCGCCGCCGGACGTCAGGACGGTCGCCAATCCGTTCGGCTGACAGCCGCATATGCCGCGCATCGGTCGGTGCGTGTGCTCACGGATCTCATCGATAACACGGGCCGAAAGGCCCGTTTTTCATGGGTGGGATACGCATGAGTTGTAGCCGGTCAATGGTGCGCGCAACGCGGCCGCTTTGGAGTAGTCTCGACAGGGAACCGGCGTGAGGAGCTCCACGCGGAAAACGTCGTGCTCGGTGGCGAGCAGGTCGGCGTGGCGCGCTTCGCAAGGGCCGGTGAATTCACTACGATGACAGCGGAGGAACATCATGCGACACACCCTGGTAGCAGTCTTCGACAACCGCAGCGATGCGCAAAACGCCCTCGACGAATTGCTGGCGTCGGGCTTCTCGCGCACCGATGCGAGCCTCTCCGGCGCCGATCCCACGGGCCAGTCGAACAGCGTCTCCGGCGACAACGAGTTGCTGGAGGGCGAACGCGAGGAAGGCTTCGGCGCGTCGATCAAGCATTTCTTCACGGGCCTGTTCGGGTCGGACACGAACGAACACGCGATGAAGTATTCGTACGCCGTCACGCGCGGCCACCATGTCCTCACCCTGACGGCGGACTCGGAGCCGGAAGTCGAGCGCGCCGCCGACATCATCGAGCGCTTCGGTCCCGTCGACATCGACGAGCGCCACGACCAGTGGACGCGCGAGATGGGCACCGTCGGCGCCATGGGCGCGACATCGTCCGGGCTGCAGCAATCTGGCAGCATGTCCGCACAGTCGGGCAACCCGGGATCTAGCTCCGGATCGTCCGGTTCGTACCAGGGCACGCCCCCGGGCACGGAGCCGGGCTCGCTGCAGTTCACGGGCCACGACGACCGCAACTTCTTCGCCACCCAGAACATCAACGATCCGGTCCCCAAAGGCCAGACGTACGAGGAACCGCAGGGCGCATCGGAACAGTCGGGCGGGTCGATGGACAGCGCCACCGGCGGCAATACGCTGAGCGGCACGCAAAGCTCGGCGCAGAACCCGGCCACGGGGTCGTCGCTGCAATCCTCACGGAGTGGCTCGCTGAACCAGAGCGGCTCCACCCTGCAGGGCACGGCATCGATCCCCGGCTCGGACGACACGTCGCTGGGCGGAACGGCCCGGGTGGGCAGCTCGATGCAACGCGATACCGGAGGGTCTATCTCGCGCGGCAACATGCGCGTGTACTCGCATGGAAGCGACATGAGCGGCATGAGCGACACCTACGACGACGATTACCGCAACGACTGGAACGACAATTACTCGAGCCTGGGCGGCAGCTATGACGACTACGAGCCGGCCTACCGTTACGGTACCGAGATGCGCTCCAGTGCCAGATACCGCGACCGCTCGTGGGACGAAGTGCAGTCCGACCTGAAATCCGACTGGGAATCGCGCCATCCCGGCGAATCGACCTGGGAGAAATTCAAGGCCGCCGTGCGTCGCGGCTGGGACAAGATCACGCCGGACATCGACAGCGACAGCTACTACCGCACCCACTGGAACGCGAAGTACTCGAACGCGGACGACAGCTACGATGACTACCTGCCGGCCTACCGCTACGGCGACGAGGCGCGGCGCCTGCAGAAATACCGCAGCCGCCACTGGGACGACGCCGAATCCGACCTGAAATCCGACTGGGAATCGCGCTACACGACCGGAACGTCGACGTGGGAGAAGTTCAAGGACGCCGTGCGCCATGGCTGGGACAAGATCACGCCGGACATGGACGACGACTCCACCTACTACCACTCGCACTACGAGTCGACCTACGCCACCAGCGGCACGGACTTCGACGACGTGGCCCCGGCCTACCGCTACGGCAACGAGATGCGCAGCAGCGACACGTATCGCGACCGCGACTGGGACGACGCCGAGCACGATCTCAAGAAGGATTGGCACAGCAGGTACGGTACGGACACCGAACCGTCCGCGTGGGAACGCATGAAGGCGGCCGTCCGCCACGGCTGGGAACGCATGACAGGGGAGTCGACGTCCACCGACAGCGACAGCTACTACCGCACGCACTGGACGAACACGTACAAGGCGACCGGCACGGAGTACGATGACCTGGCGCCGGCCTACCGCTACGGCACCGAGATGCGCAACGACGTCCGCTACCGCAACCGCGACTGGTCGGCCGTCGAGAACGACCTGCGTTCCGACTGGGATACGCGCTACGGCAAGGATGGCGCGTCGACCTGGGACAAGATGAAGGACGCGGTGCGGCACGGGTGGGACCGCGGCACGGGGGTCTGATCACGCCGCTCCGGTCAAGCCGGCTCGGACAAGGGCAGGCTGATCCGGTTGCGCCCCATGTGCTTGGCCCGGTAGAGCGCCGCATCGGCAATGGCGACCAGTTCGCTGGCGCTGTTATCGGGCGACGCGATCGCGGTGGCCGCGCCGATCGACACGGTCACGTGCCGGGCCGGCGCCAGGCGGTTGGGGACCTGCAGTTGTTCGACACGGGTGCGGATGCGTTCGGCCACGCTGGCCGCACCCTTCAGGGACTGGTTCGGCAGGATCACGGCGAATTCCTCGCCGCCATAGCGCGCCACGAGGTCGTTGGCGCGCATCTCGCTGGCGACGGCCGTGGCGATGCGCTTCAGGCATTCGTCGCCACCCAGGTGGCCGTTCGCATCGTTATACGCCTTGAAGTTGTCGACATCGACCATCAGCAGCGACAGCGGCTGGCGCTGGCGCAGCGCGCGCGCCCACTCGGCGTGCAGCGTCTCGTCGAAGCAGCGGCGGTTGGCGAGGCCCGTGAGTCCGTCGCGCGCGGCCAGTTGTTCGAGCGCGATCTGGGCCAGTTTTTCATCCGTCAGGTCGCGCAGCGTCTCGACGACGGCGGCGAGCCGGCCGCGCTCGTCGTAGATCGGGCTCGCGTCCGCCGCCAGAAAGCGCCGGCGGCCTAGGCGCGGCATGTCGCACCAGCTTTCGGCCGACAGGTGCGGATCGTCGGGGAGGCCGATGCGGGGCTGGTGCTCTTCGGCGGCGCGTTCTTCGATCAGGAGGTCGGCGAGGGTGGGGCGGCGCTCCTCGAAAAAGCTGCGCCAGTGATCGCGCGTACCGATGATGTCGCGTGCCGGCACGCCCGTCAGGCGCTCGCAGGCGCGATTCCACAACATCACGCGGGACGTCGTGTCGAGCACGAAAATGGGAATGGCCAGGGTTTCCATCAACTGGTGCGCAAAAGCACGATCTGCTGGCGTGCCCGAGGAATCCATGAGCCGCTGTATTGTCGTTGTGCCTGTCATGAGCCGTCCTTCGGTTCTAATGAGCAATTAATTGCTGACCAGAACCGATTGTGCGCCAGAGACAATGTCACACCCTTGATCTTAAGCAAGGGTTCATGGGGCGTTACCCAGGCTCGTCCGCGTGGGTGGCGATCGCCTGGGCGACCCGGTCGACGCGTGTACACAACAAATCGATGCGCGAAGCGAGCAGCGGATCGTCCAGCGCATACTGGCGGCGCACCTGCAGCAGTTCGGTCTGGATGGCGATCAGTTGCGCGAGCGGGTCGAGCGTGCCGCGGCGGCCTTTGCCGCGGCGGCCGTCGTTGCCGCCCGTCAGCCGGCCCAGCAGCATGTCGGACTCCGCCAGCGCATGGTCGGCCTGGCTGCGGGCCTTCTGTTCGCGGCACAGCGCGGCCTCGAGGCGCGCGATGCGGTCTTCGCTGCGCACGCGCCGGAACAGCACGGCGAACAGTGCGGTCATCGTGACGAGCACCAGCACGCCCAGTTGCAGCCGCTCGGGCACGGCCAGCATGCGGGCGTGTTCCGACAGCCCGAACCAGACGGCAAGCAACAGCAGGGCTCCGAGGGAGGCGCGCAGCGACTGGAGCAGCAAGGTTTTCATCACGATCCTTCCGGGAGGACTAGGACGACTCGATTAGGAACTTTCCGTATGCAAAGGTACGACTTTCCGAACGGCATGTTTTTGCTCATCCTCAAAAATCGGGCCTCTTCTGCTGCCCGCGCCCGTCGCGGTATAATGGAAGGTTGACGCGAGCCTTTTCGGACTTTCACAGTGACTTACAGCATCAAAGAAATTTTCTACACCCTGCAGGGCGAGGGCGCCCACGCGGGCCGCCCCGCCGTGTTCTGCCGCTTTTCGGGCTGCAATCTGTGGACGGGCCGCGAAGCGGACCGTGCCACGGCCGTGTGCCAGTTCTGCGATACGGATTTCGTCGGCACCGACGGCGAACGGGGCGGCAAATTCAAGGATGCCGCCAGCCTTGCTGCGGAAATCAACGGCCTGTGGCCTGAAACTTATCCGGCCAGCAAGTACGTCGTCTTCACGGGCGGCGAGCCGCTGCTGCAGCTGGACGCGGCCCTGATCGACGCGATGCACGCCGCCGGCTTCACGATCGCCATCGAAACGAACGGCACGCTGCCCGTGCCGCTAGGCGTGGACTGGATCTGCGTGAGTCCGAAGATGGGCTCGACGCTGGTGGTCGAAAAGGGCAACGAGCTGAAGGTCGTCATTCCCCAGACGGGCCAGGACCTGGCCGCGTACGAACACCTGGATTTCGACAACTTCTTCGTGCAGCCGATGGACGGTCCGCTGGCCCAGTTCAATACGCAACTGGCGATCGACACGTGCCGCCGCAATCCGAAGTGGAAGCTCAGCCTCCAGACCCATAAACTCCTGAATATTCCCTGAGCAATACATGCTGACCATTACCCGCAAGCTGGAATTCGACGCCGGCCACCGCATTCCCGACCACAAAAGCCAGTGCCGCAACCTGCACGGCCACCGCTACACGCTGGAAATCACGCTGACGGGCGCCGTCATCGACGTCGAAGGCAATTCCGACAACGGCATGATCATGGATTTCTCGGACATCAAGGCACTCGCGAAGGAGCACCTCGTCGACGTCTGGGACCATGCCTTCCTCGTGTACGAGAAGGACGAATCCGTGCGCGGCTTCCTCGCCAGCCTGCCGGATCATAAAACCGTCGTGATCGACCGCATCCCGACCGTGGAAAACCTCGCCCAGGTCGCGTGGAATATCCTGAAAGCGGCGTACAAGGACCGCTACGGTACCGGCCTGCGCCTGCAGAAGCTCGTGCTGCACGAGACCCCGAACTGCTGGGCCGAAATCACGGATGTCTGACGCGGACGCCACCTACATGGGCCTCGCGCTGCAGGAGGCCCGCAAGGCCTGGGTAGCGGGCGAGGTGCCGGTAGGCGCCGTCGTCGTGCGCGACGGCGAAGTCATCGCGACCGGCTTCAACCAGCCGATCGGCCGCCACGACCCGACCGCGCACGCGGAAATCGTCGCCCTGCGCGCGGCCGCGGAAAAGCTCGGCAACTACCGGTTGCCGGGCTGCGAGCTCTACGTCACGCTGGAGCCGTGCGCGATGTGTTCCGGCGCCATGATGCATGCGCGCCTGTCCCGCGTCGTGTACGCCGCGCCGGACCCGAAGACGGGCGTGTGCGGCTCCATCCTGGACCTGTTCGCGCTGGAGCAGCTGAATCACCACACCGACGTGGTCGGCGGTGTGCTGGCGGACGACGCGAGCGCGATGCTCAAGGGGTTCTTCGCCGAACGGCGCGCCGCGCGGCGCACGCAAGGCTGACGCCACCCGTTTGCCAAAAATGATATGCTGGTTCCAGGCCTGCGCTGCTTTCCGGTAGCGGAGGCTTCCATCGACCCAGCTATCGACAATGCCTAGCCTGAACGCCAACGGGATCCGCATCGCCTTCGACACGGCGGGCGATCCGAAATCCGTACCCCTGCTGCTGATTTCGGGTCTCGGCCTGCAATTGACGGCCTGGCCGGACGAATTCGTCGAGGGCCTCGTCGAACTGGGCTTTTACGTGATCCGTTTCGATAATCGCGACAGCGGCCTGTCCACCAAGTTCGAACACGCCGGCACACCCAGCCTCGGCCTGGCCTGGCTGAAGTCGCTGCTGCACCTGCCCCTCAAACCACCGTATCGCCTGGAAGACATGGCGGACGACGCCATCGGCGTGTTGTCCGCGCTGGGCGTCGCGCGCGCGCACGTGGTGGGGATGTCGATGGGCGGCATGGTCGGACAACTGATGGCCGCCAAGTTCCCGTCGCGCGTACTGAGCCTCACGTCGATCATGTCCAGCAGCGGCCGCCGCGGCTTGCCGGGCCCGACCCAGGCGGCCCGCCGCGCGCTGCTGCGCCGTCCGCGCGGCGCCGCCGACATCGACACGGCGATCGACTACAACGTGCAGCTGCTGCAGGCCGTCGGCAGCCCGGCGTACCCGACGCCGGAAAAGCACCTGCGCCGTCGTGTCGCCCGCGCGCTGCGCCGCAACTGCTGCCCGGGCGGCGTCGTGCGCCAGATGCTTGCGGTGACGGCCTGCGGCGACCGCACCCCGCAACTGCAGACGATCGTGGCGCCGACGCTCGTGATCCACGGCGCGGCCGACCCGCTCGTACCGGTCGCGTGTGGCGTGGACACGGCGCAGGCGATTCCCGGTGCCCGCCTCGAAGTCATCGAGGGCATGGGCCACGACCTGCCGGCCCAGCTGCTGGAGCGGCTCCTTGCCTTGATCGATGCCCATGCCCACGGTAAGATGGCGCCCGACTCGACACCAAGGCTCTTCGTCAAACAGTGACCACCACCAAACCGGCGCATCGGCTAGGCATAGCCCTCATCGCCCCGGGCGGCTACGCGCCCGAGCCAGAAGCCATCCCGCGCGGCATCGCGCGCCTCGAAGCCCAGGGCATCCTGGTCCACAATTACTACAAGCACGAAGAACGCCACCAGCGCTTCGCCGCCACCGACGCGGAGCGCCTCGCCCAGCTGGAAACGGCAGCGGCCGACCCGGACGTGCAGATCGTGATGGCCATACGCGGCGCGTACGGCATGACCCGGCTGCTGCCGGACATCGACTTCGACCGCATGGCGGCCAGCGGCAAGATCTTCGTCGGCTATTCCGACATCACGGCTTTCCACATGGGCCTGTACGCGAAGACGGGCGCCCTCAGCTACGCGGGCCCCATGTTCACGGCCGACTTCGGCGCCGCCGAACCCGACGAATTCACGTTGAGCGACTTCTGGCGCTGCCTGGCCGGGCCGACGCACACGATTTCCGGCCACGGCGCCGCGAACCCACGCCTCGACGTGGAGGGGACCGTCTGGGGCGGTAACCTGGCGATGATCATGTCGCTGATGGGCACGCCGTATTTCCCGCGGATCGACGGCGGCATCCTGTTCCTGGAAGACATCGCCGAGCACCCGTTCCGCGTGGAGCGCATGCTGCTGCAGCTGATGCACACGGGCGTGCTGGAGAAGCAGCGCGCGATCGTGCTGGGCGATTTCTCCGGCTACCGTCTCGGACCGAACGACAACGGCTACAACTTCGACGAGATGCTGGCCTATCTGCGCGCGACCTTGCCCGTGCCGGTACTGACGGGCCTGGAGTTCGGCCACATCGCGCGCCACGTGACGATTCCGTTCGGCGCGCAGGGACATTTGCAGTGTGACGGCGAGCGCTGGTCGCTGGCGATGTCGGCATACCCGACGCTCAAGACCGCCTGACGCAATCCCACTCCCGCAGTGGTAAAATGCGCGGTTAATCGAAAACGCAAAACGAAGGTTTCCCAGTGCTCTCTACAGCAAACATCACGATGCAGTTCGGCGCCAAGCCGCTGTTCGAAAATATTTCCGTCAAGTTCGGCGACGGCAACCGTTACGGCCTCATCGGCGCGAACGGTTGCGGCAAGTCGACCTTCATGAAGATCCTCGGCGGCGACCTCGAGCCGTCCGCCGGCAACGTCAGCCTCGATCCGCACGAGCGCCTCGGTAAGCTCCGCCAGGACCAGTTCGCCTACGAAGACGTGCGCGTGCTCGACGTCGTGATGATGGGCCACACGGAACTGTGGGAAGCCATCCGCGAACGCGACGCCATCTACGCCAATCCGGAAGCGACGGACGAGGATTACATGAAAGCGGCCGAGCTCGAAGGCAAGGTCGCCGAGTACGACGGCTACTCCGCCGAAGCGCGCGCCGGCGAACTGCTGCTGGGCCTGGGTATCGCCACCGACCTGCACCAGGGCCCGATGAGCGCCGTGGCGCCGGGCTGGAAGCTGCGCGTGCTGCTGGCGCAGGCCCTGTTCTCGGATCCGGACATCCTGCTGCTCGACGAACCGACCAACAACCTGGACATCCACACGATCAGCTGGCTGGCCGACATGCTGAACCAGCGGAACTCGACGATGATCATCATCTCGCACGACCGCCACTTCCTGAACTCGGTCTGCACGCACGTGGCCGACATGGACTACGGCACGCTGAAGGTCTACCCGGGTAACTACGACGACTACATGGAAGCGTCGACGCAGGCCCGCAACCAGCAGCTGGCCAACAACGCGAAGGCGAAAGAGAAGGTCGCCGAGCTGCAGGAGTTCGTGCGCCGCTTCTCGGCGAACAAGTCCAAGGCCCGCCAGGCCACGTCGCGCGCCAAGATGATCGACAAGATCAAGATCGAGGAATTCAAGCCGTCGTCGCGCGCCTACCCGTTCGTCCGCTTCGAAGGCGAGAAGAAACTGCACCGCCTGGCCGTCGAGACGGAAGGCCTGTCGAAATCGTACGACCGCCAGCTGTTCAAGAATTTCTCGATCATGGTCGAAGCCGGCGAACGCATCGCCATCATCGGCGCCAACGGTGCCGGCAAGACCACGTTGCTGCGTTGCATCGGCAGCGGCCCGATCACGGGTCTCGACGCCGACACCGGCCGCGTGAAATGGGCCGAGAACGCGAATCCGGGCTACATGCCGCAGGATCCGACCGAAGAGTTCGCGACGGACCTGAACCTGACCGACTGGATGGGCAATTGGACGAAAGAGGGCGACGACGACCAGGCCGTGCGCTCGATCCTGGGCCGCCTGCTGTTCGGCGGCGACGAGGTCAAGAAGTCCGTGCGCGTACTGTCCGGCGGCGAGAAGGGCCGCATGATGTACGGCAAGCTGATGCTGGGCCGTCACAACGTGCTGCTGCTCGACGAACCGACCAACCACATGGACATGGAATCGATCGAGTCGCTGAACGTCGCGCTGGATAAATACGCAGGCACCCTCATCTTCGTGTCGCACGACCGCGAATTCGTGTCGTCGCTGGCGACCCGCATCCTCGAGATCAAGGAAGACCGCATCATCGACTTCCAGGGCAATTACGAGGATTACCTGAAGAGCCAGGGTCTCGAATGATTTTCGTGGCGCGACACGTTTTGTCGCGCAATGCGTAGGGTGGGCTCTCCGAGCCCACGCGGGCGTCGGCGTCTTGCGAACGTTACGCGTGGGCACAGGGTGCCCACCCTACGCCTGGTTGAACGCGTGGACGGCGAGCCGTCCACCCTACCCAAGAGACTGCAATGAACACTATTGCCCCCGTTAAAGTCTTCGAATACGACCGGCCCGTCGGCGGCGTCTGCTCCACGGCAGAAGCCTGGGCCCGCACGCCGTCGCCGCTCGAAGTCGAGCAAAAGACCGCGCTGAAGGACCGCATCCGCCGTCTGCTGAAGGAGCGCGAAGCCGTCCTCGTCGCCCATTACTACGTCGATGCCGACCTGCAGGACCTCGCCGAGGAAACGGGCGGGTGCGTGTCGGACTCGCTCGAAATGGCGCGCTTCGGCCGCGATCACCCGGCCAGGACGCTCGTCGTGGCCGGCGTGCGCTTCATGGGCGAGACGGCGAAGATCCTGAGCCCGGAAAAGACGATCCTGATGCCGGACCTGGATGCGACCTGCTCGCTGGACCTGGGCTGCCCGGCAGACGAGTTCGCCGCATTCTGCGACCAGCATCCGGACCGCACGGTCGTCGTCTACGCCAACACGTCCGCCGCCGTGAAGGCGCGCGCGGACTGGATGGTGACGTCGTCGATCGGCCTCGACATCGTCAAGTCCCTGCACGACCAGGGCAAGAAGATACTGTGGGCGCCGGACCGCCACCTGGGTTCGTACATCCAGAAACAGACGGGCGCCGACATGCTGCTGTGGCAGGGGTCCTGCCTCGTGCACGACGAATTCAAGGGCGTCGAACTGGACCTGCTGCGCGCGGAATATCCGCACGCGAAAGTCCTCGTGCACCCGGAGTCGCCGGCCAACGTCGTCGCCCAGGCGGACGTCGTCGGCTCGACCACGCAGCTGATCAACGCGGCGCAGACGATGGACGCGACACACTTCATCGTCGCCACCGACAACGGCATCCTGCACAAGATGCGCATGGCGGCACCGGGCAAGGTCTTGATCGAAGCCCCGACGGCCGGCAACAGCGCCACCTGCAAGAGCTGCGCGCACTGCCCGTGGATGGCGATGAACGGCCTGCAGAACCTGGCCGACGTCCTGCAAGCCTCCAACAGCAAAAACGAAATCTTCGTCGATCCGGAGATCGGCAAGCAGGCCAAGCGCGCCATCGACCGCATGCTCGACTTCGCCGCCGCCAAAAAGGCAAAGGCACTGCCGACCGGCGCGCTGGAGCAGGAAGGCAATCTCTTCAAAGGAATCGGCCCCGCATGAGCAATTTGCGCAATCCATTTGCTGAAGAAGGCCAGTTCGACGAGAAACTGCAGGCCGCATTCGAACAGAACCTGCTGGCCGCGCTGCTGGAAGACGTCGGCAGCGGCGACCTGACGGGCAAGCTCGTGCCCGAAGCGCCCCGCGCGAAGG
>Ga0187844_10000418_pt1 | contig 33083 bp, 20 predicted proteins | sample SpaLakP09_SKY_50_FD_134517 | JGI IMG/M metagenome (GOLD analysis project Ga0187844, IMG submission 134517) | Oligotrophic lake water microbial communities from Sparkling Lake, Wisconsin, USA - SP09_SKY_50 | ecosystem: Environmental > Aquatic > Freshwater > Lake | place: USA: Sparkling Lake... | reverse complement strand
GTGCGACCAGTACTCGCGCGGCACGCGGGCGAAGTGCATTTCGCCGCAGCGGATCTGGATCGGCTTCCCGTCCAGCAGGAAGTCGTGTTCGCCGATCGCGAAGCGGTGCGAGGCGGCCGCGTGAAGGGTGCCCATAAGCGGCAGCAAAGCGGGCAACAGGGCCGCGCCCTGCAACACGCGGCGGCGTCGGAAACTGATGGTCATGTGGTCGGTGTCCAAAGAAAAAACCGGCACGGCCGGCCGCGCAGTGCGGTCGCCCGTGCCGGTGCTTGCCGCGATCAGAACTTGTAGCGCAGGCCGAGGCTGAACGAGCGGCCGTTGTCCATGTGCGAGTACTCCCGGCCCGTTTCCATGGTTTGCACTTCGCCGGCGTAGCGGTTGGGCGCCGTGTTCGTGATGTTCGACGCATTGAAGGACAGGGTCAGGTGCTCATCGATCGCGTAGTTGATCGATCCGTCGAGCAGACCGTAGGACCCGATGTAAGTGCTGAACAACGGAATGAGTCCGTTGTAACCCCGGTTCTGGGACGAACGCCACGTGTACACGAGGCGGGCCGACAGCTTGCTGTCCTCGTACATGCCGGTGAGGCTGTAGCTGTTCTTGGATACGAAGTTCTGCTGTGCGTCGATGAAGACCGGCGCCGCGTTCGTGCCGATATTCAGCGGAGCGGACGTATCGACATACGTGTAGGAGCCTGCTACACCAAAGTTCTTCAGCCAGCTATCCTTGTCGTTGAAGAACCACTGCCCGGACAATTCCACGCCGCGCGCATAGCCGTTCGCGGCATTGACGTTCTTCTGGACCATCCACTGGCCATTCGAGCAGCCGTTGCTGGGACCCGTGTAAGATACCGAATTCTGCGGCATCCCGCAGCTCGAGAGTTGGCTGAAGAAGCCGCTGATGTCCTTGTTGAACAGGCCGAGCGCCACATAGTTCGTCGGGCTGAAATAGCGCTCGAGCGAGAGGTCGACACTGTCGGCTTTCTGCGGGCTCAGGTCCGGATTGCCCACGGTGGCGACGCCGTTCCCGAAGTTGTACGAGTAGTTCGGATTCAGCAGGTCAAGATTGGGACGGGTCATCCCGCGGCCGTAGCCGAAGCGGGCCAGGAAATCCTTCGCAATATCGTAGGTGACGTTGAACGCCGGCAGGACATTCGTGTAGGTCGTCGTCTTCGTATTGTCGATCAGCGGGGACGTCGCCTGGGCCGGGTCCGAGAGGACGCGCGCGGTCGCCTCGGACTTGGTGCGGACGACGCGTACGCCGACGTTGCCCTTGAGGCGATCGTCGAACGCCGCGAAGTCGCTGGAGACGTAGCCGGCCAGCGTATTCTCGTTGAGATAACGGCGGCCCAGCTCATATTCGGGGTAACGGCCCTCGGGGATGATATTCGCTTGCGGGAATTGTGCGGCAACCTGGTTGCCCAGCAGCGCGTCCGGGTTGTACACGACAAAGCCCCCCGCATAGCCGTTCTGGTTGCCCAGCATGTTGGTCGGCGCCTGTCCCAGGACGCCGGGCTTGGACGCGGCGGAAATCGCGTTCGAGTAATCGGCGGCGAGCGGCTTGCCGTCCGTCGTCAACCAATGGGGCTGGATGTACGGATTCTTGTCGAAGAACCGGTTGGTCTGATGCGCAAAGCGCGTGCCGAACTTCAACCTGCTGAAGAAGCCGTCTTCGAACGTATAGATGCCGCTGAGCGCGGTCGCGGCGCCGTTGTCGTGGAATTCCTGGTAGCCGTCGCCGCTGTATCTCTGGAAGACGAATTTGGCTGGATCGGACCAATCGTTGCCGTGAATGTCGGTGTAGTGGCCGTCGTTCCAGTTCTGGTTGACGCGAGTGATATCGAAGTACTGGCCGGGTGCGTTGCCCATCTCGACACGGCGGTTATCCTTGATGCGGTCCGCCCTGATGTAGTTGATATCGCCCTTGAGCGACAGTGCGGGAGTCGGGCTCCACTCGACGCCCGTGGCCACGTTCCAGGTCGTGTACAGGCTGTGCTCATCGCCGCCCCACGTACCGATCGGCTGGTTCAGGAAGGTACCGCCGAGCGCACGCTGGGTAGTCACGACATCGTTGCTGCCGCCGTTGGCGTTGCGGTTGGCCATGTACTCGTTGATGGTGAACGGCGTGAGCGTGAGGTTCTGGACGTTACCCCCATAGTCATTGAAAATGCGGGTAAAAAGATAGTTCTGGTTGTACAGGTAAGAGGTGTAGGCGCCTTCGCTGTAGAAGCGCAAGGTATTGTTGACGCGATAATCGGCCCCGAGGTTCAGGGCTTTGCGCGTGCGCGCGATGCTTTCCACACTGGGCCAGGGACCGAGGGTATTGGCGGAGATGATGTTGGCCGCCTGTGCGGGTGTCAGCTTGGACGTGTCCGGCACTGCGTTGGGCGTGACGGTGCCCGCGGCAGGTATCACGTCCACGGGCGCCAGGTAAGTGATGTCGCTGCGGCCGACATACTTCGACATGGGTTGGGCCACGTTATTGCCCGTGTTCGCGGCCGCCAGGTTCGCGTACTCGGCGCTGTCGCCACGGACCATGCGCCGGTAATTCATACCGCCATTGGTGCCGGCAGCGTCGTTACGGCTGGTGGTCTTCTGATAGGCGAACGCGGCCATCACGCCGATGCGCGAACCGCCGCCGAGATCGAAGCGGTTGGCGAGCAGTCCGCTCACTTCAGGTTCTTTCTTCCGGACGAGATCGTTGTAGCGCATATTGCCGTTCAACACGGCGGTAAAACCCTTGAAATCGCTCGGATTGCGGGTGCGCAGGTTGATCAGGCCGCCGATGGCGCCTTCGACGTGTTCGGCGGATGGGTTCTTGTAGACGTCGATGCCGGCGACCATGGCCGGCACCGCGTCTTCGATGTTGAATTCCCGCGAGCCGGCAGTGAAATAGGCGCGTCCGTTGATTTGCGACGCCGTCTGGTTCGACAGGCCGCGGATGGTCATGCCGGAGCCGTTGCCCCCCGGCGAAGCGCCTTCGCCGCCGTAGCGGTAACCCTTCACGCCCGGCAGGCGTGTGAGCGTTTCCGCGACGTTAGGATCGGGCAGCTTGCCGATGTCGTCCGCAGTGATGGAGTCGACGACTTCCATCGCGTTCTTCTTGATCGACAGGGACGATTCCGCGCTGGCGCGGAGGCCCTTCACGACGACGGTGTTGGTATCGACCGGCGCCACCTGTGCCGTCGCCTGGATGGCAAAGGCCTGGGACAGGGCCAGTGCGACGAGCGTCATGCGTGGAACGGTGTAATATTTTTGGTGCATCTTCTTCTCCTCCAAGTAATCCGAATGGACTCGTTGTCTTATTGTTTCGTTGGTTTGCGGCATGCCGCGAAGCCGACGGCTGTTCTAGATATCGATAACAATGCGAGTGGATTATAGGAGTTCGCCGAGTAATAAAAGCAACCATTCGGCGTTATGATTTTTACCGGCGATGTAAAGAAGGCACAGTGAAGACGGGCGTTATCGCTAACACGACTTGAAAAACGCCAGGTTTGGTGCGGCGCGTCACGGCGCCGCCCACACCCGTTTTGTTATCGATATCGATCCGTTCGTTCTACACGATCGCGTACGTAAAATCGCCATTCTCGTCGGCGCCCACGGCGATACGCTCGATGGCCGCTCCTTCCGCCATGCGCGCCAGCACGGCCTCGGCGATCTCGGGCAGCAAGGTGCCGTTCAGGATATTGTCGACGTTGCGCGCACCGGAATCGACTTCCGTGCAGCGGGCCAGCACCGCCTCCACGAGCGCATCGCCGTACGCGAACGCCGCCTTGTGGTTCGCGGCCACGCGCTTGCCGATGCGTCCCAGCTTGAGTTCGATGATCTCCGCCAGCACGTCGTCCGGAATCGGATAGAACGGCACGACTTTCAAACGGCCCAGGAACGCGGGCTTGAACTGTTTCATCAGCGCCGGGCGGATCAGCGCTTCCAGCTCGTCCGCCGCCGGCACCTCTTCCGGCGCCTTGTTCAGGCAAGCCTGCATCAGGGTGCTCGACGCGACGTTCGACGTCAGGATGATGATCGTGTTGCGGAAATCGACTTCGCGACCCTCCGCGTCGTCCAGCACGCCCTTGTCGAACACCTGGAAGAACAGCTCCAGCACGTCCGGGTGGGCCTTTTCCACCTCGTCGAGCAGCACGACGCTGTACGGGTTGCGGCGCACGGCTTCGGTCAGCACGCCGCCTTCGCCATAGCCCACATAGCCCGGCGGCGAGCCTTTCAGGCCCGAGACGCTGTGCGCTTCCTGGTATTCGCTCATGTTGATGGTGACGAGTTTCCTTTCGCCGCCGTACAGCACGTCGGCCAGCGCCAGCGCCGTCTCCGTCTTGCCGACGCCGGACGGGCCCACGAACAGGAACACGCCCTGCGGCTTGTTCGGATCGTCCAGGTTCGCGCGCGCCGTGCGCACGCGCTGCGCGACCGCTTAGATCGCGTGCGACTGGCCCAGCACGCGCTCCTCCAGCAGGTCCTTCAGGTTCAGCACCGTGCGGATCTCGTCCTTGACCATCTTGCCGAGCGGGATGCCGGTCCAGCCGGCGATAATGCCGGCGACCACGTGGCCGTCCACCTGCAACGGCACGAGGGGCGCCTCGCCCTGCACCGTTTTCAATTCGTCGCGCAGGCCGCGGGCATCGCTCGCTTCACGGATGCGGGTCACGAGATCGCGCTCGCGCTCCCACCGTGCGCGCAGGTTGGCCAGTTCGTCCTCGGCGGCGCCACGCGCGGCGGACAGCTCGCCAAGGCGCGCATCGTGCGTACCCTCGCCCGCCGCCTGCTCGCGCTCCAGCGCCGCGAGTTCGGCATCGATGCGTTCCAGCCGGCGCGTGAGGTCTTCGATGCGGGCCGGCGCCGCGTCGCGGCCCAGCGCCACTTTCGCGCATGCGGTATCCAGCACGCCGATGGCCTTGTCGGGCAGCTGGCGGCCGCTGATGTAGCGGTGCGACAGGCGCACGGCGTCAAGGATCGCCTCGTCGTGGATGCGGACGTTGAAATGCTTTTCCATCAGCGGCGCCATCCCGCGCAGCATCGCGCACGCGAGTTCCTCGCTCGGCTCCTCGACCTTCACGACCTGGAACCGGCGCGCCAGCGCGGGGTCCTTCTCGAAGTATTTCTTGTATTCGCTCCACGTGGTGGCCGCGATCGTGCGCAGTTCGCCCCGTGCCAGTGCGGGCTTCAGCAGGTTGGCCGCGTCGTTCTGGCCCGCCTGGCCGCCCGCGCCGATCATCGTGTGCGCTTCGTCGATGAACAGGATGATCGGGTGCGGACTCTTTTTCACCTCGTCGATGGTGTTCTTGAGGCGGTTCTCGAATTCGCCTTTCACGCTGGCGCCGGCCTGCAGCAGGCCCAGGTCCAGCACGTGGATTTCCACGCCGCGCAACACGTCCGGCACGTCGCCCGTCGCGACGCGCAATGCGAGGCCTTCCACCACGGCCGTCTTGCCGACGCCCGCCTCGCCCGTCAGGATCGGGTTGTTCTGGCGGCGGCGCATCAGGATGTCGACGAGCTGGCGGATTTCCGCGTCGCGCCCGATCACCGGGTCGACCTTGCCGTCGCGCGCGCGCTGCGTCAGGTTCGTCGTGAACTGGTCCAGCGCCGGCGTCTTCGACGGTCCCTGGCGCTGCAGCTCGCCGACCGGATCCGCGCCTCCGGCCTGCGCCGGCGCGGCGGCGACGGCCGGCGCTTCGTCGGAGCCGGCCGTCACGTCGTCGAAATGGTGCTTGATGCGGTCCAGGTCGAATTCGGCGAACTGCGGCGATACGCGATGCGCCAGTTGCGACAGCTCGGGAGAGCTGAGCAGCGCCTGCAGCAGATGGCCGCTGCGGATGCCCACCTGGCCCCCGCGCAGGTCGAGCGACGCGATGAGCCACGCGTGCTCGAACAGTTTCGGCAGGCGCTCCGAGAACACGGGCGTGCGCGTGTTGCCGCTCCTGAAGCCGGCCACTTCCGCCTGCAGGTCCGCTTCCAGCCGCTCGATCGACACTTTGGAGCTGCGCGCGATGACGGCCACGTCGCAGGCCGGCTGTTCGAGCAGCGCGAGGAGCAGGTGCTCGATGTCGACCTCGTACTGTCCCAGCGACACGCACAGGCCGGCCGCCCGCGTGGCGGCCGCGCGGCAGGTGTCGTCCAGTTTGCCGATCAGGGTTTTCAGGTTGATGCTCATCGCGTGTCCTCTTTCAGTTTGCGTGACTTAGTTAGCGTGGATTTCATAGCGCACGTCGGCGCGGTCTTGTAATTGCAGGCCGTCGACGAGGAAGCCGTCCCAGCCCAGGCGGCCGCCGACAGTGCGCGTGCCGGCCAGCGTGCTGCCCCGTACGTCGTCCGCGCGCAGCACGAGCTGCACCTCGTATTCGAGCGACAGCCCCGTGAACATGGTCACCATGTTGCCCAGCGCGCGCGCCGCGCGGCCGCCGGGCAGGAAGGATTCGTAGGACGCCAGGTCCAGCGGGCCGATCACGAGGCGCAGGCGCAGGTCGCGCTGCCACACGCGTGTGCCGGCCATGGCGCCGCCGCCCAGCATGGCGTTGCCGAGGCCGAGCGCCGTCTGCTGGGTCGCGGGCACGTCGTACCAGCGGCCGATGAACTGCTCGGCGCGCACGTGCTGTCCGAAATATTCGGAGAGCACACGCGCGATCTGCACGCTCGACGCGGGCCGCTGGCGCATGGCGGTGGCGAAGTAGGCGACGGTTTCGTCCAGCACGCCGTCCCCATGGTCGGACAGGCGCCGCCGCAGCGCCGTGGGCCCCATGCCGGCCAGCGACAGCAGCAGCGGCAGGAAGCCATCCTTGCGGCCGCCGTATTTCAGCTCGAGCCGGTACTTGCGCCACGCCTCGTAGAACAGGGCCAGCGTACGGGTCGAGAACGTGTCGAGGAAGGCGCGCGGGCCGTCGTCCCGTTCCGCGATCTGCTGCGCGGCCACGCGTTCCGTGTAATGGGCGGGCAAGGCGCCGCTCGAACCCAGGAGGCCCATGAACGTGGGCGTCATGCGGACGTACTTCAGCTCCTGCGACTGCAGCGCGGCGGCCAGCGCGGCGCTCGTCGGCGCGACGGCGCGGGGTTCCGGCTGCAGCGATTCGATCTCGCTGGCCGGGAAGGCGAGCGACGTCGAATTGGTGAAGCGCAGGAAGTTCGCCAATGCGCCCTCTTCCGCCATGCCGCGCTTGCGCAGCCACAGCTCGATCATGCGCACGGCCTGGAAATACTGGAAGCGGTACGGCTGCGCGAACAGCCGCTCGATTACAGCAGGCTCAAATCGCCGCTTCGTGGCGTGCATCGCAGCAGCTCTCCTCCGGTCTTGTTGGAAACGATCACCAGTTGCGTGAAGCTGTTGGCGTGCACGTACAGGCCGAGGAAGCGCTCGACGATGTGGGCGAACGCATCGACGCCGCTGCCGACGAACGCCTCTTCGTCGATCGTCAGCCGCACCTCGATGCCGCGCACCATGCAGGCGAACGGGTTCCCGGGCAGCCACGCGGTCGCGGACCGGTGCTCGACGGCGAGGATGCCGCCGATCTGGCGCTGCGTCGAGGGCGAGCGCGGCAGGTCGTACAGGGTGAGCATCTCGCGGAACGCGGCGATGCCGCCACCCGACAGCGACAGGTGGTTCAGCGACAGGTGCGAGATCAGGCGCCAGTGCGCGCCGCGCCCGCGCTCGAAGCGGTACGACGGCGTGGGCTTGCGCAGGAAGCTGATCGACTGCACCGTCGACCCGCCCTCGATGAACAGGTCGCCGCCGCGCACCCCGTACGAGAGGAGTGCCGGCAGGTCGCGGTTGGTGCACGTGAGCTCGATGCTCAGGGTGTCCGTTTCCACCTCGGCCGGGTCGAAATCGATGTCGACGAGGGAGATCTGCGTTTCGTAGCCGGGGCTTCGTTCGGCCAGCAGCGGGTCGCGCCGCATGATCCAGTAATGGCCGCTCTTGTCGGGCATCTGGCCGTGGCGCAGCGAATAGAACGGGCGGAATTCGACGATGGATTCGCCCTGCGGCGTCTGGCGCACGAGCCGCACGCTGTCGATGGACTGCACCTCGAACGCAAAGGCGCGGCGGGCGTCCGCCAGCACCGGATAACTGGCCGACGTGTGCGTCAGGCGGATCGGTTCGCCGCGCTGGCGGAACAGGTTCACGACCGGCGTGCAGCCCAGCAGCAGATTCGTCGCCGACAGGGTGCCCAGCATGCGCGCGGCGTTCGAGTCGGCGCGCAGGCCGCTCAGGGCCAGGTGCAGGGTGATGGTGCGCGTCCCCTTCGGCAGTGCGGCCGTCAACGCGGCCAGGTCGATGTCGAAGAAGTTGAACTTCTCCGGGAAGCAGAAATATTCGGTAAGCAGGCGGTACGCCGTGTGCGAACGGGCCGGAAAATCGATCAGCGCTTCGTCCTCGCCGAAGCCGGCCGGTTGCAGCGGGATACTCCTGAGCGGTACCCAGCGGCCATTGCCGTCGGCCTCCGCGTAGGCGCATACGCCGCGCATGAACAGCGCGTCGCGCAGCGCGGCGCAGAACGACGGTTCGCCGTCGATGAATACGCGCAGGCTCGCGAGTTTCAGGCCCGCGATCGGATTCGCACCCGTGGCGGTCAGCGTGACCGACAGTTTCGACGTCGCCTGCGGCGGCGGACGCACGGCGTCGGGTGCATCCAGGATGGCGTCGAAGCGGGCGCGCGCAAGCTCCAGCGGCGCCACCGTCACGGGATACGCGGTGCGGAAGGTACATGGCGCACCGCGCACGGGACGCGTGGCGAGCTGCGTGCCGCGCGGGATCTCGCCAGCGGCGCCGGGTTGCGCCGCGCCGGCGAAATCCATGCGCGCGATCGAGCAGGACGGGAACGGGCGCAGGTAGTGCGGATACAGGACGTCGAGCAGCGCTTCGGTGAATTCGGGATAGTCGTCGTCCAGGCGCTTGGCGATGCGGGAGTTCAGCAGGGCGAACGATTCGATCATGCGTTCGATGTGCGGGTCTTCGCACACTTCGCCGCCGATGAGCAGCTTGCCGGCGATCCTGGGGTAGCGCTCGGAGAATTCGCGCGAATGGCGGCGCAGGAAACCGAGCTCCTGCTCGTAATACGGTAATAACTGGTCCAACTCAGGCTCCCGGCGCCGCCGGACGGCGGGCCTTGCTGATGGTGTAATGCTGGCTGGAGGGCTGCAGCACGGCGTCGAAGTTGACCGGCTCGTGCGCCGCGCTCACGACCATCAGCGCGGTGATCGAAAAATTCAGGCGGTTGACGGCATCCTCGCGCAGTTCGAGCCTGGCCTGGACGTTGCGCAGGCGCGGTTCGTGGCGCGCGATCGCCGCTTCCAGACTTCTGCAGATGAAGGCACGGTCGTCGGTGCTCGACAGCGACAGGCCCGCGAAATCGTGCAGGCCGTACGCGACGATGGAACGCGCGCATTCGGGAAAGCGCCGGAATGCCTCATCCGGCATCACGGCGCGGGTATTCAGCAGCGCCTCCAGGTCGCGCGCCACCGAATCCTTCATTTCCTCGAGCGAGACGCGCGGCACGGTGCCCGTCTGGGGCTGGCCGGGGCGGTCGATCAGGCGATCGAACAGGCCCGGCATGAATCCTTTGGCGGACATCGTGCCGGCGCGCTATCAGGCCGCGATCTTGTTGGCCGACAGGTCCCAGCCGCCCGACGTGTTACCGCCGATGCCGCCGTTGACCTTCTGCTGCGTGTACTTCCATTTCACTTTGGAGTACTTGATCGACACGTCTTCGGTCAGGATGTTGCCCTGCTCGACGGACGGCGACACGCTGGAGATCAGCACGTTTTCCAGCTCGATCTCGAAGTACTTGACGCGCTCGCCCTGGCCGTCGGCGCGCAGGAACTCGAACTTCGCTTTCGGGATGGTCTTGCCCGACGAGCAGGTCTGCAGCAGGATCGGGGTGGCCAGGTCGGCCAGCTTCGAGACGACGATGTCACGGTGCTCGGTGCGTTCGGCGGTGTGGCCGCCGCCGGTCGACGCGGTGGCCGATTTCGGTTGCAGGACTTCCCACTGGACGCTCTTGACTTCGATCCAGTCCTTGTGTGCGTTGTCGGCGGACTCGCCTTTGATGCCGTCGATTTGCAGGTAGACGTCGATTGCCATGTTGTGTTCTTCCTTTCAGTTCAGTTGATACGGGGGGACTACAAAGTGGTGAATCAGGTGGCCGATGCGGGCAGTTCCGCAACGAGGCGCAGCGATACGGACAGCTCGTCGAGCTGGAAGTGCGGACGCAGGAACGAGACGGCACGGAACACGCCGGGACGGCCCGGCACTTCCTGCACCTGCACGCTCGCTTCGCGCAGCGGGAACTGCGCCTTCTGTTCCTGGCTCGCGTTGTCGTCCAGCAGGACGTACTGCGTCAGCCAGCGGTTCAGGTAATCCTCGACATTCGAGGCCGCCGCGAAGCTGCCGATCTTGTCGCGCATCATGGCCTTCATGTAGTGGGCAATGCGCGAGACGGCGAAGATGTATTGCAGCTGGGCCGACAGCACGGCGTTCGCGTTGGCCGCGTCGCTGGCGTACTTGCGCGCCTTTTGCGCCGACTGCGCGCCGAAGAAGGCCGCATAGTCCGTGTTCTTGCAGTGCACGAGCGAGATGAAGCCGAGGTCCGACAACTCCTTTTCGCGGCGGTCGGTGATGGCGATCTCGGTCGGGCACTTGAGGGCGATCTCGCCTTCGTCCGTCTTGAACGTGTGCGTCGGCAGGTCTTCCACGAGGCCGCCGCCTTCCACGCCGCGGATCGCCGCGCACCAGCCGTAGTCCTCGAACGCGCCCGTCAGCTTGGTGCCGAATGCGTAGGCCGCGTTGCACCACAGGTATTTGTGGTGGTCGGTGCCGTCCACGTCCTCGACGTAGTTGAAGCCTTCGGTGGTGGCGCCGTCAAGCGGGTTGTACGGCAGGCGGCCCAGGAAGCGCGGCAAGGTGAGACCCACGTAGCGGGCGTCTTCCGATTCGCGGAACGCCTTCCACTTCGCGTATTCGACGGTGTCGAAGATCTTCGACAGGTCGCGCGGCTTGCCCAGGTCGGAATAGCTTTCGAGGCCGAACAGCTCGGGCGACGCGGCCGAGATGAACGGCGCGTGCGCGGCGGCCGCCACGTGCGACATCTGCTCGATGAAGTACATGTCTTCCGGCTGGCGCGTGATCTCGAAGTCGCCCAGCAGCGCCCCGAACGGCGCGCCGCCGAAGGTGCCGAATTCTTCTTCGTAGACCTTGCGGAACATGGTGCTCTGGTCGAACTCGATGGCGCTCTGGAAGTCCTTCACCAGCTCGCGCTTGGTCGCGTTGAGCATCTTGACTTTCAGGTTCGGGCCCGTCGCCGTGTTGCTGACCAGGTAGTTCAGGCCCGTCCAGCTGGACTCCAGTTTCTGGAATTCCGGCGCGTGCATCACGGCCGACAGCTGGGCCGAGATCAGGCGGTCCAGCTCCGCCACGCGGGCGTCGATGGTGGCGGCCAGGTTGTCGGACACGACGACGGTGCCGTCCATGACCTGGTTGACCAGTTCCGCGATCAGGTCGCGGGCGCGCGCATGCTCGGCGCTGGATTTCGCCACCTTGCTCTGCTCGACGATCTGGTCGAGCAGGTCGGCCTCGGGAGCGAGGGTGGTATCGGCCGCGAGGGCCGCGTTCTGGAGTGCGGACATGATCACTCTTTCGTCGTCGGCTGGCCGAGCTTGGCCAGGGTTTCGGTGCTGTTCAACACGTCGTTGAGCAGGTCTTCGAGCTTGTCGTTACCGGCCAGCTTGTTGCGCAGGTCGGCCAGCTTGGTGCGCGCCTCGAGCAGCTTCTTCAGCGGCTCGACCTGGTTGACGACGGACTCGGGACGGAAGTCGTCCATCGAGCGGAACGTCAGGTCGACGGCGAACTGGCCACCCTCGCCCGTGAGCTCGTTGTCCACGCGGTACGTGGCGCGCGGTTCGATGCCCTTCATGACTTCGTCGAAGTTGTCGCGGTCGATGCCGACGAAGCTGCGCTCCTTCAGGCGTTTTTGCGGGACTTCGGAATTGCCGCCGAAATCGCCGACGACGCCGACGACCAGCGGCAGCTCCTTGTTCTCGATCGCGTCGCCGATCTCCACGTCGTACGTCATTTGCACGCGCGGCGGGCGGACTTTCTGCAGTTTTTTCTGCACACTGGAATTTCTGGACATGGGATTCCCCTGTGGATGATTGCGGACGTGTTATTTCAGTGCGCCGAACGGATCGGCACCGGACGCGCCGGCGGCGACGGCCTGCTTCGCCTTGGGCTTGACTTTGCCCTTGGCCACGGCTTTCGCCGGCGGGGTGGTCTGCACCGGCGGCGGCACGAGCACCTGCTCGCCCAGGCTCTCGCGCAGCAGCTTGGCCAGGTCCTGCGATTCCGTCTTGATCGAGCCGGACAGGTTGTTCTGGCGGCTCAGGTCGGCCAGGGCGCGCGTCGACAGGCGCAGGCCGCTGATCGCGATGATGCTGTTGGCCAGGCGGTCGTTCGGGTCGCGCACCAGCACTTCCTTGGCACTGACGATCGAGTAGCCGTACTGGCCGGCGTCGTAGCGGGTCTGCGCGATGCTGGACCACGGCGCCTTGTCGGCCGGGTAGGCGGCGGCCGCCTCTTTCCACAGCGTGACCGCGTCTTCCTTGCGGCCGGCGGTGCTGGCCTCGTTGGCCTTGGCGAGCAGCTCGTCCATCGTGGGCACCGGCGGCTTGTCGGCCAGTTCGGGCTTCGTCGTCGCGCAGGCGGACAACAGGATGGCGCAGGCGGCAGCGCCGAGGATGCGGCTCATACGGCCAACGGGAAATGCTGGGGTCATGCGGGTCCTCGCAAAGGGTGAACTAAGTGATGCCTTGGTATTAACTTTGTAAAACTTTTTTTATAGTATCAGAATTGTTTTATTGATCAACCTCAATTTTATTTACAATCGTACGCGGGTCTCTGACGAGTGAAATGCTCACCAATTTCCACTATTTCTCATTGATTTTCCTTGTAACCTGCCGGCATCTCGCGTTATGCCAAAGAAATATCACGAATTATCACAAAGAAAATTTGTGTCATAATCGTGCGCTACGTTTCCATAAGAAATGTTACTGTTCTGCCATTTTCATTTTCAGCAGCGCCAGGGGATAACCAACGCATGAGCGGCAAAATCTTATGGGGCGAAGGATTGTTCCTCCGTCCCCAGCATTTCCAGCAACAGGACCAGTACCACGAGGAGCGGCTGCACCGCACGGCAGGCCTGCTGCATCCATATGCCTGGGGCGTCGTCGCCGTGCAGGTCGACCGCGATGCGCTGGCCAACGACGCGCTGCGCCTGCTCGAACTGTCGGTGCGTTTTCCCGACGGCGAGCTGTATTCCGCACCGGGCGGCGACGAATTGCCGGACGCGGTCGACCTGAGCCAGCTGCCGCAATCCGTGCAAACGGTGACGTGGCACGCCGCCCTGCCCGGCTTCAAGCCCTACGGCGCCAACTTCAGCGGCCAGCGGACGGACGGCGACGGCGCGCACGCCGCGCGCTTTGCGCAGCTGGACCGCGACACGCCGGACCTGTACACGCAGGCCGCAAGCGCGCAGCTGACCTACCTGCGCAAGACGGTGCGGCTGGTGTCGGACGCGGAGCCGCTGGACGCCTACGTGCACGTGCCGGTGCTGCGGCTGCGCCGCGCGGCCACCGGCGGCTTCGAGCTGGACGGCGCGTTCGTGCCGCCCAGTGTGACGATCAAGGGCGCGCCGCTGCTGTTCCTGCAGCTGCGCCGGCTGCTCGATGCGCTGCAGGCGAAGGTGAGCGCGTTGTACGGCCACCATCGCGAACCGAGCCGGCACGTGATCGAATTCCGTTCGGGCGACATGTCGTCGTTCTGGCTCCTGCACACCGCCAGCACGGCGTGCGCGAGCCTGTCGCACTACTTCCACCATCCGTCGCTGCATCCGGAACGGCTGTACGAACAACTGCTGTCGCTGGCGGGCAGCCTGATGACGTTTTCGAAGAGCTGGACGCTGGCGGACCTGCCGCCGTACCAGCACGCGGACCCCGGCCCCGCGTTCGCGACGCTGCACCAGATCATCCGCGAACTGCTCGACACCGTGATCTCGTCGCGCTACTTCGCCATCGCGCTGCGCGAAGTGAAGCCGTCGTACTGGCACGGCATGCTGGACTCGGAAAAGATCGACGACAAGACGACGTTCTACCTCGCCGTCTCCGGGGACATGCCGGCCAGCGAACTGGTGGACGTGGTGCCGCTGCGGCTGAAGATCGGCGCGCCGGACGACGTGGAAAAATTCGTGTTGTCCGCGATGCCCGGCGTGCGCCTCGTGCATGCGCCGCAGGTGCCGGCCGCCGTGCCGGTGCGGCCGGACGCCGTCTACTTCGCGATCGAGGCGAAAGGCCAGATGTACGAGCGCATGCTGCAGGCGCAGTCGATCTCGATCTACGTCCCCGGCAGCATGGCGGACATCAAGCCCGACCTCGTCGCCGTGACCTCCTGAACCCGAGAGACCCGCTATGAACACCGCAACCGCACCTTCCCTGATGGCCGCCGGCAGCCCGGCGGCCGCGCCGGCCACGCCGCAGACGCTGCTGGACCTGATGTACGACGGCTTCTACGCCCTGTTCATGCTCAAGAACGGCAACGGCCCGCAGGACGACGCCGCGTTCGCGCGCAAGATGACGCAATTCCTCGACGATTTCGGCCGCAACGCGCGCAAGCAGAACGCGTCGCCGGACGACGTCGACGCCGCGAAATACGCCTTCTGCGCCGCGGTCGACGAGATCATCCTGCGCTCGCACTTCACGATCCGCGACGCGTGGGAACGCCGCCCGCTGCAGCTGCAGCTGTTCGGCGACCAGCTCGCGGGCGAACACTTTTTCGAACGCCTGGAACAGCTGCGCGCGCGCGGCAGCGCCCACGTGGAAGCGCTCGAAGTCTTCCACATGTGCCTTTTGCTCGGCTTCCAGGGCCGCTACATCCTCGAGGGTACGGAAAAGCTGAACTACCTGACGTCGCGCCTGGGCGACGAGATCGCGCACATGAAGGGCAAGCGCGGCGGCTTCGCGCCGCACGCGGATCGTCCCGACCAGGTGCGCCACAAGCTGCGCAGCGACCTGCCGCTGTGGGTGCTCTATTCCGTGTTCGGGCTGATCTGCGTGCTGGGCTACGTGGGACTGCGCACGTCGCTCGGGCACACGAGCGAGGCGCGCATGAATGCGTACAGCGACGTCGTCAAGATGGCGCCGCGGGCGGCGAACCTGACGATCACGCTGCCGTGACGCCCGCGCGGGCACGGGGTGCCCGCCCTACCATTTCCGTAGGGTGGGCGGCCTCCGCCCACGCGCAACAGCGGACGTTTGCGATATGTCGACGTTACGCCTGGAGCGACAACCGGTAGACCGTCGTCTGCCGGTACACCTGCCCCGGATGCAGCATGACGCGCGGCCACGCGGCGCTCATGAGCCCGGGCCGCGCACGGGCCTCGACGCGGAACGCGTCCAGGCGCGGCAGGCCCGGAGCGCCCGCCCCGCTGCTGAATTGCACGGCCGCCTCGGTCGTGTACAGCTGGAGGCGGCGTCCGGAAGCCGGATCGAATACGCGGGCCACTTCGCGCAGCTGCCCCTGGCCGCCGGCGAAGTGATTGCGGACGCAGAAGCAGTGATCGAAGCCACCGGCCCGCTGCAGCTGGGTGTCGGTCCAGCGCAGGCGCGGGCCGATGGCGGCGGCCTGGCGGAAGTCGAATGCCGTCCCGCCCACGGCGGCCACCCCGGCGGGCATCCCGGCCGGTCCCGTTTCCTCGAAATAGTCGGCATCGATCTGCACCATGTGGTCGCCCACGTCGGCCAGGCCGCCGGAAAGATTGAAGGCGGGATGCGCCAGCGACGCGAGCGGGATCGGCATGCCGGCCACGGCCTGGTACTCGACCGAGAGACCGCCTTCGTCGTCCAGGCGGTAATGCACGAGCATCCCGGCCCCGTCGCCGCCCGACGTGAGCGCCAGCGAGACGACGCCGTCCGCCTGCCGCCCTTCCCAGCGGGCGGAGCGGCCGCCGGACGGCAGGCAGATCGCGTCGGACTGCACCACGTCCACCATGCGGCCGTAACGGTCCGGCGCGACCCAGGCGCGCAGCTGCGCGCCCCGTTCGGCGATCGTCACGGTCATGCCGGCCGCGTTCTCGAGCGTGAACGAGCGTTCGCCAGTCATTGCTGCCGGGGCGCCCGGGATGAGGTGGATCGTCATTGCAGTCTGGCTTCCCGATTTCCGATATGAAGCCATTCTCGCGGCCCGCGCATGGTGTTTCAATTACGAAAATCACCAAGGGGCCGAACGATTCTCGCCGATGCTACGCCGCGGTGCGTTCTCCCATTGCCCGGTCGCGCCAGGCACGGGGCGTGCAGCCGAGTTCGCGCTTGAACACGAGGTGCATGTACTGCGTGGACGTGAACCCGCAGCCCAGCGCCACGTCCGCGATGCTGCGTTCCCCGCTTTCCAGCCCTGCCTTGGCGGCTTCCAGCTTCGACTTGAGGATCATGTCGTGCACGCTGCAGCCCAGCTCCTGGCGGAAATAGACTTCCAGCGACGAGCGCGACACGCCCACGTACTCGGCCACCTGGTGCGTCTTGATGCCCTGGCAGGCGTACTGGCGGATGTAGTGGCAGGCCCGCATCACGTGCGGATGCTTGACGGCCTGGAAGCGGCTCGACGCGAGGACATTGATGCCGGCCGGCGGCACGAGGATGCGCGTGTTCGACAGGCGCACGCCGTGCAGCATCTGCTCGAGCAGGTGTGCCGCGGTGCGGCCCATCTCGTGTGCCCCCTGGATCACGGAACTGAGCGGGATGCGCGTCAGCATGCGTACGAGCGGGTCGTTGTCGATGCCGATCAGCGCCACCTGCTCCGGCACCGAGATGCCGGCGATCGCGCAGGCCTGCAGCAGTTGGCGCGCGCGCGCATCCGTGACGGCGATGACGCCCACCGGCTTGGGCAGGCTGCGCAGCCAGTCGATCTGGCCCTGGACCGCCGCGTCCCACGACGCCGCGTTCGTCTCGCAGCCGCGGAAGATCTCCGCTTCCATCCGGTCTTGCGCCATCAGGGCGCGGAACGCCCGCTCGCGCTCCTGGGCCCAGCGGCTTTCCTGCGCTTCGGGCAGGCTGAACATGGCAAAGCGTTGCAGGCCGACGTCGATCAGGTGATCGCGCGCCAGTTTGACGAGCTTGAAATTATCGGTCGCGACATACGGGACGCCGGACGGGTACGCGTCCTCGTTCGCGTAAGAACCGCCGACGCCGACGACCGGCACCGTGCAGCCGGATAATGCCCTGACGACGGCCGGGTCGTCGAAATCGGCAATGACGCCATCGCCCTGCCAGCGATCCATTCCGTTCAGGCGCAGGCGGAAATCCTCTTCCAAAAACAAATCCCAGGCCACGCGCGTACCGCCCAAATGACCGGCAATTCCGGCAATCACTTCGCGATCAAATGTTTTGTTCCCGTTGAATAGCAGCGCTATCCGATAGGCTTTCGTGGTTTTCACTATTGTCGTCTCCCTGTGAAACTATTTTTATTTTGTTTCCGGGCTAAACGGGCCCGGTATGGCATGTTTAGTAAACAGATACAGCAACAACGAGGAGATCAGGCGGCATCATGCCCGGCGAATCGCGACAATACATGGAGGATGTGTTCCGGTAGCCGGAGGCGGCTGGAACGGGATGGGCACGGGACAGGCACGGTCATGGGATGGTTCCTCGTAGCGTGACGGGCGCCGGTGGCGGCGATCCTTCAGCCCAAGAATAGGACCCCACCCCGGGGCGCCTATAACGTCAGCAAGCGGATTTCTTTCACCGTGCAAAAAGTACGATCACTTTTGCAGGGAGTGGAAGGCTGGATCAGCCGTTTCCCACCTTTTTCGGCGGCGGCTCGGCGTCCGCGGACACGGGGTCCGGTGCGAGCGTCCGGAACGCCTTCGGCGTGCAGCCGTACTCTTCCTTGAACAAACGGTTGAAATACGACACGTTGGCGTAGCCGACGGAATAGGCGATTTCGGCCACGGTCGCGGTGCTTTTTTCCGTCAGCAGGCGCGCCGCTTCCGTCAGCCGCAATTTATTCACATAACCGGTGAACGTCATGCCGAGTTCCGTCTTCAGCAGGTCGTTTACTTTGTTCCGGTTGGCGCCGGTGCCGGCCACCACGTTTTCCAGATCGAGTTCGGGATTCGTGTAGTTCGTCGCGATGAATTTGAGGACGGACGCTTTTTCTTCATCCCGATATGGTTGCACGGTCAACTCGCGATAGGCGACCAGCGGCAAATCCTTTTTCAATCTGCAATTCAGGCTGGCCGCCAATGTCCGCGTATGGGTGCGGAAAAACCAGAGTCCGAATACAACCCAGCTAATCGCCAGAATCACCGCAAGCGCGACAATATACCGATAATCGCGCCCTTGTAATTTGATATTGCTGAACTCCACATGGGAATCGACGTCGAACGGCGTCTGCGAACTCGATCCGAAAGAAATCACCGCCACCCTGTCCAGCTGGTAATCCTGGGACGATATCGGCAGTTTCATCACCGACAGCCACCAGCCGGCGACGGTCAGCCGGCGCAAGTCGATGGACACCGGAACGCCCTGCTCGTTGCACGAAAAGTATGTACCGGTCGGCCGGTAGGTGAAGTGGTCGCCCTTGACGGTGACCTTGTCGTCGAACGTCGTGACACCCAGCATCATGGGATAGGCAGGCGAACAGTGCGCAACGAACGTGATGGTATCGTACTCCCGCAGGTCGACCGTGGCCGGGCCACCCTTCGCATCCCTGGCGACGAAGCGCGCGCCGACGAACGGATACGTGCCGACCTTCGTCAGCCGGTAGTCGAACGCCACCGAACCGGGAGCGGCTTCGCGCAGCGTGGTCGTCGACGTGCCGCCCATGATCCTGTCGCTCGCGGCGACGAGTTCCCAACGGATGCCGTTGCGGAGCGAAGGCGACAGCGAATAGGTCGGATGGCTGAGGAAAATGAACAGGGCCGCGAGCAGCGCGTCCACGATCAACAGCGCGATCAAAAAAAGCAGCGACTTCTTGTAAAACTCTTGCATTGTCGTACGGCCGTCGAGTGATCCCGAATCGCCTGATCATAACAGCCGGTCAATACGATGGCAAAAAAAAAGGGGCGGCCCAGGGCCGCCCCGTAAAACCTACCATGCCAGGCGGTAGGAGACTACCCCGCCATTGTGGAAGCCGTGACGCGCCGCCGCAATTGTGAAAAACGCCAGCACGCCATACGAAATTGCGCAGCTTCCTCCCCTGCGACAAATCGTATGGCAGGAAGCGAATTTCATAATTGTGCGACCCCGCCGCGACACGTCAGAATGCTCTACTGTCCACATCTGCATCCATAAGAAAGGCAACGAATGTTCACACGGAGACTCCTCCCGCTCGCGCTGGCGTGCGCACTCGCAGGCGGTGCGCGCGCGCCCGCGGCGGCCGCGCAACCGGACTTGCCGACCGTCCTGTACGGCGCCGCGTACTATCACGAATACATGCCCTACGAGCGGCTGGACAAGGACGTCCAGATGATCAAGGCCGCCGGCTTCAACGTCGTGCGCCTGGGCGAATCGACGTGGAGCCTGTGGGAGCCGGAAGACGGCCGCTTCGACACCGCGTGGATGGACCGCGTCGTCGACGCGATGGGCAAGGCCGGCATCAAGGTCATCATGGGCACGCCCACCTATTCGATCCCCGCGTGGATGGCGCGCCAGCATCCGGAAATCCTGGCGACCAAATTCAACGGCGCGAAAAACACGTACGGCATGCGCCAGAACATGAATACGGATTCCCCCGCCTACCGCTTCTACGCGGAACGCCTGATCCGCCGCATCGCCGCGCACTACAAGGACAATCCGAACGTCATCGGCTGGCAGGTCGACAACGAGACGGCCAGCTACGGCGCCGCCAACGACGACGTATTCGTCCGCTTCCAGCACTATCTGGAAAAGAAATTCGGCACACCGGAAAACCTGAGCCGCGCCTGGTTCCTGAACTACTGGGGCCAGGACCTGCATTCGTGGACCGACCTGCCCCGGCCGGACGGCGCCCAGAGCACGGGCTACAAGCTGGAATGGTCGCGCTGGAGCCAGATGCGCGTGACGGACTTCCTGCACTGGCAGGCGCAGCTCGTGCGCGAATCCGCGAGCCCGCGCCAGTTCGTCACGCACGATTTCGCCGGCTCGCTGCACGGCGACGTCAACGAAAGCGCCGTCGCGCAGAAGCTCGACGTCGCCGGCGTGAACATCTACCACTGGGGCACGCAGGACCAGTACAACGGCGCGGCCCAGAAGCTGGACGGCGACTTCACGCGCTCGCTCAAGGGCGGCAACTTCCTCGTCACGGAAACGAATGCGCAGACGACCGACTGGAGCTCCTCGTTCCAGTACCCGCCGTACGACGGCCAGTTCCGCCAGGACGTCTACACGCACCTGTCCAACGGCGCCGACATGGTCGAGTACTGGCACTGGGCATCGATCCACGCGAACCAGGAGACGTACTGGAAAGGCGTCCTCTCGCACGACCTGGAGCCGAACCGCGCCTACGCGGAGATGAGCCGCACGGGCAAGGAGCTGCAGAAGGTCGGCCAGCACCTCGTCGGCCTGCGCATCCGCAACGACGTGGCGATCCTGTGGAGCCGCGACTCCCTCAACGCGATCAACGACATGCCGTTCGCGAAACAGACGCAATGGGGCGGCGGCGGCAGCAATGCCGACTACGGCTCGGAAGTGCGCCAGATCCACCGCGCGCTGTACGACCTGAACGTGGGCACCGATTTCGTGTTCCCGGACACGGCCGACCTGTCCGCATACAAGGTTTTGATCGTCCCGATGCTGTACATCGCCGACGACGCCCTGCTGCAGCGGATCGCCGAGTTCGTGCGCAAGGGCGGCCACGTGGTGATGGGAATGAAGAGCGGCTTCGCGAACGAGAACGCGGCCGTGCGCTGGACGATGGCCCCGGGCCCGCTGCGCCAGGTACTCGGCTTCCACTACCAGGAATTCTCGAACCTCGCGCAACCGCTCGCGTTGAAGGGCGACCCGTACCAGGCCGGCGACGACAACAAGGTGCGCCACTGGGCCGAGTTCCTGCAACTGGATACGGCGAAGGCCCTCGCCTGGTACGACCATCCGTTCTTCGGCCGCTGGCCGGCCATCACGGCGAACCAGTACGGCGCGGGCAAGGCCGTCTACGAGGGCACGTATTTGTCGGACAAGCTGCAGAAGGCCGTGCTGCAATCCGTGCTGCAGGAGAAGGGCCTGATCGGACCGGACCAGCAACTGCCGGCCCACATCCAGGCACGCACGGGCGTCAACCGGTTTGGCAAGACGGTCCGCTATTACTTCAACTATTCGGGCAACGCCGCGACCTTCACGTACCGCCACAAGGCCGGCACGGACCTGTTGACATCCCGTGCCGTCAAGGCCGACGAGACCGTCACGCTGGCGCCGTGGGATCTCGTCATCGTCGAGGAAAATTAACGAAAGAGCAGCTGGGCGTAGTGATACAGGTTTTCCGCCCAGCTGTCGCGGTCATGTCCGTAGTTGTCCACGTTCCACACGTGGGCGACGCCCTGCTCGCGCAGCTGGCGGTGCACGCCCTGCGCGACGTTGATCAGGCCATCGCGGTTGCCGCACGACAGATACACCAGTTTCAGCTTGCCCTTCGCCTGCACCGCCTCCGCGGCCAGCTTCGCGGGCGCCTCGGTGTTCGGCGCGGGCGAGAAACCCGCCACCCAGTTGAACGCCTCCGGGTGCCCCAGGCCGAAGTTCAGCGCCTGGCCCCCGCCCATCGACAGGCCGCCGATCGCGCGGTGACCGCTGTCCTTCAGCGTTGCATACGCGTTGTCGACGGCAGGAACCAGCGAATCCAGCAGGTCGCGCTCGAAGCGCGCGAAGCCGGCCGCGTTTTCCGGCGTGAAGACCTTGTCTTCCGGCGGCGAGCGGTCGTCCGCCAGCGCGCGGCCGTTCGGCATCACGACGATCATCGGCACGATCTTGCCGGCGGCCGTGAGATTATCGAGGACTTCGGCGGTGCGCACGTAACCGCGCCACTCGTCCTGGTTGCCGCCGATGCCGTGCAACAGGTACAGCACCGGGTAGCGGCGCGCTTTGTCGTAACCGGGCGGCAGCCACACGTTCGCGGTGCGGCGCTTGCCCGTGACGGCAGACGCGTACGTGAACGTCTCCACCTTCCCTTGCGCGCGCCCCGGCTGCGCATCCGCGAAGCCGGCCGGCGGCGGTGCGAAGGCGCGGACGTCGTCGGCGGCGAGGACGATGGGGCGGGCGAAGTTGGCGCGGGCCTTGTCAGCGTTTACGTCCGTGTCCTGGGCGTGGGCGGCGCTGCCCAGGACGGCGATCGCCAGGGCGGCGGCAAACTGGATCTTCATGTCTCTGTTCCTGAATGGATTATGGTTTGATCGTCACGGCCCGGCCATCGTACACGAGATCCGTCGCCTTGCCGCTGTGGCCGACGACGACGACCTTGAACCGGCGCTGCGTCTTCATGCCGGGGAACGTACCGCGGCGTGGCGCGATCGTCAGCTTGCGCGCTGCGTCGTTCCAGTGCACGGCGGTGAGCGTGTATTCGCCCCGCTCGTAGCCCCAGCCCTCGCCCGCGTCCTCGTAATACGTATAGTCGCCGTCCGCGCCGGGATAGATCCGCAGTTCGATCGGCGCGTCGGGCCGTGCCGACGCATATTGCACGTCCGGGCCCATCGGGATGATCGTACCCGCCTTCACGTGCAGCGGGATGCGGGCGATCGGCGCGGGAACCGTCACCGTACGGCCGCCGGCCATGCGGTCGCCCGTCCAGAAGTCGAACCAGGTGCCGGCAGGCAGGTACACGTCGCGGGTGCGCGCCGCACTCGTGACCGGCGTGGCGTTGGGCGCGTAATACATCGGCGTTGTCACGGGACTGACCATGATGCCGTCGCCGAACAGCATCTGCGACTTGAGGTCGTGCGTGCGCGGGTCATGCGGGAACGCGAACGCGACCGGGCGGATGAACGATGCGCCGCGCAGGTGCACGAGACCGGCCTGCGAATAGATCGCCGGCAGCAGGCGGTAGCGCAGCTGGATCGCATCCACGATCGCGTCGTAGAACGGGGTCCCCGGCTCGCCGAAGTGCCACGGCTCGCGCGGCGTGTCCGTGCCGTGGCTGCGGAACATGGGCAGGAAGGCGCCGAATTGCAGCCAGCGCGTGTACAGCTCGCGATAGCCCGGGTCGGCGGCACCCTTGTCGTAGTCGCCGTCCATGAACCAGGGCTTGCCGCGCGCGGTAAAGAAACCGCCGATGTCGAACGTGATGTAGGGATTGCCCGACGCGCTATAGCGCTGGACCGCGGCAACCTGTTGCGCGAACACGGACCATTTGGACGGGATATCGCCCGTCCAGGCGACGACACCCGCCGCCTGGCTGCCCGGGTACGCAGACCGCGTCAGGTTCACGAGACGCCTGTCGGGCGCCTGCCTGCGCCAGTTGCGCATGAAATGCTGCGCGTCGACGAGCGCATAGGCGTTCAGGTATTGCGGATCCATCACGCGCGCCAGGCCGTCGATGTTGACGTCGTCGGCGCGGTCGGATCGCTTCGAGTCCCACGTCCAGTCGGCCACTTCCGGTTCCGTCGAATCGCACCACCACGCATCGATTCCGTGCCGTCCCAGGTATTTCCAGACGTTGCGGAAGTAGACGTCCGCGACCTCGGGCCGGAAGAAGTCGACGTACGGCGTACCGCCGCTCAGGTAGCCGCCCTCTTTCAGTTCCTTGCCGGGCGCATCGAGCGGGCTCGGATTCGGCCAGATCGAGATCATGACGTGCGCGTTCCGGTCGTGCACGTCCTTCGTCATCGCGGCCAGGTCCGGATAGCGTGCGGCTTCCGGCACCGGGCTGCCCCAATGGTCCGGTGTCCAGTAATTCCAATCCTGCACGATGAGGTCGAGCGGGATGCGGCGCTTGCGGAATTCCTTGACGGTGTCGACGACTTCGTCCTGCGTCTTGTAGCGTTCCTTCGACTGCACGTAGCCGAACGCCCAGCGCGGCAGCATCGTCGCGGCGCCCGTCAGCTGGCGGTAACCCTGGACCGCGCCGTCCATCATTGGCCCGAGGATGAAGTAGTAATCGAGATCGTCCACGACGTCGCCCGTGACCGACGTCCCCGTCTTCCCATCCGCGAACGTCATGGCACTGTACGTGTCGAACAGGACGCCGTAGCCGCGCGTCGACACGACGAACGGGATGGCGATGCGCAGGTTGTGCTGGTACAGGCGCTTCGTGGTGCCGCGCAGGTTCAGGTCCGCCATCTCGTCGAAACCGAGGCCGTACAACGCTTCGTCGTCGCGCAGGTGGAACCGCGCCGTCGCCTTCCACGCGTCGCGGTCCTTCTGCTGGATGTATTTGCCTGCCACCTGGCGGTCGCCGTCGACCGTCCTGACGATGGACACCGTCGCCGGATCGGGCACCGGCTTCATCACCGCCACCCGTTCGAACGCGCGCGGCGCCGCATCGTCCTCGCGCAGGACGACCTCGCCGGCCGCGTTGCGGAACACGAGCGCGCCCGTCGCCCGGTTCACCACGACGCTCAGCTGCCCCGACCGCAGGACGCGGTTATCGCCCTCGTCGGTCGCCGTGACGGGCCCGGCCCGCTCCGCGACCTCCGCCCGCATCAGGTGCGCGGATGTGGACCAGTCCTGGTTGCGCGTGGCCGTGACGTGCACGATGCGGTCGGTGACGAAATCGACCCTGACGTGGGTGTCGTCCACCCGGTACTCGATACCGCTGCCGGACTCGCGCACGTCCTGGATCGCGGCGAACGCCGCGTCCCCGCACAGCAACAGCAAGGACGCCGCCAGCGCAGCCCGCAGCGGCCGCCGCATCATTGCGCGGCCTGTGTCAGCGTGACGACGGCGCCGCCCGAACCGGCGAGCTTGAGCTTCAGGCTTGTCCTGTTCGTGACGCGCGTGCTGCGCGCAGCCAGGTGGTTGCGGTCCTTGCCGTCTTCCAGGATCTCGGCCGAGTAATGCGCGCCCGGTGCCAGGAAGTCCAGCGGCACGTCGACCGTGCGGCCCGATTCGTTCGTCATCGCGCCGATATACCACGTGCTGCCCTTGCGGCGGGCGGTCACGATGTACTGGCCAATATCGCCGTCCAGCACGCGCGTCTCGTCCCACGTGGTCGGCACGGCGCCGATGAACTTCGCGCCATCGGCCCAGGTGCCGTCCGCGTTGCGGTAGGCGTCCGGGCTGTCGGCCACCATGCCGAACGGCGAGTCGTACACGACGTACATCGCCACCGCCTGGCCGCGCGTCGTCTGCACGAACGGCTTCACGTTGCGGCGCTGGCCCATGAAGTCCTTGGCCGCGATCGAGCGGAAGCCGCCCGGCGTGTAGTCGATCGGGCCGAGGATCATGCGCGTGAACGGCAGGGTCACGTTGTGGGTCGCGGTGACGCGCGCGCTCCACTTGTTGTACTCGGCGCCCATCACGCCTTCCTGCGTCATGTAGTTCGGATACGTGCGCGTCAGGCCGTCCGGCGGATACGCGCCGTGCAGGTCGACCATCAGGTGGTGCTTCGCCGCCTTCGACAGGATCTTGTGGTAGAAGTCCACCATGTCCTGGTCGGTGCGGTCCATGAAGTCGACCTTGATGCCCTTGATGCCCCAGGATTCGTACAGCGCGAACGCATCTTCCATCTGGCGGTCGAGCTGCTTCCACTGCAGCCAGACCCACACGCCGATACCCTTTTCCTTCGCGTACCTGATGATCTCCTGCATGTCCATCGCCGGGACCGGCTTCAGGGCGTTGGACGGCAGCGGTTTTTCGGAGCTGCCTTCATACCAGCCTTCGTCGATCAGGATGTACTGGAGGCCCAGGCTGGCGGCGAAGTCCGTATAGGCTTTATATGTGGCGGTGTTGATGCCGGCGCCCGGCATGTCGACGGCCCAGCCGTTCCACCAGTCCCACGATGCCTTGCCCGGCTTGATCCAGCTCGTGTCCGCGATCGCCGACGGGCTGCCCAGCGTCGCGATCAGGCTGGATTGCGTCAGGCCGCCCGGCGTGTCGGCCACCATCACCACGCGCCACGGCGTGGCGAGGGGCGCGGCGGCCAGTGCCGTGCGCACGGCCGGACCCTGTACCTGGACGTCGCCGTCGTAGTGCGGCGCCAGCACGACCGACACGCCCAGGCCGCCGTCGCCGCGGCCCGAGTAGTACGCGCCGGCGTAGCCGCGCTTGTCCGCTTCGGCGATGGCGAACGTGGTCTTCTTGTTGCCCGTCTTGCACACGAGCGGCGCGTCGAACGTGTGGTGCGGACGGATGGTGGATGCCGGCACGGGGTCGAATTCACCTTCGTGTGAGCTGTCGAAGCGGCCCGGGTTGAAGCCCCAGCAGCGGTAGTCGGCCGGGAAGTCGAAACGCGTGGCCTCGCCCGTGATGCCGAGGTCAAGCACCTGCTGGCGCGGCAGCACGTAGCGGAACGCGACGCCGTCGTTGTAGGCCCGCGCGACGAGGTTGACCTGGATTGGCTTATCCTTGCCGGCCAGCTGCAGCTCGACCTGGCTGTAGCGGTCCGCCACGCTGGACGCCTTGCCGGCGACGGGACGCCAGGTCTCGTCGACGGTCTTGTTCTCGACGCCGGTGACGCGCAAGGTGGTGCCGTCCAGCGCACCCTGGGTCGTGGAGAGGCCGAGGGGCGATTGCGCGATGACGGTCACGCCGTCGCGGATGACCGTGTAGGCCAGGTTGCCGTCGGTGGCAGTCAGTTCGATGCGGGTGCGGTGGTCGGGCGACACGACCGTGTACGGCGCGGCGGCATGCGCCGGCAGCGCGGCGGCCATGGCGACGAGCGCGGGGATAAGGGATACGTGTTTCATGGTCAGGCGACTTTCAAGGCGATGGCATACGGGAGTGCGGGTTTCGCCTGCGGCAGCGTGACCTGCAGGCCGTCGGCGGTCTGGCGGAACGCGAGCGCGCCGCCGCCGACCAGTTCGACGCGCGAGACGGCCTGCTTGAGGTGCGCGCCGCCGGCGCGCATCGATTTGATCGTCACGGTGCGGTCTTCCGGCCAGCCCATCACGAACGCGTACACGGCATCCTTGCCGGCCGTGAAGCGGATATCGGCGCCGGAGAACGGCTTGCCCTTGCCTTCGTTGAAGCCCGGCCCCTGCATGGGCGCCGCCGCCGCTTCCGCCACCGGGCCCTCGCCGTAGATGGCCCACGGGCGCGAATCGTAGATGCCTGCGCCGTTGACGGCCATCCAGCGGCCGATCTCTTCGACGATGGCGCGTTCCTGGTCGTCGATCGTGCCGTCGCCACGCACGGGCACGGACAACAGCAGGTTGCCGTTCTTGCTGACGACGTCGATCAGGGTATGCACGACCGTCTGCGCGCTCTTGTACGCCTTGTTGTCGTAGATGCGGCGGTCGTAGTGCCAGCTGCCGATGCAGGTGCAGGTCTGCCACGGCAGCGGTTCGATGCGCGGGCTCTGGCCCCGCTCGATGTCCCACACCATCGACTTGCGCTGCACCTCGTCGAGGATCTTGCCGTTGACGACCGCTTCCACCTTGCCGTGCTTCGCGACGCTGCGGTTGTACATGTGCGCGGCCAGGCGCATGCCGATGTCGCTGACGGGATACAGGGGCAGTACGGTGTCGTCGTAGTACACGAGGTCCGGGTCGTAGTTGTCGAGCAGGTCGACGGTGCGGTTGTACAGCTTGTCCGCATACGCCTTGTCCGGCGGAAGGACGCCGCCGCCCCAGGCCCAGCGCTGGTCGGTACTGCCGCCGTCGCGGCTGACTGGGTGGTTCTGCGCATACAGCGCCTGCGGGTCCAGCCCGTTCCACCATTGGCCCTTCCCGTCCGCTTTTTTCAGGCGGCCGTCGTACGGCACGCCGGCCAGCGGGCCGGTCTTGTCGGCGCCCTGCGCCGTCTCGTACCAGTTCCACGCGTGCGCCGCGTGCACGGACACGCCGAAACGCAGGCCGTGCTTGCGGGCCGCGTCGCGCCAGCCGCCCACCAGGTCCTTGCCCGGCCCCAGCTTCGTCGCATTCCACTCGGGCTGGTAGCGGCTCTTGTACAGGTCGAAGTTGTCGTGGTGGTTGGCCAGCGCGACGAAGTATTTCGCGCCGGCCTTCTTGTACAGGCCCACGAGTTCGTCCGGATTCCAGCGCTGCGCGCGCCAGGCGTGGATCACGTCCTTGAAGCCGAACTTCGACGGGTGGCCGTATTTCGCGACGTGATACTTGTAGTGATCGCTGCCCTCCTCGTACATGCCGCGCGCGTACCAGTCACCGTGCTCGGGTTCGCACTGCGGGCCCCAGTGCGCCCAGATGCCGAACTTCGCATTGCGGAACCAGTCCGGGGTTTCGTATTTCGACAGCGACGGCCACGTCGGTTCGAACGGGCCGGTGGCCATGGGCACGCGGGCGCCGGCGGCGCCGGCATACGGGGACATGGCGAGCGCCGGGATGGCGGCCGCCATGTGCTGCAGGAGTTCACGTCGTTTCATCGGTATCTTTCCAAGGTAGGTGATGGCCGCTCGACGGCGGCTCTTCGTCTATCCTCGGGATGGTGCCCGTGCCCTCCCGTGCCCGCAATTATCAAATCTGCCGGAAGCCATTACGATTTTCGTATAGGTTCGCCCGTGATCTGCGCCACGAGCGCGGCATGGTCCGGCATCGTGACGACCACCTGCTTGACCGTCGCGTGCACCTTGCGGAAGTGCTCGAGCAGGGCCGCCGGGTCCATGCGGTCGATCAGCGGATCGTTACGCTCGGGACGGATGCCGTGGCCCAGCATGATCGAGGCCCAGGAATCGGCCTGGAACCCCTCGCGGTCGTAGATCGCGACGCGGCCCGCGGCGCGGAACAGGTCGATCTGGTGCCGTAGCGTGTCGGGCACCTTCATGTTCGCGCAATAGCGCCAGAATTCGGAATCCGTGCGGTTCGTGAGCTTGTAGTGCAGGATGATGAAGTCGCGTACATACTCGTAGCGCTGGCTGACCAGGTGGTTGAATTCGTCGGCCAGTTCCGGGCTGCAGTCGCGGTCGGGGAAATACTGGATCAGCCAGCCGACCGCCAGTTCGATGATGTTGATGCTCGTCGATTCGAGCGGTTCGAGGAAGCCGCTCGACAGGCCCACCGCCACGCAGTTCTTGATCCACGACTTGCGCCGCCGGCCCGTCGTGAAGCGCAGCTGGCGCGGCGCTTCCAGCGGCTCGGTATCCACGCCGGCCAGCAGCACGCGTCCGGCCTCCTCGTCGGACATGAAAGCGTCGCAGTACACGTGGCCGTTGCCGTTGCGGTGCTGCAGCGGGATGCGCCACTGCCAGCCGGCGGGTTTCGCCGTCGACCGCGTATAGGGCGTGAGCTGGTCGGCCAGCGCGCTGGGCACGGCCTGGGCGCTGTTACAGGGCAGCATGGCACTCCAGTCCTCGTAGCCCGCTTTGTACACGCCTTCGATCAGCAGGCCGCGGAACCCCGTGCAGTCGACGAACAGGTCGCCCTCGATGCGGCGGCCGTCGCGCAGCTTGACGGCCGTGATGAAGCCCGTTTCCGGATGCTGCTCGATGTCGCCGACCGTGCCCTCGATGCGCTGCACGCCGCGCGCCGTCGCGTACTCACGCAGGTAGAGGGCGTACAGGCCCGCGTCGAACTGGAACGCATACGAATACGCGTTGGTGGGACCGGGCTGGTCGCCGTGCGGCGGCGCGAACCGGTTCGCGTGCGCCATCGCCGTCGACATCGACCATTCCTCGTACGAGGGCATCTCCGGATTCGCGCGCGCCAGGCGCAGCCAATACATGAAGGCCGGGCGGTTTTCGATGGCGGGTCCGAAATCGCTGAAGCCGTGGAAGAAGCGGTTGCCGAGATGGCCCCAGTCGCGAAAGTCGATGCCCAGCTTGAACGTGGCCTTCGTACGGCGGACGAAATCGGCGCCGTCGATACCGAGCGCGTGGTTGAAGTAGCGGATCGTCGGCAGCGTCGACTCCCCCACGCCGACGGTGCCGATCTCCGGCGACTCGACAAGGACGATCTCGCACGACGCGCCCAGCTTGAGCGCCAGCGGCGCGGCGGTCATCCAGCCGGCGGTGCCGCCGCCCACGATGACGATTTTACGGATGGCCTTGTCGGACATGGTGTTCTCCAATCATGAACGCAAAAACCTCCCGCGACCGGCTTGGTCGCGGGAGGCGTGTTACTCACGGGCGACTATCAGAACGTGTAGCCCATCCGCACCGTGTAGCGGCGGCCCGTATAGAACGTGCCGCGTTCCATCATGCCGATATTCTGCTGCATGAACTGCTTGTACAGCGAATTCGTCAGGTTGGACGCTTCCACCGAGATGTTCAGGTGCTCGTCGACGTTGTAGTGGACGCCGACGTCCAGCTGGCCGTAGGCACCGCCCCACACCGGCAGCGCATAACCCACCGAACTGCCCTGGTGGTACGTCGGACTGTTCGGATTGCCGTCGATACCGTCGCTGCCGTTCGTGCCGAAGGCGTTGACCGCCTGCAGGTACTTCGTGCGCCAGCTGTAGGCCAGGCGACCAGACCACGGGCCCTTGTCGTACAGCAGGGCCAGGTTATACGAGTTCTTCGACAGCCCGATCAGCGGCGTGTTGTCGCCGTTCAGCAGGCGGCCGTCCGTGTCGCAACCGGACAGGTCGCGGGCGAGGTTCGCGTTCAGCGTGCCCTTCGGCGTACACCAGCCGTTCACCAGCGACTTGCCCATGTTCTGGCGGCTGTCGACGTAGGTGTAGTTGGCCGACACACCGAAGCCCGACAGCAGGCCAGGCAGCTTGTCGAAATACTGCTGGTAGCCGATTTCCGCGCCGTTCAGGCGACCCGACGCGCCGTTCACCGGCGACGTGATCAGGAAGTCGTGCGGCGTCCCCGTCGTGTCGTTCACCGTGTACGCCGACGTCTTGCCGATGATGATGTCCTTCAGGCGCTTGTTGAACAGGGCCAGCGTCAGCGAGTTGCCTTTGCCGAAATAGTACTCGGCCGTCAGGTCGAAGTTCGTCGACGTGACGGGCTTGAGCGTCGGATTGCCGCGTGCGCTGCCCTGGTAATCGATCGAATCCACCACCGACTTGCCGTTTTCCTGGTGCGTGTTGACCTTCTGCTCCAGGGTCGTGTAGGCCTGCATCTGGTAGAAGTCCGGACGCGTCATGCCTTTCGAGTACGCAGCGCGGAACTGGAGCTCGTCGCTGGCCTTCACGCGCACGTTCAGGCTGGGCAGGACGTTCGTGTACTTGTGGTCGAAGTCGCGCTTGTCCGCCAGGCGCGGGATCAGCGGCACCACCGGCAACGGGTTCCGCGGCGGATCGAACAGCGTATAGCCGGTCGCCGACATGTCGGTGCGGACGACGCGCACGCCCACGTTGCCGTCCACGGGGACACGCCAGGTGTCGACGCCGAAGCGCAGCTGCGCGTACGCGGCCTTGGTCTTCTCGTGCTGGCCGTTCAGGCCCTTGTCGTCGCCGTAGGCGGCCGGGTTCCAGGTTTGCGAGCACGGCTGCTTGCAGACCGCTTGCGTGAAACTGTGCAGCGTGGTGAACGATGCCGGCGGGCCGCCCGCCAGCAGCGACTGGTTCGGGACCACCACGGTCGGCGGCATCCCGGCCTTGCCGCCGAAGAAGTTCCTGAACTGTGCCATCGCGACGTCGTTCGCCATGCGCAGGTTCGGCTTGCTCAGCCAGGCGAAGTCGGACAACGGCTGCCAGCCGCCGCCGGCGGTATCGACGGACCAGGTCTGCGAAATCTGGGCCCAGTCGCTGTCGTGCGTCGAGCGCGTATTCGCGTCGCGGTTGGTGAAGCGCACGCCGAACCGCAGGTCGTTCAGCACGGTGCTGTCGAACGTGAACTTGGCATCCAGTCGCGCCGCGTTCTGGGTGGCGATCGACTCGTCGCGGTGTTCCTGGGTGAAGCTCCAGTAATAGTGATTCGGATCGGCCAGGTAGGCGGTGTCCGCGGCGTCGAACGACAGCGTCGGCGGCGACGAGGTCAGGTTCGTGGTCAGCTTCGGCAGGAACGTGCCGATACCCAGCGTATTGTCGTACCCCACCGACGACGCGGAGGTATGCTGCAGGTCGGCAGTCAGGGTCCACTGGTCGGTGGCGCGCCATTGCGTGTTCCAGGCGATGTCGGTCGTATCCGATTTGCGGGCCGCGACGCGGCTCTGGGTACCGATGCTGATGCCCGGATTCGACGGATCGCGCACGACGCCCCGCACCAGCACGCCGCGGCTGTCGAATTCGGCGCCGGCATCCAGCATTGCCGCGGACGGGGGCGAGTTCTGGGACACCGACGTTTCCGTCGTGGTCATGTCGTACTTCGAGCGGAAATAGGTCAGGTAGGACGACAGACGGTCCTTCTTCCACTGCAGCGCGCCGTACAGGCCGTCGCGGTCGCGGTCGAAATTATTGGTGGTCCAGCTGGCGCCGTTCGTGATCCAGCGCGTCGCGCCGCTGTTGTCGCCGACGACGGCATTGGTACGCGGGATGTACGGGCTGAGGCTCGTGCCGTCGCTGCGCGTGCGCATTCGAGAATGGGCGACGTCGACCAGCGCGCCGAACTGGCCGTAATCCGTGTTCCAGCGGTTGGACAGCAGGCCGGAGAACGCCGGCGCATTCTTGCCGCGCAGTTGCGAACGCGACGCTTCCACCGACACCGCGCCCTTGCTGCCCTTGTAGTCGAACGGCAGCGCCGTACGCAGGTTCACGAGGCCGCTGATGCCGCCTTCGATCTGCTCGGCCGACGGGTTCTTGTAGACGTCCAGGCCCGTCATCAGCTCGGGCGGCACGTCCTCGAAGCTCAGCGAGCGGCCGCCGTTCGCGGAGAACGAATCGCGGCCGTTCAGTTCCGAACGCACGTAGGTCAGCCCGCGGATCGCGACACCCGTGCCTTCCGCGGCGAAGTGCTGGATGCCGTCGCCCACGCCCTGCTGCGGGTCGACGCGGTTCAGCGTGCGGTCGATCGTGATGCCGGTCACGCGCTGCAGCACCTCGGTCACCGACTTGTCCGGCAGCTTGCCGATGTCGTCGGCAACGATCGAGTCGACGATCTCGTCCGCATTCTTCTTGCGGGCGGCGGCCGATTCCAGCGCGGCG
>Ga0187844_10000416_pt1 | contig 33164 bp, 32 predicted proteins | sample SpaLakP09_SKY_50_FD_134517 | JGI IMG/M metagenome (GOLD analysis project Ga0187844, IMG submission 134517) | Oligotrophic lake water microbial communities from Sparkling Lake, Wisconsin, USA - SP09_SKY_50 | ecosystem: Environmental > Aquatic > Freshwater > Lake | place: USA: Sparkling Lake... | reverse complement strand
CTCGACCAGCAGCGGCGGGTCGAGCTCAACCTCATCGGCATCGGGCGGATCGGGTGGTTCGTCGACCTCCACCGGAGGTTCGTCCACATCCACCGGCGGATCATCGACCTCGACCGGCGGTGTCAGCAGCACCTCGTCTTCGGGCAATGTGTCGTCGACCAGTTCGTCGTCGGGCGATGTCAGTACCTCGACCTCGAGCGCGTCATCGACCTCGTCCGCCTCGTCGAGCGGCTATGGGTCGAGCAGCGATGGCTGGTCGTCCAATGGTTCGTCGGCCAGTTCGGCCTCGAGCGCGTCGAGCGCATCCTCCGCCAGCAGTGCCTCGTCTTCGGGCAATTCGACCGGTGGTCCGCCGACCCCGGTGCCCGCGCCACCGATGGTGTTGTTGTTCGGCGGCGCGGCGGCGGCGCTGGTGATCCGGCGGCGGCTCGCCAAGGCGCGCTGACGCGCCGCCCATCGGAAGGGCCGCGTTACGCCTTTTGCAGCGCGGCCTCGATCTCGGGCACCGGATGCCCGGTCAGGTCCTTGGCCAGTTCGCCGACCAGACGATCGGTGACTTCCTTGTGATAATGTTTGCGCAGCTCGCCCAGCATCTTGGGCGGCGCGACGACGATCAGCGATTCGAACTCATTCGCCATCGCACGGCGCTTCAGCATCTCGGCGGTCTCGGCGGCGAAGCGGTCCTCTTCCTGTTGGTGATAGTCGGCCTCGCCCATCGATCCGCGTGACGGGGCGAACTGGGCGCCCTGCCCGCCGCCGCCCGCCTGATTCGATCCGCCGCGCGCGATCGCCGGCGCGCCTGCGCCACTCTGTGTCGAGGACGCGCTCCCGGCCCTGTCGGTCTTTTGATCGCGATCGGCGGGATTGGGGTGCTCGACGGCATGTTCGACGGTCAGATTGGGATATTGGGCATCCCCTTCGTTGCGGAAGAACAGGCTCTTGCGGCCATCGACGACCAGCACGAAGCTGTTATGCGGCACCTGCATCGCGTATCTCCTTGTCTGTGCAAGGGGATAACGCGATGGCTTCGCCACGGGTTGCGTGACGGCGGAGCGGAGGCCATAGCCTCGCCCCCATGCACGACATTCGCCTGATCCGGGACGACCCCGCCGCCTTCGACGCCGCCCTCGCCAAGCGGGGTGCCGAGCCCCAGGCCGAGACGCTGATCGCGATCGACGAACGCCGCCGCGCGATCATCGCCGAGGCGCAAGCGGCGCAGACCCGCCGCAACGAATTGTCCAAGCAGATCGGCCAGGCCAAGGCCGCCCGTGACGAGGCCCGCGCCCAGGCGCTGATGGAGGAAGTCGCCGGGCTGAAGGCGCGCCTGCCCGAACTGGAGGAGCAGGAGCGCAGCGTCGAGGCCGAGTTGAACACCGCGCTTGCCGCCCTCCCCAACCTGCCCGCCGCCGATGTGCCGGAAGGCGCGGACGAGGATGACAATGCGCTGGTGCATCAGAAGGGCGAGCCGACAAGCTTCGCCTTCGAGGCACGCGAGCATGACGTGATCGCGCCGGCGCTAGGCATGGATTTCGACACCGGCGTCGCCTTGTCGGGTGCGCGCTTCACACTGCTGCGCGGGGCGATGGCGCGGCTGTCGCGGGCGCTCGGCCAGTTCATGCTCGACCGCATGACCGAGCAGCACGGCTTCGAGCTGGTCCAGCCCCCCCTGCTGGTGCGCGACGAAGCCGCATTCGGCACCGGCCAGTTGCCCAAATTCGCCGAGGATCTGTTCCGGACCACCGATGGTCGCTGGCTGATCCCGACGGCCGAGGTGTCGCTGACCAATATCGTGCGTGAGGCGATATTGAGCGAGCAGGAACTGCCGCTGCGCTTCACCGCGCTGACGCCCTGTTTCCGCTCGGAAGCGGGCGCGGCGGGTCGCGATACACGCGGTCTCATTCGGCAGCATCAGTTCGACAAGGTCGAGATGGTGTCGATCACCACCCCCGAGCAATCGGATGCCGAGCATGAGCGGATGACCGCCGCCGCCGAAGGCGTGCTGGAGGCACTCGGTCTCCCCTATCGCCGGATGCTGCTCTGCACCGGCGATATGGGTTTCTCGGCAGCGCGCACCTTTGACCTGGAGGTCTGGCTGCCAGGCCAGGCGCGCTATCGCGAGATTTCGTCCTGCTCGACCTGCACCGATTTCCAGGCGCGGCGGATGATGGCGCGCTATCGCCCGACCGAGGGCAAGGGCACGCGCTTCGTCCACACCCTCAACGGCTCGGGGCTGGCGGTCGGTCGTACCCTCGTCGCCGTCATCGAGAATTATCAGCAGGCCGATGGCTCGGTCGTCGTGCCGGAAGCCTTGCGCCCCTATCTGGGCGGACAGGCGGTGCTGGAGCCGCGCTGATGCGCATCCTGCTGACCAATGACGATGGCTATCATGCGCCGGGCTTGGCGGCACTGGAGCGGATCGCAGCCACCTTGTCGGACGATGTCTGGATCGTCGCGCCGGCCGAGGACCAGTCGGGGACCAGCCGCTCGCTGACGTTGACCCGGCCGCTAAGGCTGCGCCAGTTCGGCGAACGGCGCTTTGCGGTCAACGGGACACCCACCGATTCGGTGCTGATGGCGCTGGGGGAGGTGATGGCCGGTACCAAGCCCGACCTGATCCTGTCGGGCGTCAATCGCGGCGCCAATCTGGGCGAGGACGTGTTCTATTCCGGGACGGTGTCGGCGGCGATGGAGGGCGCGCTGGCGAGCATCCGCTCGATCGCGCTCAGCCAGCGTTATGCGGCCCAAGGCCTTGGCGACGGCGTGCCTTTCGCCACCGCCGAAGCCTGGGGCGAGCGGGTGTTGCGACCGCTGCTCGATCTGGACTTCGGTCCGCGTACGCTGGTCAACATCAACTTCCCGCCCGTCGAGCCCGAGGCGGTGAAGGGCATTCGCATCGCGCGCCAGGGGCTGCGCGATTATGGTCGCGCGACGTTCGATCGGCGCAGCGATCCGCGGGGATATGACTATTACTGGCTGGCGCTCGGCCGCCTGCCGCACCAGCCCGGCCATGACACCGATCTGGACGCGATTGCCGAGGATTGCATCGCCGTCACCCCCCTGCATCTCGATCTTACGCATGACGCATCTCTTGCTATGCTCGACGCGGCCTATCGCTGAATGAACCGGGGGGAACGGGGCGTGGAACGGAAGCTGGGGATCATCGGCATCGGGATGCTGGTCACGGGATGCATCCCGAATATGGAGCCACCCGCCAGCTCCACAGTGCCCGCCGCCCCGCCGATCGTCCAATCGCCGCCCGTGCGGGCCACCCGCTTTACGCCGCGTCCCGTCACGCCGCGCCCTGCGCCAGTGCCGACGCCCACCACGACCAGTGCCGGGCGACCGCCTATTCGCCGCTCCGTGCCGGCCACCGCCAGCCGATCGATTCCGCGCCCCCAATTGGCTCCCCCCTCCATCGAGGCTACCGCACAGAAGCCGGTAACCTCCCTGCCCGCGCCGCGCCCCTCCTGGGAAATCCGCCCGGTCACGCCCGACGCGCGCGAGATTGCGGGATCGACCTATATCGTCCGTCCCGGCGACACGTTGCGCGGTATCGCCGATCGAACCGGTGCCGGCGCCGACGCGATCGCGCGGGCCAATGCCTTGCCCCCGCCCTATGTCGTTCGCGTCGGGCAAAAGCTGATCATTCCCGGCGGCCGCTTCCACCTGGTCCGCTCCGGAGAAACCGGCATCGCGATCGCGCGCGCTTACGGCGTGCCCTGGTCGCAGATCGTCGACGCCAATGCATTGACCGAACCCTATGTGCTGCGCGCGGGCCAGCGTATCCTGATCCCGGGCGGGACGGTCGGCGCCCCCGCGAGCACCGCCGCCGAGCGCGCCGCCGCCTTCACGCTCAATATCGACGACATCCTGACCGGCGGCGAGCCGGCGCTGGCGAACAACCAGGCCCCCGCCAAGCCCAGCACCACGCCGTCGCGTGTTCTGCCCCCCACCGCCGTGGTCGCCGCCCCGGCCCGGCTCAATTCGGGCTTTGTCTGGCCAGTCGAGGGCCGCGTCGTGAAGCGCTTCGGCGCCGGCTCCAGCGGCGAGCGCAACGACGGCATCAAGATCGCCGTGCCGATCGGCACGCCCATAAAGGCCACCGCCGACGGCGTCGTCGCCTATGTCGGCGACGGTATCGCGGCGCTGGGCGGCTTGGTGATCGTCAAGCATGGCGACCGCTGGACCAGCGTCTATGGCCATGCCTCCAAGCTACTCGTCCAGCGCGGCCAGGCGGTCAAGCGCGGCCAGACGCTCGCTTTGTCAGGACAGAGCGGCTTTGCCGACCGGCCGGAGGTGCATTTCGAACTCCGCCGGGGCCGCACCCCGGTCGATCCGCTGACGCAATTGCCACGCCGCTGACATCTTCCCGTTAAGGAACGCGACAGCGCCTTGCCGGTTAAATGCCGGCATGGGGCCGTTGCCCCGAGGAGTCGGCGTATGAAAAAGATTCTTCACCTCTTTGCGGTACTTGGCCTGTCGGTGGCCGGTGTGGCCGCCACCGCGACCCTGCCCGCCTCGGACGCGCAGGCTCAGTCCTGGCGCGACGGACCGCGCTATGATCGGGATCGCGACCGCCGTGACTGGCGCGAGGATCGCGGCGACCGGCGGGGTGACCGCCGGGATTGGCGAAATGATCGTCGCGACTGGCGCGGCGAACGTCGCGGTTGGCAGGATGATCGCGGCTGGCGCGGTGACCGCTGGCAGGCCCGGCGTGAGGCGCGGGTCGCCCGCGAATATGATCGGGCGCGCCGTACGCCGGGCTATGTCGATCCCCGCTCACAGGGCGATTATACCAACTATACCGGTCGGGGCTCGGGCTATCGTCCCTGCACCTATGTCGAGCGGAACGGGCGCACCGTCTGCCGCTAACGGCGTAACGAAGGAGCGCGGGTGGGATCTCACCCGCGCTCGCTTTGTATCGGCGGAGGGTGACGAACGGGGAACGGCGGTGTAACGGACCGCTATCATGACGTATCAGTCCGACCTGCTCCGCACCCTGAACGACCGGGGTTACGTCCACCAGATGACCGACGCCGCCGCGCTCGACCGGCTGGCTTCGACGCAGGTGGTGCCCGGCTATATCGGCTTCGACCCGACCGCGCCGTCGCTGCATGTCGGTAGCCTGGTGCAGATCATGCTCCTGCGCCGGATGCAGCAGACCGGGCATAAGCCGATCGTGCTGATGGGCGGCGGCACCGGCAAGATCGGCGATCCCAGCTTCAAGGACGAGGCGCGCAAGCTTCTGGCCGAGGACGGGATCAAGGCCAATGTCGCCTCGATCCAGCGTATCTTCGAACGTTTCCTGACCTTTGGCGATGGCCCCACTGATGCGGTGATGGTCGACAATGCCGACTGGCTCGACAAGCTCGAATATATCCCCTTCCTGCGCGAGGTGGGACAGCATTTCTCGGTTAACCGAATGCTGTCGTTCGATTCGGTAAAGCTGCGGCTCGACCGTGAGCAGTCGCTCAGCTTCCTCGAATTCAACTATATGATCCTTCAGGCCTATGACTTCCGCGAACTGGCACAGCGTCATGGCTGTCGCCTGCAGATGGGCGGATCGGACCAGTGGGGCAATATCGTCAACGGCATCGAACTGGCCCGCCGCATGGACGGGACCGAGGTGTTCGGCGTCACTACGCCGCTGATCACCACGGCGGATGGCGGCAAGATGGGCAAGACCATGGCCGGCGCGGTGTGGCTGCATGAGGACCAGTTGCCGCATTTCGATTACTGGCAATTCTGGCGCAACACCGACGACCGCGACGTGGGCCGCTTCCTGCGACTGTTCACCGACCTGCCGCTCGACGAGATCGAACGTCTCGAAAAGCTGGAAGGCGCGGAGATCAACGAGGCCAAGAAGATCCTGGCGAACGAGGCCACCGCCATGTGCCGTGGCCGTGCCGCCGCCGATGAAGCCGCCGAAACCGCCCGTCGCACTTTCGAGGAAGGCGCAGCCGGCGCCGCCCTGCCCAGCTTTGCGGTGGCAGGCGGCTCAATCACCATCGTCGACGCGCTGATCGGGCTGGGCTTTGCCAAGTCCAAGGGCGAGGCCCGCCGCCTGATCGCAGGAGGCGGCGCGCGCATCGATGGTGAGAAGATCGCCGATGAGAATGCGGTCATCGCCGTCGGCGGACAGCCGGTGAAGCTGTCCTCGGGCAAGAAGCATCACGGCCTGCTGGTCGCGGGCTAAGCCGCGATAGCCTGGGCCGGTCGTCGCGGATCAGCGCGACCGGTCCAGCGATATATCAGCGCCGGTCGGTGACGGCCAATTGCCGAGCGACGGCGAAAGTCTGGACGACGAACAGCAGGATCAAGCCGACGCCGATCCCTCCGATCAAAATGTCGAACCCCGACACATTGCCGATCAAATCCTTGGTCGGATCGTCGAACATCATCGCGACCGTCAGCAGCATCAGAAACAACCGAAGCTCGGTCGGCCCGGCCGCCATATAGGACAGCCGCAACTCGCCGATCACCCGCGCGGCGAGGAAGGCGTGCATCGACATCAGGAAATAGCCGGCCAGCGCGATCAGCGCGACGTTCATGCCGACAAAGGGCGACAGGCCGATGCCCAGCACGATCATCAGATTGGCCAGTCCGTCACAGCTATGATCGAGGAAATAGCCGTAGGATGGCCGCTCGATCTTGCGATAGCGGGCCAGGCTGCCGTCCAGCGAGTCGCCGAACCACTGCACCGCATAGCCGGCCAGCGCGAGCGCCAGCCAGCCCGCGCCAAAATTGCTGCAGACATAGCCGATAAAAACCAGGGCCGCCCCGGCCATGCCGATGGCCGTCAGTCGATCGGGGGTCATTGCGGGGGGCATCTTGCCGCACAGCCAAGTCAGGATCCGACGCTCGGTGGTAGCGAGCCAATTCTGCTGAATGCGGTCAAGCGGCTGCGGCGTGTGTAACCGTTGTTCCATAGGCTATTATGCGGCAGCGCCCGCCTTTGCGCAACCGGTTGAAATATCTTGGCTCTGCCATTGGTCGCTTCGTCCGGCCGATTGGCGGCGCTTGGCCGCATCATTTGGGTGGACGCCCTTGGTGTCTTATCCTGCGCCGGGATAGGGCGCGTCCGCATCGCGATCCGGCACCGCGCCGCGCCGCTGAATCACCCATCCCGCCAGCCGATGACCGGCCGACGCCGCGTCCTCCGGCGCCTCGCCCGCCATCCGCGCGAGCAGATACGCCGCGTTGAATGCATCCCCCGCCCCGCTGGTGTCCACGGGTACCAGCGATGTGACGGGCGCAACCACTGCGCCGCCGGTGAGCCGACATCCGGCCGCCCCCATCTTCACCACGACCTCCTGCGCTCCTGCCGCACGCCAATGCGCCTCCACGGCGTCAGCGTCCGACTCCCCACTCAGCATCGCCTCATCCTCCGCCGTGGGCAGGCCGATCGTCGCACAGCCGATCGCGGCATCACGCCAACGAACCGCCTCTGCGCGATCCGCCCACAAGGCGGGCCGATAATTACCGTCGAACGCCACGGTACGCCCCGCCGTCCGAAGCCGGCGCGCAACGTCGATCAACACGTGTCGCCCCTCATCCGGCAGAACGGCAAGGCTGATCAGCGAGAAATAGAACAGGTCGGCCGCCATCGCTCTGGGAAACAACATCGCGGCATCGGGCAATGCAAAGAAGCGCCGCGCCGCACTGTCGCTACGCCAATAGGAAAAGCTGCGCTCGCCCGACGCATCGGTACGGATGGCATAGAGGCCGGGCATCCGGCTGGGATCGCGCAGCACCATCGATACGTCCAGGCCATCGCTCGCCCAGGCACTCAGCAAATCCTCGCTAAAGGCATCCGTCCCCAATGCCGTCGCATAAGCGACATCCGCTCCCGAGCGGACCATATGGAGCGCGGTATTGAGCGTATCCCCGCCATAGCCAAGCCGCCAGCCGGCCGCGCCGATATCCGCACCACCGGACAGTTCCAACATGCCTTCACCGATGATGACCGCCCGCATCCTATATCCTCTTTTGTCGAGTTCTTTTCCGACGTCTTAGCGACCTACTGGACGTCGCCGGTTCCGGACAGCAAAAAGCCTTCGAAAGCGGGCGACTTTCAGAGGCCAGTATAGGGTCGCGGGCCAGCTATCTTAGCCGGGCCAAAATCGGTCAGGACGCGCAGGCGGAGCAGCCAGCCAGTATCGACAGCGACATACCTTGAAGGTGGATTTCGCCGCTCGATAACACGCTGAAGCGTTCGATCAGGCCGCCCCGTCCGAGGCAATACTGCTTAGCAGATGATTTCATACACTTCTTGATTGCCGGCGGTTTCGTCCCAGTGACGAAACCGCCTATGCCTCAGACCTCAACCGACAGCGGGGAATTCCGGTCTTGACGGTGCCCTATTCCGCTGCTTCCTTTTTCGAATACCCAGGCGCGCGGCTTTAGGCGGCGCGACCGAAATCCGCATCCTCGCTGTCCGGACCGCCGCTAGCGAGGTCCAATGCATAACCCCGCGCAGGCCCCTGCTGATCGACAATTCCGTTCGGCTTGACAGCGGGCTTGGCCTTCCTGGCGGTCGGCGTCGACACGCGGGCCGCTACACCCCGGTGGCCTTTGAGGCGGCTGAACGACCTCTACAATGCCGGTTATAAGCGATAAGGGACGTCCTGCTGACGACCGCCGCAGTCATTCGCGGCGCCGAGCTTTTCCAGCGTCCGCCCTTCGTTCATTTCGCTCTTCGCAGCGTCCAGGGCGTGGATCACATTGCGCTTTATCGATGTGAGGACTGAAATTTCGTCAAATAGCCAAGTTACAATTTTCGAAACCGGATCGCCTGCCCACCGCCACGCGCCAGACGGAGCGACAGGGCTTCTCCGGCCGATATCTCTTGCCGTCGGATCGCCAGCTTTTCCGGGGCGGTACGCCAGTCAGCATCGGCGCCGTCGGCATAGATGGTCGCCTCGTACCGCGTGCCCTTGTCGAGAAAATCGAGTGGAACGGTCAGCGTGCGAGCACTGTCGTTGGTGATCGCGCCCAGATACCAGTCGGAGCTTTTCCGGTCGCGCCGCGCTACGACCGCATATTCGCCGATCGCCCCTTGCAGCGTACGGCTTTCCTCCCAATCAGTCGGCACGTCGCGGATGAAACGAAACGCGTCGGCATGTTCGTCATAATGCTCGGGCAGATCGACCGCCATCTGCACCGGGCTGTAGAGCACCACATAGAGCGCCAGTTGGTTGGCCAGCGTCGAGGGGACGCGGTTGTTCGGCCGGGTCGCGCGATAGTCGAAATGGACGACGCCGGGCGTATAGTCGAACGGCCCAGACAAGAGCCGGGTGAAGGGCAAGATCGTAGTGTGGTCAGGGGCGTTGCCGCCGTCCGGGCTGCCGCCATTATATTCCTGTCCCCGCGCGCCTTCGCGGCTCAGCAGATTGGGCCAGGTGCGGCGCAGGCCGGTGTCCTTGACGGGCTCATGCGGGAAGATGGCGATATGGTGCCGCGCCGCCGCCTCCACGACCTTTTGCAGGCTCTCGACCGCATATTGGCCATCGGGCCATTCGGTCTCGTCCAGACGCGTCCCGACATAGCCCAATTTGATCGCCCGCACGCCGTAGCGGTCATAATAGTCGAGCGCGGGTTCGAGTTGGCGCAGATAATCCCGCACCTGCCCGCCGGTTTCGTGATGGCCGATCAGGTCCACCCCCTTGGCACGCGCATGAGCCGACACCTCGGCCATATCGAAGGCGGGTTGCGCGCGGTCGAACAGGAAGCGCGAATGGCCGTTCTTCCACCATTCGGGCACGTCCCAGCCGATATTCCATCCCTCGACCAGTACGCCCTTGATCCCGTGCGCCGCCGCCCAGTCGATATAGGATTTGGCCTGGGCGGTGGTCGCGCCCAGCTTCGGCCCCGGCTCCCAGGTCAGCAGGCCGGTATGCATCGCCCAGAAGATGCCGATATATTTCTCCGGCTTCACCCAGGACACGTCGCCCAGCCGGTTGGGCTCGTTGAGGTTGAGGACGATGGTCGAGTCCGCCAGATGCGCCGCATCCGGGGCCACCATCACCACCCGCCACGGCGTCACCGCCCCGCCATGCGTCCGCGCCCGGTCGCCATTGGGCCAGGGCGAGAGATCCGCCTTGAGCGTGCGGCTATTCTCCTCGGGCATACGCAGGTTCATCGAGGGGAAATCGACCAGCGCGGCTTCGTGCACCGCCATCGCGACGCCGTCGCCCTCCAGCGTCAATGGGGTTTGCGCGGTCTGGATCGCCGACAGCGCCGACCGGCTATATTCATACTCGCTATATTTCTCGCGATAGGCCGGGATCGACCAGGCGCGGTAGTTCTGCGCGAAGTGAAACTCGGTCCGTTCGTCGGTCACGACCAGAGACTGTGCCGCCAAGCCCGGCAGCGTATAGCGAAAGCCGAACCCGTCATCGAAGACGCGGAACTCGACGCCCAGCCTGCGCCCGTCCGGCGCGGCTAGCGTCGCGACGAGCCCGCGATAATGCTCGCGCATCTGCCGCCGCTCACCCCAGGGCTGGGTCCAGGGGCGGTCGAGCGCGGTCGGGCGGCTGTCGATCAGCGTCAGCCCCTGGTCGATGGCTGCGGCATCCTTGAACCGGAAGCCGAGCCGCGAGCGGTCGAGGATGGGCTTGCCGTCATAGCGGGCGCGGTACACCGCTTCGCCCTGGTCCACCGCCAGGTCCACCGTGATCCGGCCGTCGGGCGAGGTCACGGTCCGCCACGCCTGCCCCAGCGCCGGGGTCGCCGCGACCAGCGCCGCAAGCCCGACAATCATGCCCAGCACCTTCGTCATCAGAAGCTGTAGGTCAGGCTGGCGCGGACGCGGCGGCCGAAGATCGGGCGCCCCTGGAACGCGGTTTCCTGCACGCCGATGATCGAGCCGGCGCGCGGATTGCCCTCGGTCAGACCGACCTCGTTGAACAGGTTCGTCGCGACGACCTGCGCCTGGAGCGCATCCGTGACCTTCCAGTTCGCGCCCAGCCGCACCTCGGTATAATGCGGCAGGACGATGGTGTTCGCCACGTCGACATAGCGTTTGCCGGTATAGGCGGCCTCTCCGAACAGGTTCACCCGGTCGCCCAGCAGATGCAGGGTCGGGCGGATCGAGAATTGCACCTGCGGCTGGCGGACGATCTGGTTTCCGCTGAAGTCGAACGGCCCGCTCGCATCCTGTCCGGCGAAGCTGGTATAGGCGATATGCTGGTAATTTCCGCTCGCCGCGAGTTCGAAGAAATCGACCGGGCGCAGCGACAGTTCCACCTCGACGCCTTTCGACTCCGCCGCAGCCGTCTGGTTGATCGTCTGCGCCTGTCCATTGGGGCCTGCGACGATCGTCTGGAAGGCGATGTTGGGGAATTTATTGTAGAACAACGTGACGAAGGCCGAGAAGGGTCGCGTCGAATATTTCACGCCGCCCTCGACCAGGTCGATACGGTTCTCCACCGGCACGCCGCCGAACCACTGGACGAACTCCGGCGTCACGCGGAAGCTGCGGCTATAGCGGGCAAAGGCGGCGACCTGCTTGCTGAACTCGTAATTGGCGCCCGCCGAAAAGGCCCATTGCCCGGTCTTGAAGCGATAGGGTGTGTTCGCACCGGTGAAGACCAGCACATTGTCGTCGGCGATCGTCGTCGCGTCGCCTAGATTGGCGCCGGTCGTCTGCGCGATCGTGCCCTTCTTCGACACATGATGATAGCGCGCGCCCAGGTCGATGCGCAGCGCATTCGTCACCTGCCACGCATCGGTCAGGTAGAGCGCGTTGATCGTCACATTATCCTGAAAACGCTGCAAATTGCTGTGCAGGTTGAGCAGGCCGTTCTTGGTCAGCGCGACCGTCTGCTGCCCGGCCGCGTTCAGCCCGATCACGTCGAAATAGCGCGGGCGGTTGATCGCCTCGACAAGAATGTCGTTCCAGTTCCAGTTCTGCGTCTGGTTGAAATGGCTGAAATAATAGCCGCCGGTCAGGGTGTGGCGGCCCAGGCCCGTGTCGAACCTCTTCGTGACGCTCAGGTCGTTGATGACATTCTCGACATCGACGACCGTGTTGAAGATGCTCTGGGTCAGCGCGAGCTGATTGCCCAGCGCGGAGGCGGCGACCGTCTGGCCGTTGCTGGCATCGCGATAGACCGCCGACACGGTATCGGGCCGCGCCGCGCGCAACCGGGTCAGCGCATTGGCCAGAAAGCCCTGGCTGGTCGCGATACCGGAGCTGAACAGCCCGTTGAAGTCCACCATGCCGGTCGTATAGCGCGCGCGGTCATTGACCTCCCAACCGTCACCGAGCGGCTTGTTGAAGATCGCGGTGAAGGTATCGGTGTCGGTGTGAATACCCTGGGTCAGGTCGACCCGCTTGTTGAAGGCGCCGCTCCCGTCAGGCACGGTCAGCCGCGCAAAGGCGGTGTTGACCAGCGTCCCGTTGCCCGCATCCAGCCCCTGCAGCCCCTGGCTGGGGCTGGCGAGCGGGATGGCGGTGTAGAAGATGTTCTTGTCGTCCAGCTTGCGATAGCTGACGAACAGCGACCCGCTATCGGCGAAGTCATATTGCAGGCCGACGCGAAACTGCCCGCCCTGATTGCCGGTGAAGCCTGGATTGCGAAGCCCGTTATCCTCGCGGTAGAAACCGCCGATCGCGAAGGATAGCCGATCGTTCAGCGGCCCCGAGACATTGGCGTCGAGCCGATAATGGTCCCAGTCGCCGACTTCGCCCTTCACCATGCCTTGCAGCGTGCGGGTCGGCCGCTTGGTCAGCACGTTGACGACCCCGCCGGGCGCGTTGGACGCGGTGATCGAGGCCGAGCCGCCACGGACGATCTGAAGCGAGTCGACCGTACCGTCCACGCGGAAGAACTCATCGGCATTGGTGAAGGCCCCTGCCCCCTCTTCCCAAACCGGCAGCCCGTCTTCCAGCAGCGGGAGATAGCGGTAATTGTCCGCTGGAAGGCCACGCGAATAGACATTGTTGCCGACCTCGCCGCCCGAGCTTTCGACATAGATGCCGGGCGTCGAGGCGATCAGATCGGCGATGCCCAGCGGTGCCTTCTGCGCGATCGCCTGCGGGTCGATGGTGGTGATGGCGTAGGACGTCTCGAACTTGCGGGTGCCGGTGCGGGTGCCCGTGACGATGATTTCATTCAGGCCCAGGTCGTTGTCCTGCGCCGTGTCAGTCGCGGCAGGCGCCTCGGCCACGGGAGGCGATGCGGCAGACGAAGCCGACTGAGCCAGTGCCGGCACCAGCGGCACCGCCCACGCAACCGAAGCCATCAACGCCAAGCGACATGCACGCATGAAAATCCCCTCCGAAAACGCCTCTGCTGGGCGGTTCAATGATGGAGGAAGGGTGATCCGATCCGCAAAATTATGCAACGATTATTAGCAATCGATTGCAATTTACATGACTTTGCTTTCCTTAAGCGATCACATACCTTCTTTTATCGGGACTTAATGCCAGCCCACGTCATTATTTTGCACGATATTAGCATCATCAGCGCCCGCAGGATTCGCGAATCACCAGGTTGGTCGGCAACCGCTCCGACCGCGCGCGATGACCGTCGATGATGCGCAACAGCTTGGACACCAGCAGATTGCCGGCCTTGATGACATCCTGCCGAATGGTGGTGAGCCCGGGAGTCGACAGCGCCGCCGCATCGATATCGTCATAGCCGATCACGGCGACATCCTCCGGCACGCGCAGCCCCCGCTGGCGGAGTGTCTGGATCGCCCCCAGCGCCACCAAGTCGGACGCCGCGACGATCGCATCGAAGGCGATGCCACGCTCCAGCAGATTGTCGACCGCCTCGCCTCCCTCGAACCGTCCGGCGGCCGGGGTCTGGATCATGGCGGGATCGAATGCCAAATCATGGGCGGCCAGCGCCGCGCGATACCCGTCCAGCCGGATCGCGATCTGTGAAAAGGGCGTGCGCGCGGCAACGATGGGCGGCATCGCCCCGATAAAGGCGATGCGTCGCCGCCCCTTGCGCAGCAAATGGGCGGTGGCCTGAAAGCCGCCCTCGTAATTGTCGCTGCCGATCGAGCAATAGCTTTGCCCCGCCACTTCGACACCCCAAGCGACCAATGGCTTGCCCATGGCCGCATAGCGATTGAGCGTCTCATGGAATTGCGACTGGCCGAGAAAGATCGTGCCCGCATAGGCGCTCTGGTCCAGGAACTGCGCCAGCGTCGCGTCGTCATAGGGCGTCTGCCACACGACCGACACGTCGCGCCGCCGCTCGCGCAGCGCAGTCCCGACACCGCCGATCAGCGCCAGTTCGAATGGATTGGCAAGCTGGCTGCCATGCGCGGTCGCGACAGGTACGACGAGGCAGATCTGTTCGGATAGCGACGGAGCCGCGCGGCGCACCCGCTGCGGCACATGGACATAGCCGAGCCGGTCGGCGGTGCTCAGCACCCGCTCACGTGTCTCCTCGCTGATCGCGCTATGCCCGGTCAGCACGCGCGATACGGTGGCGACCGAAACCCCGGTTTCCGCTGCGATCCCGCCCAGCGTCGGCCCGCCGCGCTTCACCCGTGCCATGACTGAATCCATATTTGCATTTTCTTGCACTACGTCAGTGCAACGCCCTCGTCCATGCCGGACAGACACAAGCTCAAGACGGCGCCCGTCGCCATCAACGCACCCGCCAACGGCAGGACAGGCCAGGCGCTCCCGCCCAGCCCATGCGCGATGACCCAGCCCATGCCCAGCCCCGCGACCAGTTGCGGCACGACGATGAAGATGTTCATGACGCCGATGAACATACCCGCAGTCGCGCTGGATACCGTCCGCCCGGCCAAGACGAAGGGCGCGCTCAGGATGGATGAATAGGCGATGCCGATCAGCACCGCACAGCCGATTAGCCCGACAGGATGCGCGATCAGGGCCAAGCCGCTCAGCCCGAATGCGCCCATCGCCAATGCCGCCGCATGGACGCGCGTAACGCCAAAACGGCGGAACAAGCCCGGCAGCAGAAAAGCGAACAGCCCCGCAACGCCATTATAGGTGCCGAACAACACTCCGACGAAATCGGCTCCCCGCGCATAGGCCCCATCGAACGGCGACATCGCGCCATAGAGCCGGGCTGCGATCACCGGCGTCGCATAAACCCAGAGGAGATACAGGCCGAACCAGCTCAGGAACTGGATGGCAGCCACCGGACGCAGCGCCCGCCACAATGTGACCACCTCATCCCAGCGAAGGGGCGCATCGCCGCTTGCCCTGCCCTGCACCTCTGGCAAACGAGGTTCGCGCACGCGTGCCACGGTCCAGCCGACCGACATCGCCACCGCGATCGCCGCCGCCAGGAACGCGACCCTGATAGAGGGTGCGGTCTGCCCCGGCTGCGCGACGTTCGACCAGCCTCCCCAGGCCAGCAGGATCGGCGCGCAGGCCCCCGCCAAGGCGCCGAGCCCGATAAAGACGGTCTGCATGGCATAGCCGCTCGCCTGGTCCGCCGGCGGCAAGGTATCCGCGACCAGCGCACGATAGGGCGCATGGAGCGCATTCATCGCCGCCTCCAGCACCCAGACCGCCGCCACCGCCGCGATTAACGTTGCCGCCAGAGGCAAGACCGCCAGCGCCGCGATCACCATCAGGGCGGACACCAGGATATAGGGCCGCCGCCGTCCTAACCGGCTGTCATGCCGATCGCTGAGCACCCCCACCACGGGCTGCACCAGCAGCCCCGTCACCGGTCCTGCCAGCCAAAGGATCGCGAGCTGATCGACAGAGGCCCCCAGCCCTTGAAACACTCGGCTCAAGCTGGCACTTTGGATACCGAAAGCGATCTGAAGCCCGAAATAGCCGACGCTGAGATCAAACCCCTTGATACGCATCGGCCTCCCCACTGTTCAGTCCCCCACGGGCCCAATAGCGTCGACCTGAACATAGCCGACATGGCTCTGTTCGAAAGATAATCGGCAATGACCGCAGGCGATTCTCGACCTGCTCCCGGGGCTTCCCGAAAGCAGTCGGTCATTCGGAGTCAGCAACGACGCATGGTTGCTCTCTCGGCAGGAGGGCGTCAAAACAATTGGGCTATTCTGGGCATTCATGGCTTGATGCCCCGCTCCGCAACGATGATGGACCATTCGTGACCACCAAAATCTATCTGTCCGCCGATCGCCTGCTGGAGGATTCGTTCCGTCTGGCCAATCTGGTCTTCGATTCCGGCTTTCGCCCGACCCATATCGTCGGCATCTGGCGCGGCGGCGCGCCGGTCGGCATCGCGGTTCAGGAACTGCTCGAATATCGCGGGCTGCAGAGCGATCATATCGCGATCCGCACCGCCTCCTATACCGGCATCGACCAGCAGGAACCGCAGGTCCGCATTTACGGCCTGGGCCATCTGGTGGACGTCCTCAATCCTGAGGACCGCCTGCTCCTGATCGACGATGTCTTCGATTCCGGGCGTTCGATCCGCGCCTTGCTGAAGGAATTGAAGCAGCGATGCCGAAACAATATCCCGGACGAAGTGAAGGTCGCGACCGTCTATTACAAACCGTCGCGCAACGTGACCGACCTCAAGCCGGACTTCTTCGTCCACGAAACCAATGACTGGCTCATCTTCCCGCACGAGATCAATGGCCTGACCGAGGATGAAATCCGGGCGCACAAGCATGGTGCCGATATCATCCTGCGCTGATGATCGACGCACGGCCCGGACGCAGGTGCTATATTTGCTCCGGGACCGCCCACCGAGGCTTGAGGCAAAGGGTCAGGCCCCGGAAACACTTGGCCCAGCAGATGAACGCGGCAAAAGGAGCGCCATCACAGCTCTGTTTCAAAGCGTGGCAGTTGTCGACGCCCCTACGAACCAGCCCCCCATTCTATCCATGCCGCCTAGCAGTCCGTCAGAATCTCCCGGTTGGCGTCTGCGATCAGGCGCGCCATACGCTCGGCATCCTTGGCGACTTGGTCGTCGTCCAGTTCGCGGCGCAACCACCGCAGTTCGTGAAGCTTGCCGTTGTCGTCCAGTTCACCACATCCGACCCGCTTGCCATAGTCCAGCAACGCACAATTCGCACCGGGAACATGCCTCCGAACGATCTGCTGCACCTGATCGATAACGTACTCGCCGGAACCTGCGATCTTCGCCATATTGTCCTCCCGTTGAGCGTCCTGGTAACATTCGCATCTCTGCGCGCGAAGTCGTTCCTTCAATTCGACCATATTCGGACGCACACAGCTTATTTCGACATTTCTCATAGCCGTCGGCGGCCGCCATCCGGCACAGATCGAACGTCCGTCTCGAACCCGAGTGCGACCATGGACGCCACGGTGAGGCGACAGGTGATCCGCCTTAGGTCCGACATGTCCGTGCCGGTCTTTTCGGCACCCGCGTTAAGGCGGCTCAATTGCCTTCGGCGTCGACCATGAATACCACCGGCTTGCCGCGGGACATCGGATCCCAGCCGGCCGACACGGCGGAGCGCACGCATCGCGTGATCGTCGCGTCGTCGAGTTGGAGCCGACCGCGCGGCAGTCCTTTCAACAGCCGCTTGGGCGCCGGGAATTCGACGAGCGCTTCGCGCTTGGCATCCTGCTGAAGGAGCGAAATCGTCATGCCCTTCCACCCCTCGTCATCCGACTGATGAGGTTCGCTGTGAAGGTGCCAATCATAGGCCACTCCATCGACAGTGACGGTTCCGGCGTGCATGTGCGATTTCGACATATGCGGGGCTCTAGCACGACAAATCCGCAGAAGCACAAATCAGGCAGGCGCTTTTCCCGGCGCCGGCAGCGACCAGCCGGTCAAGGCAGCAATCCCCAGCGCCCGCACATCTTCCGGCACGATGAAGGCATCGCCGACCGCTTCGAGGAGCAGGTCTACGACATGTCGCCGGTGGGCGAGCAGCGGCAGTGGAAGCAACTCAAGATGAATCCTTGGGGCGAAACACCGACGCTCGAACTGGCGGAGGGCAGCTGCATCTCGGAGACCGCTGCGGTCGTGCGCTATCTTGACTAGGCATTTGCCGGGCGCCGGATCATGGGCGAGACGGCCGAGGAGTAAGGGCTGGACGCCATGTGGGAGAACCGCATCTGGGTGCATATCCTATACCGCATCACAACGGTGTTTCATGTCTTGCACCAGGGGCTCGGTCCTAAGCTCGAATTGACTTCGAACCCGGCCTGGGGCGAGCATTGCCGCAAGGAAGCGCTGGCGCATAGCGCGCTGATCGGCCGGCATCTGGCCGATGGTCGCGGCTGGCTATTCGGCCCTGCGGAGCCTACTTTCTCGAACATCACGCTGGCGACCACGATCGCCTCTTTCAAGTTCGAGGTGAACGCGATGCCGCTCGACGAACGCTACGAACGTATCGATGCGTTCTGGCGACGGTGGCAGCGCCGCCCGACCTTCCTCGCCGCCTATACCGACCGCAGCAGCGGCGTGCCGGAACTGGATAACCGCTCGTAGCAACCGGATGACCCGGATGCGGTTCGTATGCGTTTCAAAAATACCCTGTGCAGGAGAGAATGAAGTGCTGTTTCACACGATGGTTGGATCGAACGACATTGAACGATCAAAGCGCTTCTATGACACGGTGCTTGGCACCCTGGGCGTGGGAGAAGCGACGCTAAACATTGCCGACAGCGGCCATACCCGGCTCATCTACAATAATGGCAACGGGACCAACTTCATCGTCAGCCAGCCGATCAACGACGAACCGGCGACCGTGGCGAACGGCAGCACCGTCGCCTTTGCGTGCAACTCGCCGGAGCAGGTGAAGCAGTTCCACGATATCGCGGTCGCCAATGGCGGCACCTCGATCGAAGCCCCGCCCGGCCCGCGTCACACGGCGTCGATGGGCACCATCGAACTGGCCTATGTCCGCGATCCCGACGGCAACAAGCTCTGCGGGATTCATTTCCCCAAATAATCGGGATTATCCCATATTCACTCAGATACGCTGCGCGTCTTTACCACGGACGGGCAGCGTATCCGATTTCAAATGGGGCGCGGGACACAGTCGTGTATTGGGCGATCCGCAAGCGCTTCTCCAGATCGCCGGACCGCTTCGGATCACTCGATAGGGGTGCGCCATACCTACAACACGGCGATCACGACGATGGCCGTCAGCACGCCGTACATCGCCCGGGCGGCGTTGACGGCTGGGACCAGCGCGGCCTTTTCCGCCAGTGGGCGCACCTTCTCCACGGCGAAATCGTCCAGTGGCTGGCCGCGCTGTTCGGGAAAGGCGTCCCTGGGAATGCCGATGCGCAGCGCCGTATCCAGATCGCCCGCCTGGACGCGGTTGGCGATATCGCGCCCCTCGGTTCGCAGCGCGGCTGAAGATCATCGTGTCGACCAATGCAAGGCCGTCATTCTGCTTGCACCTCATGATATCGTGGCGATCAAATCGCGACTGTAACGCTCCTGACCATACGCATGATGCGCCAAAAAGTGTGCAGCGCTGAAGGAGCATATCGCCAGCCTCAAGATCATCCGCGATCAGTCGCGCCTCGACGCCGACCAGGCGCAGGCGATGCTGGAGAGCACAGACGAGCGGACGATCACGCCGGAGAGGTCTGGCGCCTGTCACGGGCCGCATGAGCAGATGCGCGTCGACCGGGGCGGCTATCGACGGGATCACCTGCGCGCGCTCGCCTAGCGTGTCGAAGCCGGCAACGACGGGGTCCGCATCATGGGATCGAAGAGCAACCTGCCCAGAACGCTGGTTGCTGCAGAACGAGGAAATCGGCGGCGATCGGCGTGCCCAGCGCAAACGCACAATCCGCTACGACAAGGACAGATACCGCGACCGCCACCTGATCGAGAACACCTTCTGCCGTCTCAAAGACTTCCGCCGCGTCGCCATCCGCTATGACAAACTCTTCGCCACCTTCCTGTCAGGCGTTGCGATCGCAACCGCACTCGCCCTCTGGCTCCAATTGAGTCTTAGCCCTAAGCCCTGCTCCGAAACGAACGGCCAGTGAGACGGCGGGGGCATTCCCATTGCGATCGAGTTTTGAGACATCATTCGTTTGACCGATTTGCTTTTTGCACGGTGCGTGCTTACCTGTTTCGCAATACCGGAGTGCCCTGACAGTGATCCTGTAACGAAGCCATCTTGGCTGATCGCATCGCGCGGTCCCGTTTTGAGTCTGCGTCCAAACGGCGCAGTCATAGCTTCGTTTTATGTCAGCTCGCTCGTTCCAATGCGTGCCAGTCTTGCACGGGTGACTGCGTCGGAACGAGCAATTCTACAGGCATCATTATGTCATTTTTAGATCGGTCCCCGGAAAGCATTGTCGCGCATAATCAGGTCGCTTGGGACAATCTTGCCGCGCAGGATTGCGAATGGTCTCGCCCGGTGTCTCCGCAAGCTATCGCGGCAGCCCGTCAAGGAGATTGGTCGGTGCGGTTGATACCGGACGATATACCCGACCATTGGCTGGGGCAGGTGGCAGACCACGACATCCTTTGCCTTGCGTCCGCTGGTGGTCAACAAGCCCCCATCCTCGCTGCGGCGGGCGCGACCGTCACCGTCCTCGATGCCTCGGAAGGGCAGTTGGAGCAGGACCGGTTGGTGGCAGCACGGGACGGCTTGGCCTTGTCTACGATCCAGGGAGACATGCGCGACCTGTCCATATTCCCGGACGAGTCTTTCGATATCATCTTCCATCCCATTTCCAACCTCTACGTGCCGGATGTCCGGCCTGTCTGGACGGAATGTTACCGTACCCTTCGTAAGGGTGGACGGCTGCTGGCGAGCTTCTACAACCCGGTCGTCTTTGTGGGCGATCGTGATCCCAAATGGCGAGAGCAGGGGCTCATTCGCCCCATACACACCATGCCCTATGCCGATACCGAGGACATGGAGGCCAACGAACTAGAGGCGAAAGTCGCACGCGGCGAAGCACTGGTCTTCGGCCATAGCCTGACCGATCAGATTGGTGGCCAGACCGAGGCGGGTTTCAGGATCGCAGGATTTAGGGAGGCTCGTGCGCCGGTGCCGCGCTTCGTCATCGACCAGTATCTGCCGACGTTCATTGCGACGTTGGCGTTGAAGGCGCTTTGATCTGCGCCTCCCCTATCGGGATGGCCACGAGCGTCCCGATAGGGAACGGCCAAGAAGGCGGCTGGGACATTCCCGTTGGGATGGTGAAGCGCGAAGTCCCCTCTTCAGCGATGGTGCCAGGTTCGGCTGATCAACCTCTACCAATTAGAGATTACGGAACCGGTAGATTCTGCCGTCAGGCGCGTAGGCGAAGCTTACATGACGTGCGCGGCCGTTGCGGCTTATTCTGTAGCGCCGGACGTGGCCGCCAGGTTCGGCATGATGTCCGACGAGACGAAATTCGATGCCCGTCGCGTCCGCTCCAATTTTGAACGGCACCACGACGCCAGCGGCTCGCCCCTCCATTAAGGCGGAGATTTCGGGTGTGAACAGGTCCGGGTCCAGTGGCCGGTCGCCACGTGTCAGCAGCGCCAGCGCCTGCGCCGTGACCTCCGGCGCGTCGTCCTGGGCCGGAGCCAGCCCCAATGGTGTGGATCCCGGAGCAACAAACTCCGCCAGCATCAGGCAGGCCTCTTCAATGAACCGACCTGCTGGTCCGCTCTCAATGTTGACCATGACGGTAACCGCAGTCCGGGTGGACGGCGCGCGCCAGGCGAAGGTCAGAAAGCCTGTCACACTACCGGAATGGTACTGGACCGCGCGGCCATTGATCTCATCGGTGAACCAGCCCGCGCCATAGGCTGCGCTGCGACCTGAGGACATAAGCGCCGGACGCACCAAACTCGCAACCGTCGCTGGCGATGGGACCGGGCCAACCTGAAGTGCGTGTTCCCATCGCGCCGCATCGCGCGCCGACATCAATACGCCGCCGTCTGCTGATTGCGAGTAGTCGGAACTCATGCCAACGGCGTGCCGCGTGACATTATCTTCCAGCACGTAAGGCTCCGCGCGTCCGGCGATCACGGCGCTCGCGTCGTCCACCCGGGAATCGATCAGGCCGACACGCCTGAGCAGTCGCTCGGTCACGAGGTCGCGATAGGATTTCCCGGTGACATCGGCCAGCAGATAGCCGAGCAGCACATAACCGGTGTTGGAATAGGCCCAGGCACGGCCCGGTTGGAAGTCGAGCGGGACGCCAGCTACACCAGTGAGAAAAGCCTCGCGCGTGATTGGGCGATCGGCCTCGAACCCGGGCAACCCTTCATAGTCCGGCACCCCCCCAGTGTGGCTCAACAAGGCGCTGATGGGAATCGCAGCAAAAGCGTCCGGAAGGCCTCGCGCATAGCGCCCGACCGGACCATTCAGATCGATCGTCCCGGCTTCGGCCAACTCGAAGACCAGAGCAGCCGTAATTTGTTTGCCCACTGATCCAAGGTGGAAAAGCGTCTTCTCATTTGCGGGAACATCGAACGGTAGAGAGGCCGTGCCCAGACCTTCGGTCATCATCGTGACGCCATTATGCACCACCGCTATCCCCGCAGCGGGAATCCGCCTGTCGCGCATCATCTCCCGAACGCGATCAAGCGCTGCGGGCGGTAATCCGCTTCCTTGCGATGCCATTGCGAAGCCTGGAGCGGCCAGTATCCCGGCGCCAATGGCCATCACGGATCGACGGTTCCAGCCATTCATGCTCTCAGCCACCCTAAATCCTTATTCTTGCGAAAGACGCTGGGTTGGATGTGATCCGCTTGCTAGTACCGCCCAAGGTATCGGGAGCCATGTGTATTGCAACATCGGTTCCGCCCTCATCTATGCTAGCGTATTAGCAACAAGCTTTCCGGTGTTGATAAAAGTTTTTTTGAATTGCCTTGGCTATGTTTTACCCCGTACGTGTAGACCGCCATGACGATTGGCGTATCGGGCTTGGACCTGGCGACAGCAATGTTTTCAGGCCATGTCGCAACCACTGCGTCCGGTTTTATTGCCGATACGACGAAGGCAGGAACAACTAATACGAGGCAGTCAAACCTATCCGACGTACCGTCATAGGCATTCCCATAAACGAACGGCCAGCGAGGCGGCCGGAGCATTCCCATTGGGATCGAGAAACGAGCACGGGTCGCTACTGCATGATTAGGCCGCCATCGACGGCGTATTGGCTACCCGTGACATAGGACGCATCGTCCGACAGGAGGAACAGCGCAACGGCTGCGGCTTCGTCGGGTGTGCCGGGGCGGCCAAGCGGGACCTGTCCGACGACGAAATCCTCGAAACCACGCTTTGCGTCATCCGGCAGGAAGTGGCGAAAATTTGTGTCGATTGGTCCCGGCACGATGACGTTCACACGGATGCTTCGCGGTGCCAGCGCCGTTGCCCAAGACCGCGCCATCGCAACCAATGCCCCCTTGGTGGCAGCGTACAGACCTGTCGTGGCCGCCCCCTCATAGGTGGAGGACGATGAGGTAACGACGACCGATGCCCCACTCTTCAGGTGGTCGGACAGCGCGGCCAGTTGCAACATCGGTCCGCGCACGTTGACGGACATCATGCGGTCGAAGACGTCGGCGTCGACCTCCTCGGGCGCACCAAGCGCGGCATAGCCGGCGTTGAGCCATAGTCCGTCCAGCCCGCCTGCATCGTTCGCCGCTTCGACCAGCATGGCGACGCTTGAAGGATCAGCAGCATCATTGGCCAAGACCTGGCCGCGATCGCCGAAAGCGCGCCGTGATCTATCGATACGATCCGGATTGAGCCCCGTGACGATGACGCTCCCGCCTTCCAGGATGATGCGCTTCGCCCCGGCTAGCCCCATGCCGCTCGTTCCCCCCGTGATCAGGACGCGTTTGTTGTCGAACCTTGCCATTGAGCGATGTTAGCAGATGACGCCGCTCCTTGCATCGGGTCTCAGGGCAAACGAACGGCCAGCGAGACGGCGCAGGCGTTCCCATTGGGATCGATAAATGGGACAGTCGGCATAATTGGATTTCATGCCGTGGCTGTCGCGATCCATGTTGCCGATCCCAGATGCACCAAGCCATCCCGTTCACGCGCTGCGAGCGCAGAGCGCACGATTGGCTCTGTAACTGGCAACAGGTTCGGGTTTTCCCGTAGAGCCTTTCCGCGAGCGCCAACCCTTGTCACAACTTTCAAAGTCGAAGCGGTGTCGCCCGCGGTTATTGGCACATCGTGCGCCTCGATGACAATACCGAGGCGCCGCTCGCCAGGACCATGATAGCAATCCGCGGCTTCGTCGTAGCGGAGCCGTTCTTTGGGAAAGCGACCATCACCGATGGCCGCACCGTGCTGCGGGCGGGCGGGCGAAATAGGGAGTGATGCCAGTCCGTTCGCACGCGGCGATGTCCTCGCCAAGCAATACCCCATGTCGGCAAACACATCGATCCGGTCGACGCCGAAGAGGCCCTCTGCGGTGCTGGCCGTTTCAGCCAGAAAGCCAAGATCGCTGCCCGCTTTGGCGACGTGTTGTTCGACGATCAGCTTGTGCTTCGCATCGACCGCGACCTGGGCGTTCTAGCCGACGCCGAGCTTGGGATGGGCCGCCATCGCATGCCCGTCGGGATCGGTGACCTCGATGCGGCCGTCCTCGATGGTCTGGACGAGCTGTTCCCATGCCCCAAGGGCCACGTGCCGCTGGAAATACGCTAGGCGAAGCGGTAGACGCCGCCGGCTTCAGCCGCGACGAAGCGTTCCGGTGCAACGCTCGCAGCACGCAGTGCCGTTGCTAGTTCCTCAACAGGCTCTTCGCGTGCCTCATCGGTCAGCTGGAACGTGCCCCAATGAATACCCAGCGCTCGCCCCGCCCCCACGTCGTTGACGATCTTCACCGCCTCGGCCGGGTCGACATGCTGCGCGGCCATGAACCACCTCGGCGCATAGGCACCGATCGGAATGAGGGCGACGTCAGGTGATCCCAGGCGTTCGCGAACCTCGCCGAAGATGTGTCCGTCGCCATAGCCCGTGTCGCCGACAAACCAGATCGCGCCCGCCGGCGTGTCCAGATAATGCCCGCTCCACAGCGTCATGCGCGTGTCGCTCGGCCAGCGGTTCGACCAGTGGTTGGCCGGAGTCAGCGTCGTGGCGATGCCGCCCAGGTCGAGCCGGTCCCACCAGTCGCCACTCACACAACGCGCCGCCGGCACCGCCGCCCGGACGACCGCGTCGTTACCGAGCGGCATCGCCATCAGTGGATCGTGTGCGGCGTGAAGGCGCCGCAGCGTGTAGACATCGAGATGGTCGTAATGGGCGTGGCTCAACAGCACGACATCGATCGGCGGTAGATCTTCGAACGCGATCCCCGGCGCGGTCACCCGCTTCGGCCCGACGCGGCGGAACGGACTGGCACGCTCCGACCAGACCGGGTCGGTGAGGATGTTCACCCCTGCCGCCTGGATCAGCAGCGACGCATGGCCGACCATCGTCACGCACAGGCCATCGACGCGCGCTTCTGGCTTAGCGGGCGTGACGGGCACCGAAGCCGGCCATTTGGCAGCAGCACCGGCTAGCTTCCAGCGCAGAATAGCGTGCAAGCCTCGATCGGTACTGGGCTGCCCCGGATTGAAGAAACGGGTACCGTCGAAATGATCACTCGGCGGCCCGTCATAATAGCGGTTGCGGGTCATGGTCAGGCGACGCTCATCAGCTGTGACGGATAGGCCGTCAGCAAGCTGAGCGCGTCCTCAACCGGTGCGGCCAGCCAGCGTTCCTGATCTTCTGCGAGCAGGATGACCGGCATCGCCTTGGGGTGCTTCGGCGCCACCAGCGGATTGGGCTCGGTCGTACAGAAAGCATAGACCTGGTCATGATCCTGATCGACCTTCCACAAGCCGGCAAAGCACGGTACCACCTGATCCTCGACGGTGAACCACCAGTTGGTGTCGCCTGGCGCCTTCCGATCGGCAGCTACCTTGGGTTCGGAAAAGTGGGTGAAGGGCACCAGGCAATGGTGCTCGGCCTTCATCAACCACGGCTTCCACATGTAGCTCTGCATGTTCCGAGCGTTGGTCCACCAGTTGTAGAGGAAGGGCAATTCCCCGTCGCGCGCTGGTCGCGTGCGCGGTTTGCGCGTCGGGAAGCCCCAGCGCATCGTGCTTAGCAGCCGCTGGTCATCTTCCAGCCGGACGACGTATCCGGGTTTGCCAGGCGCCGTGTAATCCTTTTCGACCTCCAGTATGTTGCCCGCCTTGTCGACCGCAGCAAGCGCGTCAAAATAGCTGCTAGGATCGACCTCGCTGTTGTAAAGATTACACATTCGCCTGTTCGATCACGACCGGTAGCGCGAGACAAGCTTCTTCCACGTGGCGACGTCGGGATAGGGCAGAGCGGCACCGGTCGGCGGTCCCGGCCGATCACCACATGGGGGCGCAGGGTGTGTCCTTCCGGTTGGCATGCCGAGCAGCATAGCCGCTGCCCGACCGACCCCAGCCTGCCGTCCCATCTTCGCTGGCAAAACTTCCACCAGCGCGCAACGGCGTCGAGGACGCGCACGTGACCGCATTTCGAGCAGGTAAGGTGCAACGTCTGCTCGTGAAGAGCACACTCCTCCAGCGTGCGCAGACGCCACTCGATATGATCGTGATCGGCGGCTGACGTCGAGCGCGCCGCGCGCCTCGACCCGCCGCACCATCGCCAACATCGGTGGGCATGATGACGGACAATGCCAACTTGCCGAGCACCGGAAAGGCGCCACGCTCGAGGCGGTGGCCATGCCATTTGCGCGCCGCCTCCTCGAAGGTCATCTATGCCCTTGGCTTGCGCCTGGGTCCTCCCTCGCCAAGCATCGCTTTGGCCTTGGCGCGGCGCAACCTCGCCTCGGCCAGCGAGACGGCCGGATGGCGCCAAAACTCAGCATCGCCGGGGCGCAAATGAACCACCCTGAGCCCGCGGGACTCCCGGCCAAGCCGCTAAAAAAAGGCATAAAAAATCCGCCTCGGGAGATCCTGAGACGGTTTGGTTGTTGTTGAGTTGGTTGCGGGGGCAGGATGGTTTTGCACCCACGCCAGCACCTATCCATATAATTTATTTGCCTATTTCTTTCACGTTACCGGCTGACACCCCCATCTGGGTCTGAAGGCGCCGAGGCGGTAAAAATCTGCGACAAATGATCCAAGCAGCGGCAGCTCGACTATGAGGCATCAAGTCGCATTGGAACCGAATGCATCGATGTTTTCATTGGGGTGCAATTGCGGACGAGTACGTCACTCCCAGCGAGATTTAACGAACCGGGCTATCTCGGTCGCCAAGTCGTCATCCTCCGGGGTGTTCCCTTGAAATCCTCCGTGCGGCATCGCTTCAAAGACATGCAGTTCGGCATCCACATCCGCCCGGCGCAGTGCACGGTGCATCCGTACAGCGTTGGACAGGAAGAGGTCTCGCGTGCCGGATTGGAGGAAGGCCGGCGGCAGGCCTTTTAAGTCTCCGAACAATGGCGAGAGGTAAGGATGCGACAGGTCTGCCCCACCGGCATACAGCGCGTTGTTCCGCATCAATGATCCGGGCAGCACGACATCCACAATCTGATTGACCTGGAAACTGTCGCCGGACTCGGTCAGATCGACCTCTGGTGACAGGAGAACCATGCCGGCGGGCATGGGCAGCCCTTCGTCCTTCGCGCGCAGGAGCATCGCGACGGCGAGGTTGCCGCCCGCCGATCGCCCGCCCACGACGATGCGCGACGGTGCGTGCCGTTCCAGCACGTAGCGATACGTCGCCATCGCGTCATCCAATGCCGCCGGATAAGGATGCTCGGGCGGCATCCTGTAATCGACGCCGTAGCTGAGCGCCCCAAGCTGATCCGCCTGCATCCGCGCCTGCACGCGACACGCCTCGCCGCCACCAAACACGAACGCCCCGCCATGGAAATCCACATAGGCACAATTCGGTGCCGAGATGGCTTCGGGCGTCGCGACGTGAATCGTGGACTTGCCGATACGAACCGTTTCGGCGCTGGCACGCAACGTGCCCGCCAGCCCTCTCACCGCCGCCGCATAATGCCCGTCCGCTGCCTCCTTGATCTTCATCCAGCCTGCATGATCGTCCGCCGGTGGCATCGAGTAGAGCGCGTTGATCGGGACGCCATCGTCATTCACCAGTCGTTCGAGACTGGCGCGAGCGTCCTGGCTTATCGATGAGGGAAACGGTATCAAACGGCCCTGGACCATAATGCCGCTCTTCTGGTCGGTCATGTCGTTGCACTCCTCATGACGCGCGCCGGATCGCAGCTGCGCCGCAACCAATGCTGACGGGGCCCAAGCATTGCGTCAAAGCGCCCCCTCCCCCCTTCCCGCGACGGACCTTGGGCGGGTTGGCCTTGCGCCGCCGGGGGGACAACGTCGTTCGAAGCGATAGCTCCTCAGGCCCGGCCGCTCAGGTATCTTCCTCATAATCGGTCGAACGCGTTACGCTTTCCCAGCGATCCATCTCGTCGATCACCACGTCGAGCTTGTCTCGCGCACGTCGCAGCGCGTCGCTCCCAAGCAGCAGATGCAGCGGCGGATTGTGCGTGTCGACCAGTTCGAGGATCGCCGCAGCCGCCTTGTCCGGATCGCCGATCTGGCGCCCGGCCATCGCGTCAAGCCGTGCGATTCCGGTCCCGACGCTTTCGGCATATTGCTCGCTGCCCTGACTGCGGCGGATCGAATGACCGCTGAGAAAGTCGGTACGAAAGGCACCGGGTGCGATGGCCGTGGCCTTGAGACCAAAAGGCGCGATTTCGTGGGCCAGGCTCTGCGTCAGCCCTTCGAGCGCGGATTTGGTCGCGGAATAGAGGCCGGACGATCCCGCCGGCGCACGGCCTGCGATCGAGGTGATGTTCAGGATGTGACCGCTGCCCTGCCGCCGCATGGCCGGAAGCGCGGCGCGGATGATGGCAAAGGGTGCAAAGACGTTGACTGCAAACAGCCGTTGAAACTCGGCGTCCGTCGCTTCCTCGATCGCCCCGAGCAGGCCATACCCAGCGTTGTTGACCAGCACGTCGATGTGGCCAACCTTGTCGAAGGCCGCACTTACAGCCGGTGCGATCGCCGCCGCATCGGTGAGATCGACGGTCAGGACATGCAGCGTACCATGACCCACTTCCAGGTCCGGCGCAGCCTCGCGCACCGTGCCGACGACGGTGTCGCCCCGAGCGAGCGCCGCCTGCGCGAGCGCCTTGCCGAGGCCGCGGAAAATACCCGTGATGAACCATGTCTTCATAGCTGTTCTCCTTCGCCGCCAGATGTAGCGCTTCACATCAAGCGGATAATCGACCATTTTCTACCCAGGCTTATAAGGCCAGCTTCACAATGCTGAGATGCACCCCATGATCCATCCTAGCGAGTTCGGTGCCTTGCGCGCCTTTGCAGCCGTAGCCGAGCAACGGAGTTTCAGCCGGGCGGCCGAGCAGTTGGGGGTATCGTCCTCGGCGCTGAGCCAGCTGATCCGCGGCCTGGAGGAGCGGCTGGGCATCCGGCTGCTCCATCGCACCACCCGCAGCGTGTCGTTGACCGAGGCTGGCGCCGCGCTGCTCGGTGATATCGCACCCGCGATCGACAGCCTGACGGGCGCCCTGGAGCAGGCGCGTACTACCGCGAAGCTGCCGGCCGGTACAGTCCGCCTGCACTGCTTCCATGCTGCCGCAGACAGGTTCGTGGTGCCGATCCTGCCGAGGCTGGCGCGCGCCTTCCCCGATATCACGCTCGATCTCACCATTGATGACACGGTCGTCGACATCGTCGGCAGCGGCTATGATGCCGCGATCCGTATCGGCGAGGTGATCGAGCGCGACATGGTCGCGCTTCGGCTAGGCGAGGATATTCGCCAGTTGGCGGTCGCCGCGCCCGCATATCTGGCCGAGCACGGCGTTCCACAAACGCCGAAGGACCTGCTCCAGCATCGGTGCATCCGCTGGCGCTGGCCGGGGCAGCCCGGCCCCTATGCGTGTGAGTTCTTCGAGAACGGCCACTGGTTCTCCGTGGCGGTCGAAGGGCCGTTGATCACCAGCAGCCGCGCCGTGATGGTGGACGCGGCGCTTGCTGGCATCGGAATCGCTTTCCTCAAGGAAGAGTCCGTCGTCGACGCTTTCGACCGGGGGGCACTCGTTGCGTTGCTGGCGGACTGGTCGGTTCCCTTTCCCGGTTACTATTTGTGTTACCCCCAGCAGCGGCAGATGGCACCGGCCCTGCGAGCGGTGATCGATATGATCAGATCGGGTGACAATGACGCAAGGCCGGCACATGCGAACGAACGGGTATCGGCGGAGGGCGACGCGACCTCCTAGCCAGCCGCATCGCAGTGCGCGTCGAAATCGCGCGCCAGTTCGGCCAAGCTGATGGCGTCGAGGCGTGCCACCAGCAGCGTCTCGGCATCACGGAGCGCATCATCCAGCGCTGTATTGACCGCCTTTTCGACCGCGCAGTCGGCGTGGGCGTTCTCATGGCCGATGGCGAACAGGCGGGGTCCGCCAACCGCACGGTGCACATCCAGCAAACACACGCTTTGCAAAGGCTGCGCGATTTCCCAGCCGCCGCCATGGCCCTTTTCCGGCCCCACATACCCTACATCCCGCAGGCCCGCCATCGTGCGCCGTACCACGACCGGGTTGGTACCTAGCATGCGGGCAATCGCCTCGGAGGTCATCGGTCGCTCATGCCGTGCCATGTGGAGCAGCACATGGAGCATTTGCGCAAGACGGCTGCAGTTGCGCACGATATAATCCTTCACGGCGCCATCGAGATTGGCAAGGGCTCAGCATCACGATACCTATAATGTTACGTGATTCGTGGAGCGTCGATTATGCCTGCCTATGAAAACCCAGATCATTGGGACACAGCCGCCTAGCATTACGAGAAGACGGCCCATCCATTCACCTCCCTTTATGCCGAGGCAGCACTCGCGAAGGCCGCATTGACATTGGAAAGCCACGTGCTGGATGTGGCGGCCGGAACTGGCGCACTGACGCTGGCAGCGGCGCGTACCGGCGCGCACGTGCTCGCGACCGACTTCTCCCCCGGCATGGTGGCGCGGATCGCAGCGGCGAACCTACCCAATGTTGAAGCGAGCGTCATGGATGGACAGGCCCTGGACTTGGCAGACGGCTGTTTCGATGCAGTCTTCTCGATCTTCGGTGTCATCATGTTTCCCGACTGGCGCAAAGGCCTGTCGGAAATGGGGCGGGTAACGCGACCGGGCGGCCTCGGCGTGGTTACAACTTGGCAGGATGGCGGGGCGGCGACCTTTCTCCTGCTCGGCCAGATCCGTCGCAAGCTGTTTCCCGGGCGCGACGGCATGACCATGCCAAATGCGGTCAAGGCGCTGAGCGACCCGAGCGATTTCGCCCGCGAACTCATCACGGCGGGATATCAGGACCCCCAGATCGAGCATGTCACGCACGACTATTTGCTCGATGTCGGCGCGCTCGCCGAACCCGATACCTTGTTCGGCATGTCCCCCGACTGGATCAGTTTGACCGACACCGAGAGGGCCGCCGTCGTTGCTGAGGTGCGAGACATGGCTGGTGATCGGATGATCCTGCCCATCCCTTCAACCGCTCTTATTGGGGTAGCCAGGCGCTGACCATCACTATGTCGCACGATAGTCACCGCAATTGAAGAACGGCATATCCGCGTGGATGGAGTACACAGTTCTACGCCTCCACGCCGTTATCAAAGTCCCAAATTTGAAAGGCGTGCCCAAGGAGGGCATAGGGAGCGCCGCGGCTCAAAACTCTTTTCCACCAACGATTTAGAGCCGCCTGTTGGCATCAACCAAACTGAGGTCGTTTTTGTGTTCAGGATATTACTCCGCTCCATGGCTCTTCCCGCTTGTGTGCTCGCGCTCTCTGCGTGCGGGAGCAAGGGAGAGGGAAATTCAAGCGCGGTGACATCGGCTGCCGACCAGAACGAAACGCAGAAATACAATGCCTATGTCGAAGCGGCCAATACGGCGCGCACGCCCTTTGCCGACATCGTGGCCACTTATCAGCGCTCCATCAAACCGGTTTTCGACAGCGGCAAGGACCTGGCAAAACTGTTCTTTCCGTCGGACCCGGGCATCGACCGGATCAAGGAACAGTTGGACAAGGCTTTGGCCATGAAGCCCGCCATGCCGGAACTCGACGGGGCGGCGCGGACCTATAGCGAAGCGCTCGCCAAGATTGCGCCGCTCTACCGCGACATGGCGAACTATATTGAGGCCAAGACCTATGTGAGCGACAACGGCGCCCATGGCCGCGAGCTCCAGCCGGCGCTGCTTACCGCCTTGAACAATGTTGCATCGGCCCAGGCTACCTATGCAAAAGCCATCGACGCCACGGACCGCGCGCGCATCAAGGCCGCGTTCGAGGCAACGAAGAAGGATACCCTGGACTATTATCGCAAGGGCACGGTCTATTATCTCAAGGAAAGCATGGATCATGCCTCCGGGGTGCTCGATGGCAAGGGATTGGGCGACCAGAAGGCGGCATTCAAAGCGTCCCTGGACCAGTTCAACACCATGGCCGTCCAGTTCGACAACAAGGTCCGCGAGAAGGACAAGACGGCATGCGCGAGCTTTATGCTGCACGCCAATGCGTATCTTGCAGCCGGGCGCGATATCATTCAGCGCACCGAGGACGGCACCTATGCCAAGGATCGCAAGAATGGCGCCTCGTTCCAGATGATGAAGCCGAAGGCGGTAGAGGACGCCGAAACGCTGCTCCAGACCTACAACAGCGTCATCAACGACCTCAATGTCAGCCAGTGCTGACATCTGAGAGGGTTTTGTGAATTAACTGGCATCCCATTCCTCGATTTCGTAGGAATGGGATGCTGAGGCGAACGGCACCAAAAACGGCCGGACTTTTGTACAAATGACCCAGAACCGGTCATTCAAGGTCGTCCTCCGCGCTCCCAGCTTCCGCCATTCGTTCATTACGGAAGCAGCAGGCGTGCGGCGGTTGCTCCAAGGTGGACGAAGCGCATGGAATGGTGGAAAGCGGACGTTTCCCGCTTACTATCTGGCGAGCTTATGGCGGGCTGCTGCGCGGAGGATTGTGCGGCCCAGTAGCGCGAATAGAAGACCAACGCCCGCGAAGAAAGCGAGCAATAGGCCAATTTTCATATCAGACGAAGGCTCGCCGGTATTCCTGTCGTAGATAGGGACATCGAAGCCATAGTGCGCAACGCCCACAACTAATGAGAAAATAACGAATATGGACCGATCAGGATCATTGCCTGCGGAATGCGACGTGCGGTATAGAGACGGCTCATCGAGGTACCATGTCGCCATAGGCGAACGTCCGCAACTGGGCG
>Ga0187844_10000415_pt1 | contig 33180 bp, 23 predicted proteins | sample SpaLakP09_SKY_50_FD_134517 | JGI IMG/M metagenome (GOLD analysis project Ga0187844, IMG submission 134517) | Oligotrophic lake water microbial communities from Sparkling Lake, Wisconsin, USA - SP09_SKY_50 | ecosystem: Environmental > Aquatic > Freshwater > Lake | place: USA: Sparkling Lake... | reverse complement strand
CTTCAAGCCCGAGCAAATTGCCCGGCTTGGCAACAACCACGTCGTGTATCCCAGTCTGAACCGCTCCACCTACCGAAAGCTGATCGAGGTGGCGGTGCACGGGTACTTGCAGGAAATCGAAGCATCCAGTGGGCTGCGCTTTGAAGTGACTGATGCGGTCAAAGAGCAGATCTACTCCAATTCGGTGTTTCACACCCAGGGCACCCGTCCGGTGTTTTCTTCCGTGCATGGTTTGATGAGTGCGCCGCTGGTGGATTTCACGCTGTGGGCGCTGGAGCAGGGCGCCGGGCCAGGTGAGGAGCTGACCATCGATGTGGACCCAGATGCCGGGCTTCTGGTCTTGCGATGGGGCGAGCGGATGCACACCGTGCCCGTAGTGTTTGAGATCAGTAGGCTTCGCCAGCGCCCCGATCCAGACATGCGCGCAATTCTGGCGGTGCACGAAGCGGGGCATGGATTGATCTACGCCTTGCTGTTCAAGCAGGCACCGCTGGAGATCCGCATCAACATGGCGACCTTCTCCGGGGGCTACAACAGCTTCAATGCGCTCAAGGTCAAAACCCGCGGCAATCTGCTCGACGCGGTGTGTGTTGCGCTCTCAGGTCGCGCTGCCGAAGAGATGGTGTTTGGCATGGAATCGCTGAGCTCGGGCAGTGAGAACGATCTCAAGCTGGCGACGCAGCAAATGGCGGCCTTTATCCGGCATGCCGCGTTTGGCGAGCGCATCAGCTACGTGGATGTCAGCACCGAGGCCGGGGAGAACATCAACACGGATGTGGCCAGTACCAATGCGGAGATTGAAGCAGGGCTGCAGAAGCAGTACAAGCGTGCGCAGGGATTGCTCGCTGAAAACCGAGCCATCTATCTTCGGATGGTCAACGAGCTCATCAACAAGGGTCAGCTGGAGCCGCAGCAGATCCGGGATTGGCTGGGCCTGTCGGAGTCGAAGGTGCCCAAGGATGCGCTGGAGCCATTTGATGCAAAGTTGAGAGAGTTCGAACGACGCCATTCCCAACGGCTCACGAGTGTCTAGGGAATCCGGGGCGATTCATCCAATTTGAAGCACTGCGCCCTCAAGACAGTTGACCGAGCGCAGGGACCTGTATCCATCTGTGATCGTGACGGTAAGATGGGACGAGTGATTTCTATGCGTCCAACCCGCTCTTTTGAGCCGGGTTGTGCGGCCAAATTCTCTCAGCCTCCATGCTCGACGACATCAAAAAAACCCTCTGGGCCACCGCCGACAAGCTGCGCGCCAACATGGACGCCGCCGAATACAAGCACCTGGTGCTCGGCCTCATCTTCGTCAAATACATCTCTGACACCTTCGCCGCCCGCCGTGCCGAGCTGACGGCCCGCCTCACCAACCCCGACGACGAATACTTTTACGGCGACGCCGACCCCGCCGACATTGAAGCCGAGCTGGAAGACCGCGACTATTACAAGGAGGTCAACGTCTTTTGGGTGCCCGAAGGTGCGCGGTGGGAGACGCTGCGCAATGCCGCCAAGCAGCCCGACATTGGCAAACGCATTGACGACGCCCTCACGCTCATTGAGGCCGAGAACCCCAAGCTCAAAGGTATCCTCGACAAACGCTATGCCCGTGCGCAGTTGCCCGATGGCAAGCTGGGTGAGCTAGTAGATTTGGTGTCTACCATCGGCTTTGGTGATGACCCTGCCGTGGCCCGCGACGTACTGGGCCAGGTGTACGAATACTTTCTGGGCATGTTCGCCAGTGCCGAGGGCAAGCGGGGCGGGCAGTTCTACACGCCCGCCAGCATCGTCAAAACCCTGGTTGCCATCCTCAGCCCCCATGAAGGCAAGGTGTACGACCCGTGCTGCGGATCGGGCGGCATGTTTGTGCAGTCTGAAAAATTCATCGAAGCCCACGGCGGCAAGCTGGGTGATGTAAGCATCTACGGCCAAGAGGCCAACCCGACCACCTGGCGCCTGGCCGCCATGAACCTGGCCATTCGCGGCATCGACTACAACCTGGGCCGCGAGCCTGCCGACACCTTTACCCGCAACCAGCACCCCGACTTGCGGGCAGACTACATCCTGGCCAACCCGCCATTCAATATCAGTGACTGGTGGCACGGCAGCCTGGAAGGCGACCCGCGCTGGGAATATGGCGACCCACCCCACGGCAACGCCAACTACGCCTGGTTGCAGCACATGCTGCACCACTTGAAGCCCACAGGCCGCGCAGGCATCGTGCTGGCCAACGGCAGCATGAGCAGCAGCCAAAACAACGAAGGCGTGATCCGCGCCGCCATGGTCGATGCCGACGTGGTCGAAGTCATGGTGGCCCTGCCGGGCCAACTGTTCTTCAACACGCAAATCCCCGCCTGCCTGTGGTTTTTGGCCAAGCAGAAGGCGCGCAAGGGCGAAGTGCTGTTCATCGACGCCCGCAAGCAGGGCCGCATGATCAGCCGCGTGCAGGCTGAACTGACGGACGAGACGATTGCCCGCATCGAAGCCGTGGTGGCCGCCTGGCGCGGCGAGCCGAGCGCAGGCAGCTATGAGGATGTGAAAGGCTTTTGCCGCAGCGTACCCCTGGCCGAGATTGCCCAGCACGGCCATGTGCTCACCCCGGGGCGCTACGTGGGCGCAGAAGACGTGGAAGACGACGACGAAGCCTTTGCCGACAAGATGCAAAAGCTCACCGAAAAGCTGGGCGAGCAGATGGCCAAGGGCGCGGAGTTGGATGCGGTGATTCGGGTGAAGTTGGGGGGGCTGGGGTATGAGTTCTGAGCTCAGAAGCCTGTGGGAGTCGGCTGGTGGCCAGGTGCCGCAGGATTGGTCTTTGGTACCTCTGGAAGCGCTGCTTCGCGACAACAAAAGCATTGCAGTCGGAGTGATGTATCCCGGTGAACATACCCCTGGCGGGATTCCACTGATCAAGGTCGGTGACATCAAAGACGGCAGCATTCCCGTCCGACCTGATTACTGCATATCTGCCGAAACAAATCAGGAATACAAAAGAACGCAGCTCACAGGTGATGAACTCTTGATCACACTTGTTGGAAATCCTGGCGAATGCGTTGTAGTGAAACCGGAAATGGTTGGCTGGAATCCTGCTCGGGCAATTGCTGCAATCAAACTGAAAGACTCCGAGCTCAGGACTTACCTGAAGGCCGTTCTGGAAAGCTCTGCTGGAAAGCACTTAATTGATTCAGTACTGAACACGACAGTTCAAAAGACGCTGAATTTGAAGGACATCCGACGCTTACCGATACCGATGCCGGAAAGAGCAACTATCGCAGCCATTTCCCAGATGTCGGAACTGTTCTCGAACCGCATCACCCTCCTGCATGAAACCAACGCCACCCTCGAAGCCATCGCCCAGACCCTGTTCAAGTCCTGGTTCGTCGATTTCGACCCCGTGCGCGCCAAGATGGAAGGCCGTACGCCCGAAGGCATGGACGAGGCCACTGCAGCGCTGTTTCCCGATGGGTTTGAAGCGTCGGAGTTGGGGGAGGTGCCGAGGGGGTGGCAACCCATTCGCTTGGACTCTTTTTTGGAGCTTGCCTATGGCAAAGCCCTCAAGGCAGAAAACCGCAATCCCGGTCCAGTTCCTGTCTATGGGTCTGGCGGAGTCACGGGATGGCACGACACACCGCTGATTGATAGCCCTTCGATCATCGTTGGGCGTAAGGGCACAGTTGGCAGTCTGTATTGGGAAAGCCGTCCGTTCTATCCAATTGATACGGTCTTTTATGTAAAGGCCAAACGTCCACTGACGTATTGCCACCAGCTTTTGAAGACTTTGGGCTTGGATGGCATGAATACCGATGCGGCGGTGCCTGGGCTGAACAGGGAGAACGTGTATCGCTTGCTCGTTCCTGATGTACCAGCAGAGATGCTTGCCGCATTCGATACGTCAGCCAGTGCATTGCGCGACAGCATCGACCATAACGAAGCGCAAGCCCAAACCCTCTCGGTCCTCCGCGATACCCTGCTCCCCCGCCTGATCTCCGGCCAGCTGCGCCTGCCCGAAGCCCAGGCCCTGATTGAGGAGTCCATGTGATGCTTCCCATCTCATCACTGGAAGACCTAGCCCTGCTGCGCGAAACGGTGGAGCTGGAATGCAAGCTGGCCCAGGGCCAGAACGGCCAGGGCGAGGTGCCCAAGGATTTCTGGCCCACCTATTCGGCCATGGCCAATGTCCACGGCGGCGTGGTGCTGCTGGGTGTGCGCGAGAAGGACGGGGTGTTTTCCATCGCGGGCATCCCCAACCCTGCCAAGGTGCGGGCGGACCTGTTCAACAACTTGAACAATCCTGGCAAGGTCAGCGTCAATTTGCTGACGGATGCAGATGTGCTAGAACTGGTGTTGGATGGAAAAACGGTAGTGCTGGTCCGCATCCCACAGGCCACGCGCAAGCAGCGGCCGGTTTTCCTTAACAACCAGCCTTTGGACCACACCTACAAGCGGCTCAACGATGGCGACCGACCTTGCGATGAGGAAACCGTCAAGCGCATGCTGGCCGAGCAGGTGGAGGATGAGCGCGATGCCCGCATCTTGGAGCACTTCGGCATGGAGGACGTGGACATGGAGAGCCTGCGCATCTACCGCCAGATGCTCAAGGACGAGAAGCCCGGCCACCCGTACCTGGAGCAGGATGACTTTGCCTTGATGCAGAGCCTGCGCGGGTGGCGCCGTGACCGAGCCACGGGGGCGGAAGGGTTGACCTTGGCAGGTCTACTGATGTTTGGCCGCTGGTCGGCTATCCAGGAGGCGGTGCCGCACTATTTTGTGGACTACCAGGAACGGCCCGAGGCCAAGACTGAACTGCGCTGGGTGGACCGGCTGGTGCCGGACGGCACGTGGACTGGCAATCTCTTCGAGTTTTATCGCCGGGTGTACCGAAAATTGGTGGCCGACCTGAAAGTGCCGTTTTCGCTCAAAGACGGCCAAAGGCAAGACGACACGCCGGTACACGTTGCCTTGCGTGAAGCGTTGGTCAACACCCTGGTGCATGCGGACTACACGGGCCGGGTGTCGGTGTTGGTGGTCAAGCGGCCAGACATGTTCGGCTTTCGCAACCCTGGTTTGCTTCGGCTGCCTGTGGAGCAGGTGATTCGGGGTGGCGAGAGCGATTGCCGCAATCGCATCCTGCATCAAATGTTCTTGCTCATTGGCCTGGGTGAACGTGGGGGCTCGGGCATGCCCAAAATTTACAGCGGCTGGCAAAGCTGCCACTGGCGTCAGCCGCTGCTGAGGGAAAAGGACATGCCAGAGCAAACCTTGCTGGAATTGCACATGCTGGATTTGCTGCCACCTGCGGTGCTGGACGCACTGCGGGCGCGGTTTGGTGCATCGTTCGATCAGGTGGGGGCGCTCGACAGAATGATTCTGTCCACGGCCGTGATCGAAGGTGTGGTCAACCATGCGCGCATGACCGAGATTTCCCCCCAGCATCCTCATGACATCAGCTTGGCGCTGGCACGGTTGGAGCGTGATGGGATGTTGCTCTCCCAAGGCCAGTCTCGTGGCAAGGTTTATTACTTGCCGGGCGCGGCTCCCGTTACCCCGGAGCAGGTATTTCCCGCAGCGTTCAGCTTCGGTAGTAATGGCACTAGCTCCGGTAGTAGCACTGCAAGCTCCGGTACTAAGGAGGATACCTCCGGTAGTGATCAGCCCGTGCGGCCGGAGCAGGCCACGCCTCGCACTACGGAGGGCGTCAACACCCACACTGCAACCAGGGATGAGCACGGTTGTCTACTGTCGCCCTTGCTGGATGCGCCCGTCTTGGATGATCTCAGCGCCCTTTCAGATACATTGAAGGACGACCTGTTGCGGCGAGCCGCCCTACCCCGGGGTAAGGCACGGTTGGAGCGTCCAGCCATGGTGGAGGTAATCTTGTCGGTATGCGAAGGACGGTATGTGCGGCTCAGTGCATTGGCTGAGCTTTTAAACCGGGATCCAGACGGTTTGCGCAAAGGCTATTTGGACGCATTGGTCAGGGAGCATCGCATTCGGCGCGCATTTCCTGGTACGCCAACCCATGAGTTGCAGTCCTATCGGAAAGCCGAAGAATGATCGGGGGGCTTTCTGCGGGGGCCTGCAACAGGTACCTGCGCTACATCGAGCTGATGAAGCTGTAGCCACAGGACAAAAAAGCGAGAGGGAGCCGTGACCGAAGACCAACTGGAACGCGAAACGCTGGCCTGGCTGCAAGACGTGGGCTACACCCACCGCTACGGGCCTGACATTGCCTTTGACGGCACCACGCCAGAGCGCGCGGACTACCGGCAGGTGCTGCTGCCCTTTCGGCTGCGCGAGGCCATCAACCGCCTGAACCCCGGGGTACCAGCCGCTGCCCGTGAAGATGCCATCAAGCAAGTCACGGATCTTGGCATCCCATCCCTGCTGTCGGCCAACCGCGCGTTTCACAAGATGCTGGTGGGTGGTATCCCCGTCCAGTATCAGAAGGACGGCGAAACACGCGGCGACTTTGTGCGACTGATTGACTGGGCACACCCCGAGAAGAACGAATGGTGGGCCGTCAACCAGTTCACCATCAAAGGTCCCCACAAAACCCGCCGCCCCGACATCATCCTGTTCCTCAACGGCTTGCCGCTGGTGCTGCTGGAAATCAAGAACCCCGCCGACGAGAACGCCAACATCTGGAAGGCCTTCGACCAGATCGAGACGTACAAAGAGCAGATACCGGACGTGTTCCAGTACAACGAGGTGCTGGTGATCTCGGACGGCACCGACGCGCTGATGGGTTCGCTGTCTGCCAACGCCGAGCGCTTTATGGCTTGGCGCACGATTGATGGAGTAAACCTCGACCCACTGGGGCAGTTTCAAGAACTGCAAACCCTGGTGCGTGGTGTGCTGACCCCACAGTACCTGCTGGACTACATCCGTTACTTTGTCCTGTTCGAGGACGACGGTCAGCTCGTCAAGAAGATTGCAGGCTACCACCAGTTCCATGCTGTGCGTGCAGCCATCGAAGAAGTGGTGACCGCCTCCCGGCCCGGAGCTTCCCGCAAGGGCGGTGTGGTGTGGCATACCCAGGGCAGCGGCAAGAGCATCACCATGACCTGCTTTGCCGCCCGTGTGATGCAAGAAGCCGCGATGGAGAACCCCACCATCGTGGTCATCACCGATCGCAACGACCTCGATGGACAGTTGTTTGGCGTGTTCAGCCTGGCCCAAGACCTGTTGCGCGAGCAGCCGACACAAGCGTTAACCCGCCCGGACTTACGCGCCAAGCTGGGCAATCGCCCCTCCGGTGGCATCATCTTTGCCACCATCCAGAAGTTCATGCCGGGGGAGGATGAAGATACCTTCCCGGTGCTGTCCGAGCGCAGCAACATCGTGGTGATCGCGGACGAAGCTCACCGCACCCAATACGGGTTCAAGGCCACCCTCAAAGGCAAGCCCGGAGAGGAGAAATACCAGGCGGGCTACGCCCAGCACCTGCGCGATGCGCTACCCAACGCCACGTTCGTAGGCTTTACCGGAACTCCGGTCAGCAGCACCGACCACGACACCCGTGCGGTGTTTGGTGAGTACATCCACGTCTACGACATGCAACAGGCCAAGGAAGATGGCGCCACCGTGGCCATCTACTACGAATCGCGCCTGGCAAAGCTGCGCCTCAAAGACGAAGACCTGCCCAGCATTGACGACGAAGTGGACGAGCTGACCGAGGACGAGGAAGAAAGTACCCAGGCCAAACTCAAAAGCCGATGGGCCGCCCTGGAAAAAATCGTAGGCGCCGAACCCCGCGTTGCCAGTGTGGCCGCCGATCTGGTGGCGCACTTTGAAGAACGCAGCACCGCCCAATCCGGCAAAGCCATGGTGGTGGCCATGAGCCGCGACATCTGCGTTCACCTCTACAACGAGATCATCAAGCTGCGGCCCGACTGGCACGACCCAGACCCCGAGAAAGGCGCAATCAAGATCGTGATGACCGGCTCCGCCAGCGACAAAGCCCTGCTGCGCCCCCATATCTACGACGGCAAGGTCAAAAAAAGACTGGAAAAGCGCTTCAAAGACCCCGCCGACCCGCTCCGCCTGGTGATCGTGCGCGACATGTGGCTCACCGGCTTCGATGCCCCCTGCGTTCACACCCTGTACGTGGACAAGCCCATGAAGGGCCATAACCTCATGCAAGCAATTGCGCGGGTGAACCGGGTCTTCAAGGGCAAGCAAGGCGGTCTGGTGGTGGACTACATCGGCATCGGTAACGAACTCAAAGCTGCCATGAAGGAGTACACCGCCAGCAAAGGCCGGGGCACTCCCACGGTGGATGCCCGTGAGGCGTACAGCGTCCTCATGGAGAAGCTCGATGTCTTGCAATCCATGCTGCATGGCTGCGATTACAGCGACTTCCTGACCGGGGGTCACCAAACCCTGGCCCGAGCTGCCAACCACATCCTGGGCCTGCGGGAAGAAGGCGGCAAGGACGGCAAACGCCGTTTTGCCGACACCACCCTGGCACTGACCGAAGCCTTCTCGCTGTGCTGCACGCTGGACGAAGCCAAGGCTGTCCGCGAGGAAGTCGCCTTCATGCAGGCTGTGAAGGTCATCCTGACCAAACGGGACATCACCGCCAAGAAGCGCACCGACGAACAGCGCGACGAAGCCATCCGCCAGATCATCAGCAACGCCGTGGTGTCTGACCAAGTGGTGGACATCTTTGACGCTGTGGGCCTGGACAAACCCAACATCGGTCTGCTGGACGATGAATTCCTGGCCCAGGTGAAGAACCTGCCCGAGAAGAACCTGGCAGTCGAATTGCTCGAACGCCTGCTCGAAGGCGAAATCAAGAGCCGCTTCGGCAGCAACGTGGTGCAGGAAAAGAAGTTCTCCGACCTGCTGGGCAACGTGATCAAGCGCTACCAGAACCGTTCCATCGAAACCGCCCAGGTGATGGAAGAACTGGTCGAGATGGCCAAGAAGTTCCGCGAGGCCGCTAGCAGGGGGGAACTGCTGGGCCTGACCGAAGACGAGGTGCGGTTTTACGACGCCCTGGCCACTAACGAATCAGCCGTGCGGGAACTGACCGACGAAACCCTCAAGAAGATTGCCCATGAGCTGACCGAGAACCTGCGCCAGAACCTGACGGTGGATTGGTCAGAACGTGAGAGCGTCAGGGCCAAGCTGCGACTGATGGTCAAGCGGGTCTTGCGCAAGTACAAGTACCCGCCAGACTTGCAGGAAGAGGCGGTGGACTTGGTGCTGCGGCAGGCGCAGGTGTTTGGGGAGAGCTGGGGCGGCGGTTAGCCTGACTCCGGGGCGAACCGACGCGCCAATATTGATGAGCGCTTCGCTCAGGGATTCTTGGTACCGAAGGCTTTCACGGCATCAAGCAAGCCCTTTGCGAGCGTGCGGATACCGCTCAAGCTGTAGCTGCCACCGATCTGTTCATAGGCATAGCGGGCTTGAATGAAGTAGTCCGAGTACTCGGCAAGAAGCGGCGCCAGCTGTTCTCCTGACGCCGCCAGAAATTCAGACTCAATAGCAGCCTGAGTGGGCAGTTCAAGAGACGCAAACACATCCGACAAGTTGTGCCCATGTGCCGTGGACATGATCTTGGCAGCCTTCACAAGACCATCCGAGGTTACGCCCCCGCCAACCGCGCCGCCTTCTTCCACTTATTCGCGATTCCAGGCCGCCATCAGCATGGTGCCGACTTCATCGTAGTCCGTATCCTTCTTTTCGGCGACTCGCCGCACGCCAGTCCGCACAGCCCGCTTGCCACTCTTGGCTGTGTGAGATGCAGCTGAATCGGTCAGCAATCCACCCAACAATATCCGGTAAAACTCCTGGAAGGCATCCTCGATGGTTAGGTTGGCCTGGGCAAGGAATGCCGGGCGGCGCAACCTCAGTGCCGCTCCCAGCATCACCTCAGACATGACCAATCCATGGCAAGGGGTGAAAACACCCTGCCGCACTCCTTCGTCGATGAGTTGGGACATTCGCATGGTACGGGCATGCTGGTAGTGGTCGAAGATGCCTCGGGCAACCGCAGAGTCTTCGACATCCTTCAAGAACTGCACACCAATACGGCTGGCCGCATGGACGCCGACGCTGAGGTAGACAGCGAGAGCCGTCGTCAAATCTTTTTCACTGTGGATCAATGCCTCCCCCTGTTCCAGGAGGCTGTCAAAAAAGCGTTGCACGACAGCGCAAAAGATCTCTTCCTTTGTCTGCGCAATGTCATAGAGGCGCCGCCGCGAGCAATGCATACGCGCGGCAATTTCACCCACGGTCAGACCTTTGATGCCCTCCGTTAAGAGCAAATGGGTCAACGCATCGAAGAACTCCTCGTCTGTGAGCTTTTTTTTCATGCGGGTTTCTCCCAATAAAAAGCGGTACCAAAACAATTGACCCAGTACCTATCTAGATGTCCAATGGTACCAATTTACATCAATTGGTACCAAATGAACAGCTTGCTCAACGTACCGCACAGCACACGATTTCTGTTTGCCCGTTGGTGCTGAAGGCGTGCGAATTGTCAGCGACGGCGAGACCACTGAAATTGACCTGAACAAAGAAGCAACGCAATGAATCTTCTCGACTATTTCGATGCTGGCGTCGCCAGCCACCCGGACGCCCCCTGCTTTTTTGACCACGGGCGCGACACCACGCCCATGACCTATGCTCAGGCGGGTGCGCTCACCTGCCAGATCGCCCGAGGGTTGGATTCCTTGGAGTTCGCGCCGGGCTTTCACGGCGCGGTGCTCAGCGGCAACTCCGGAGCCGCATTCGTGGCGTTGCTCGGGGTTGTACGCGCTGGAGGCGTTTGGCTCCCCGTCAATGCGCGCAACAGTGTGGAGAGCAACATCGAGTTCCTGCAGGACATGGACTGCGACGTCTTGTTCTACCAGGCCCGATATGCCGGCCAAGTCGCCGAGATCCGCGGCAAGGTTCCCCGCATTCGCCATTACATCGCCTTAGACGAGACTGATGAGCAGGACCTGTCGGTTGCCCAGCTGATCCAGGGCCAGTCGTCCGAGATGTTTGCAGCGCCGCTGCAACCACAGGGACTGGCCATGATCATGGGTACCGGTGGCACCACGGGGCGTTCAAAGGGGGTCATGCTCAGCCACCGCAACCTGACGGCGACCATGGCCAACCACATGTCGGCGATGTATATCACCGACCACATGACCGTGCTGGCAGCGGCGCCCATCACCCATACCGCAGGACTGGTGTCGCTGCCTTTTATGGCGCGAGGCGGCCGCGTCATCCTGATGGATGGGATTGATCCGCAGAACCTGCTCAAGGTGATTGAGCAGGAGCGGGTCAACATGATGTTCCTTCCTCCTACGGTCATCTATACGTTGCTGGCCCAGCCCAACGTTCGCGATTTCGACTTTTCTGCGCTGCGCTACTTCATGTACGGCGCCGCACCCATGTCACCAGACAAGCTGGCCGAGGCCATTGAGGTTTTCGGCCCCGTCATGCTGCAGATCTATGGCCAGGCGGAAGTGCCGGGCGCCATCTCCGTGTTGCGCGTCGAGGATCATTTCATTGACGGACAGGTGGCCCCCCGCCAGCGCCTGCTGAGCGCAGGGCGCCGCTTTCCCTTCACGCGAGTGGCCATCATGGACGACGACGGTCAGGTGCTCACCAAGCCGGGGGCTGTGGGCGAAATCGTCGCGCAAGGCGACATCGTAACTACGGGGTACTACAAAAACCCCGAGGGCACCGCCGAAGTGCAGCGTCATGGCTGGCATTGCACCGGTGACGTGGGCTATTTCGACGAGCAGGGCTTCCTGTTCATCGTTGACCGCAAGAAAGACATGATCGTCACCGGCGGCTTCAACGTCTTCTCGTCCGAGGTTGAAGCTGCCGTTATGGCACACCCTGCAGTGAAGGACTGCGCCGTCATCGGGGTGCCCGATGACAAATGGGGTGAGGCCGTCAGAGCCGTCATCGAGCTGCGCCCAGACCAATCTGTGGATCCGCAGGCGCTCATCCAGTTCGTCAAGGACCGCCTGGGAAGCGTGAAGGCGCCCAAGGAGGTCGATGTCGTCGCGCAACTTCCGCGCAGCGCAGTGGGCAAGGTCCTGAAGAAGGAAGTACGCAAGAAGTACTGGAGCGCGCAGGAGCGGATGGTTTCCTGAACGCAGGACGCTTCGAATCAACGCACGTTTGGCAATTCAACCTGGAGCTATCGCAATGCAAGAAACCGTTCTCGTCGCCGGTGTCGGCATGACCCCTTTCAAGAAACCTGGTGACAACCTGCCGTACCCGGAAATGGCCGCGCTGGCGATCCGCCAGGCGCTGCAGGACGCCGGCTTGGTGTACTCCGATATTCAGGATGTCTATGCAGGCTATGTCTATGGTGACTCGGCCAGCGGCCAGCGCGCTGTTTATGAAGTTGGCATGACCGGCGTACCGGTGATCAACGTCAACAACAATTGCTCATCCGGTTCCACCGCCCTGTACCTCGCGCGCAAGGCCGTCGCCAGCGGCTCGGCCGACTGCGCCCTGGCTGTGGGCTTCGAGCAGATGCCCTCAGGTGCCCTGAAGGCGCACTGGGACGACCGGCCCGACCCGCTCGATCGCTTCAACGGTGTCATGGATGAGGTCTTCGGCCATCCTGAGCTCCCGATGGCCATCCGCTATTTCGCTGGAGCTGGCCGCGAGCACATGCAGAAGTACGGAACATCGCTGGAGACTTTTGCCCGAATCCGCGCTAAGGCGAGCCGCCACGCCGCACGCAATCCTCTGGCGCTGTTCCGCAAGGAAGTCACCGCCGAAGAAGTGCTGGCCAGTGCGCCGTTGGTCGATGGGGTAATGCACCGTCTGATGGCCTGCCCCCCGACCTGCGGTGCTGCTGCGGCTGTCTTCGTGAGCAAGCGCTTCGCGCAAAAAATGGGCTTGACTCCAGGTGTGCAGGTGTTGGCACAGTCGTTAGTGACGGACCGTTCCGGCGCGTTTACCGACAAGTCCGCCATTTCGATTGCCGGCTTCGGTATGACGCAGGAAGCCGCTCGCCAGGTGTATGAAGCTGCAGGCGTGGGGCCACAGGACATCAATGTGTGTGAACTGCACGACTGCTTTGCCCAAAACGAGCTGCTCAGCTACGAGGGCCTGGGCTTCTGCGGCATCGGCGAAGGTGAGGCCTTCGTGCAATCCAACAACAACACCTACGGCGGCGCCGTGGTCGTCAATCCCTCCGGTGGATTGCTTTCGAAGGGTCACCCCTTGGGCGCTACCGGCCTAGCGCAGTGCTTTGAGCTGGTCCACCAGGTGCGTGGCAGTGCTGAGGATCGGCAGGTTGAGGGGGCGCGGTTCGCCTTGCAGCACAACGCCGGTTTGGGTGGCGCCACAGTGGTAACCCTCTACGGCCCAGCCAATTGAGGAACCGGATATGACGAAAAGACTGGAAGGCAAGGTCGTCTTGGTGACGGGTTGCGGATCGTCAGGCCCCGGCTGGGGCAATGGCAAGGCGATGGCGGTGCTGTTCGCTCGTGAGGGAGCGAAAGTTTATGGCTGCGACATCAATCTGGAAGCGGCCCGGGAGACTGAATCCATCGTTCAAAGCGAGGGTGGAACCATCAGGGTCACCCATTGCGATGTGACCGATCCTGTTGCGGTAGAGACATTGATCCAGGACTGCATTGCTACCTATGGCGACGTCGACGTGCTGGTGAACAACGTTGGCATTGGCCGCCTGGGTGGAGTCGTCGAGCAGAGCCTGGAAGACTGGCGCCTGGTGTTCGACGTGAACCTGACGTCCATGTTCCTGACATGCAAACACGTCATTCCCTCAATGCTCAGGAAGGGCAAGGGAAGCATCGTCAATATCGGCTCGGTGGCTGGTCTGCGTGACAGCGGCGTGGCGTACGTTTCCTACAGCGCATCAAAGGCGGCTGTGCTTGGCTTCTCGCGCAGCGTGGCTTTGCAGTACGCCAAGCAGGGCATCCGCTCCAACGTCCTGATGCCGGGTCTGATGAATACGCCCATGGTCCGTCAACCGTCTCTGGCACTGCAAAAGGGCTACCAGGAGGCATCCGTGGACGACACGATGGAGAAACGCAATAAGCAATGCCCCATGGGGCACATGGGAGAGGCATGGGACGTGGCTTACACGGCCCTATGGCTGGCGAGTGACGAATCCAAATACGTCACTTCCGCCGAAATCTTGGTCGATGGCGGAATTTCCGCACGCATCGGCTGATTAGAAGCATCTGAAATTAACCAAAGGAGACAGAGCATGGGTAATTTTTCGAAATGGGTCATAAAGAGCGTGGTGGTTGCTGCGGCAGCCACGATCGGACTGACCGCCACAGCGTATGCACAAGCCACGCCGGAGAAGTTCAAGGTCGGCGCCGTGCTGTCGCTGTCGGGCCCATACGGCTTGCTGGGCGAAGACATGCGCCGTGGGGTGCAGATCGCCGTGGAGGAGCGCGGTGGCAAGGTGCTGGGCGTGCCCATCGAAATCACCTGGGAAGACGATGAGACTAAACCACAGCCGGCAGTGCAGAAGGCTACCAAGCTGATCTCTGATGGCTCGCACATGATCTTTGGCGCACTGAGCTCCGCATCGACGCTGGCGATCATGAACGTGACCAAGCAACGCAAGATCCCTCACCTCGTCACCATTTCGGCGGACGACAAGATTACCGTGCCCGGTGGGTCGCGCTACACCTTCCGTACGTCCAACAACCTGGATATGGAAAACCGCATGGCGCTGGTGTACATGCAGGAGAAAAAGCTCAAGCGCATCTATGCAGTGACCGCTGACTACCAGGCCACCCGCGACGGCTACACCTGGATCAAGTCCCAGCTTGACGCCAATGGCATTCAGGCCGTGGGGGAGGACTTCCCCCCATTTGGCAACCGCGATTACTCGTCCATCATCGACAAGATTGCCAAGTCGAATGCCGACGGCGTGTTGTTGATGATGACGGGCTCCGACGTGGTCACCTTCCTCAAGCAAGCCGGCCAAGTCAATCTCGGCAAGACAAAGGTGCTGTTCGGCCCCGTAGCAGCTGACGACACGATGGTCGCAGCCGTTGGGCCCGCTGCGGTCGGTGTCAACTCTGGCCAGCGTTACCACTACACCGTTGAAAACGCTGCGAACCAGAAGTTCGTGGAGGCCTATCGTAAGAAGTTCGGCATGTTCCCCAGCATGACGGCAGGCGAGGCTTACGACGGCATGGCATGGTGGCTCGACACGGTGGAAAAAACCGGCTCCTGGGACAAGGAGAAGTGGGTTGATGCGTTCGCTACCAGCGTTCGTGAAAACTCCGTTGAGGGCAAGAAGACCATGCGTGCCTGCGACCACCAAGCAGCACAACCCGGCTTCTGGAGTGAAGTGGTTAACGGCACCCCACCTGCACCGGCTCTGACCATGAAGGTCACCAAGGTCTTCTCCGAGGACAAGCTTTTCGCTCCCTGCAAGAACTAAGGACCGTACGGCACGGAGGTCCGCAAGGCACCTCCGTGTCAGCAACGGTGGTTCGTACCCGGTAATTCGATATGTCAACTATTGTGATTGGCTTGAGCTTAGGCATGCTGCTGTTTCTTTTGGCAGCGGGCCTCACGCTCATCTTTGGCATGTTGGGCGTGATTAACTTCGCCCACGGCGCCATTTACATGCTAGGTGCCTACGTCTCTTTTGAGACAGGTAGGCGAACAGGCTCCTTTCTCATGGGCGCACTGGTAGCCACCCTCGTAACCGCGGTTGTGGGAGCAGTGGTGGAAAAGTTGACCCTGCGCCCACTGTATGACCGACCGCATTTCTATCAGTTGATTCTGACGTTTGGCCTGATCCTGGTTTTGGGCGATACCGTGCGCTTCTTCTGGGGCCCGGGCTACCAGGAGGTGCCAATTCCCCAACTTTGGAGCGGCACTGTCGACATGCTGGGTAGCACGATCCCCATCTACCGACTTTTCGTCATCGGGTTCGGCGCGTTCATTTCCATCGGGCTCTACCTTCTGCTCGAGAAAAGCACATTCGGCATGCTCGTGCGTGCTGCCAGCAGCGATGCGGAAATGGTGCGCATCTTAGGACTGCCGGTGGGTACTGTGCGCATGGCGGTATTTGCCATTGGCTGCGGACTGTCCGGCCTTGCTGGTGCGATTGCGGCGCCTTTGTTCCCGATTGAGCTGGGAATGGCCACGAACACCATCATTGACTGCTTCATCGTCGTGATCCTGGGTGGGCTTGGAAACATCCGTGGGGCGATTGCTGCCTCCATGCTGATCGGCATGGTCCGCGCTCTGGGTTACGTGTACATGCCCGGCTGGGTGGACATCATGACATTCGTGCTGCTGATAGGCACCCTTTTGACACGCCCACAAGGCCTGTTCCACCGTGCGACGAGGACGGCATGAAGTTCACCAAGTTTGATATCTACTTTGGCTTGCTGTTGGCGGCAGCGAGCATCATCGTGCCGCTTCTCAACCCCGGGGAGGCAACCATCCAGTTGCTGACGTTGGCTGCCATCTGGGCGATATTCGCCGTCGGATTCGACTTCGTCTTCGGCTCCTTGGGAATGGTGTCTTTCGGCCATGCCACCTTCCTTGGGGTTGGCGGCTACGCCGTGGCCCTGGCGACGCAAAAGTACGGTCTTCCTTTCTACGGCGGAGCTGTCATGGCGATTGCTGTCGGTGCCGCATTCGCACTGTTGTTCAGCTTTTTCGCTCTGCGGGTGTCGGGCATCTTCTTCGCGTTGGTGACTTTGGCACTGTCCCAGTTGATTTTCATTCTGGCGGACAGCAAGCTTCGCGGCTTCACGGGTGGCTCGGATGGCATCTCTGGCGTCGAACGCCCCAGCTTCATGGGCATCGACTTTTACGATCCCGTCGCCTACTACTGGTTTGTCCTTGGCGTGTATGCCCTGGTGATGCTGGTGGTGATCTCGCTGCGCAGTTCGCCTTTTGGGCGCGTTATCGCGGCCATTCGGGACAACGAAACCCGCGCTGACCAACTGGGCTTCAACATCAACCGCTACAAACAGATCACCTTTGTGATTTCTGGCGCCTTGAGCGGCTTGGCCGGCGCTCTTCTGGCATCGTTGCTGATGTACATGAACCCGCAGATGCTGCATTGGACGACGTCTGGCGACGTCATCATCATGACGCTGCTGGGAGGCTCTGGAACGCTTTGGGGTGCCACGGTCGGTGTGATCGTGTTCGAGTTCCTCAAGGAATGGCTGAGCAGTTGGACCGAATATTGGTACGGCGTCTTGGGCGTGGTGTTCATCCTCGTCACCATCTTCTTCCCACGCGGCATCGTCGGTGAATTGGAGAAAGCCTTTGCGACCTACCAGAAAAATCGCCGAGGAGGTGTCCAATGAGCCAGGTAGCACTCAAATGCGACGGCGTGACCGTGAGCTACGGAGCGCTGAGGGCCGTCAACAATGTGAGCCATGACTTTCATGAAGGACGCATTTACGGCCTGATTGGCCCCAATGGTGCGGGCAAAACAACTTTGCTGAACGTTCTGGCGGGACGCCAGATGCGCCACGACGGCAAAGTCTTTTGCCAGGGCCAGGAGATTAGTCAGTGCCCAGCTTACGTGCGTGCCCGCATGGGCATAGGCCGGAGCTTCCAGATCATCAAGATCTTCGGCGAGATGACGGTGGAAGAGAACCTGTTTATCGCTGCACAGTCTCGGCGCCCAGGTTTTCAGCCTTTCTGGATCAGCAGCAGCTTTGACAGAAAGTTCCGCGAGCAGCTGGACGCCATCCTCGAACTGACCGGACTCACCGCGCACCGTGACGAAATTGCTGGCACGTTGCCCTACGGCTTGCAGCGCTCGCTAGAACTTGGCGTCACGCTGCTGCCCGACCCCAAGATTTTGCTGTTGGACGAGCCGTTGGCCGGCATCGGCCACCACGAAATCCAGGCTGCGCTGGAACTCATCCACAAAGTCGCGCAGGGGCGCACGGTGCTCCTGATTGAACACAACATGGATGCGGTGATGTCTCTATCCCACGAAATCGTGGTGATGAACAACGGCTCTGTCATTGCTTGCGGTTCGCCGGAATCGATCCGCAAGGACGAGTCGGTACGTTCAATTTACCTTGGAGAGGACGCCCAGTGATCGAACTCGACAAAGCAAGCGTCAAGTATGGGCAGGCTCTGGCGTTGGAGGAGATTTCCGTGCGCATTGATGCCCACGAAATCGTCGCCATTGTCGGCCGCAACGGTGCTGGCAAGACCACCCTGCTCAAGGCGCTGATGGGCTTGATGCCATTGGTGGGCGGTCGGCGCCTGCTCGGTGAGCAAGACATCTCGGCCCTTGACGTGGAAGCCATCGCCAAGCTCGGTGTCGCTCTGGTTCCTGACACGCGCCGTATCTTCCCCAATCTCACGGTGTTGGAGAACCTGAAGATTGGGACCTTGGCCCATCAACCGGGGCATTGGACCATTGACCGCGTGCTGGCGATCTTCCCGCGCTTGGCAGAGCGACTGAACTTTGGCGGAGACCATCTCTCTGGCGGGGAGCAGCAAATGCTCTCCATCGGACGGGCGCTGCTGAGCAACCCGCGCATGCTTTTGCTGGACGAACCGACGGAGGGTCTGGCGCCCGTGATCGTGGACCACCTGGTCCGCGTCTTCAGCGAGGTGCACAGCCAAGGCACCGGCATTGTGCTGGTGGAGCAAAACCTCAAAGTACCCATGAAGTTGGCGCATCGGCAATACGTTCTGGACCATGGCCAGGTCGTGTGGTCTGGCACGGCCCAGGAGCTTGATGCGCAGCGCGCCCACGTTGAAGGACTCATTACCACGGGAGCGGCTACATGACTGCCCCTATCCAACGCCCATCCGATACGAACACCACGATGAATCGAACCACTGCACGCATAGCCCCGTTGAGCGCGGACGATCCACGGTCCAAGGACCCCGTGATCGAGGAGCTGGTGGACTTCATTGGCTACCGCCCCAACGCCCTCTTGACCATGGCCCGCAAGCCCGGTGTGGTGTCGCAGTTGCTCAAGTTGTTTGCGCTGACGGTGCGGGGTGAGGGCCTACTGCCGCAATCGCTGCGCTTCCTGGTGGCAGCAGAGACCGCGCGCCGTGCGCACTGCCGTTACACAACGACGCACCTGGTCCACGCTGCCCACCATGTGGGCGTCTCGTGGGACAAGCTCGCTGCGCTGCCGACCTACCGCGATGACACCCGGTTTACCGAACAGGAGAGAAGAGCTTTGGCCATTGCCACCGCCGGAGGCAGCTTGCCGGTTCGCAAACCGGCCCAAGCCATTGAACAGGCCAAGCAGATCTTTTCCGACGAGGAAATCGTGGAGATCGTCTCCTGCGTCGCAATGGTCGGTTGGTTCAACCGCTGGAACGGCCTGATGGCTTCGGAGCTTGAGGCAGAGCCAGCGGAAGCGATGGCCCATGTGCCTTGGCTGTCGGAACTGGAAATCTGAGCTTGGCGCTCTCATGCGCCATTGGTGCGAAGGAAAAAGACAATGTATAGCCGTATTGATGAGCCCCACGCATGCACGTTGACCGATGCATTGCGCGAGTGGGCATGCAACTATCCTGACCAGCCCTGGCTTGAGGACAGTCAAGGCTTCAAGCTCACGGCCGGCCAAGCCTACGCGGACAGCCAACGATTCGCGGGCTATTTGCACCAGCTTGGGGTTCAGCCCGAGGAGCGCGTGGGGGTCTTCATGACGAACGGTTGCGCAACCGCCACCACCGTGTTTGGCATTGGCCTGCTGCGCGGAACTGCGGTGATGCTCAACACGGAACTGCGCGCCACGTTCCTGCGCCACCAGTTGAACGATTGCCAACTGGCCACCATGGTGGTGGACGCATCGCTGGTCGAGCACATCGTCAGCCTGGTTGACGAGCTGCCACACCTGAGAACACTGATCGTTTTGGGCGAACGCCCTAGCGCGATGCCTAGCCAGTGGCGCTGTCTGGACTGGGCCGACCACCGGTCCAGCACACCGTGGGAAGGCCTTGCGCCAACGCCTCAAGACATCTTCTGCATCATGTACACGTCAGGCACCACCGGGCCCAGCAAGGGCGTGCTCATGCCGCACTGCCACTGCGCACTTTTCGGCTTAGGTGCAATGCGCAGCGTGGAGATCACGCCGCAGGACAAGTACTACATCTGCCTGCCGTTGTTCCACGCCAATGGGCTCTTCATGCAATTGGGCGCGACGGTGCTGGCCCGCATTCCCGCGTATTTGAAGCAGCGTTTCAGTGCCAGCACCTGGTTGGCGGACATCACTAAAACTGGCGCCACCCTGACCAACCACCTGGGCACCACCGCGATGTTCGTCATCAACCAGGCGCCCACGGCGCAAGACCGCAGCCACCGCCTGCGAGCCTGCATGAGTGCTCCCAACCCTGTGCAGCACGAAGTGGTTTTTCGGGAGCGCTTTGGCGTCAAGGATGTCTTGTCGGGTTTCGGCATGACCGAGATTGGCATTCCGATCTGGGGCCGCCTGGGCCATGCCGCACCCAACGCGGCAGGCTGGGTCAACGAGGATTGTTTCGAGGTCTGCATCGCCGACCCCGACACGGACGTGCCGGTGCCCACGGGTCAGACGGGCGAAATCCTGGTGCGCCCCAAGGTGCCGTTCGGCTTCATGGCGGGCTACCTCAACGTGCCCCAAAAAAGTGTCGAGGCCTGGCGAAACCTCTGGTTCCACACCGGTGATGCGGGGATACGCGACGAACAGGGTCTGATCACGTTTGTCGACCGCATCAAGGACTGCATCCGCCGCCGGGGAGAAAACATCTCGGCCACCGAAGTCGAGGCCGTGGTGGGCCAACTGCCTGGCATCCACGAGGTGGCTGCCTACGCCGTGCCCGCGCAAGGCCCGGGTGGTGAAGACGAGGTCATGCTGGCGTTGGTGCCCAGCGCAGGTGCGACCCTGGACATGGCGCAGATCGTGCGCCAGGCCAGTGCCCAGTTGCCGCGCTTCGCCAAGCCGCGCTACCTGCGACAGATGAACGAGCTGCCCAAGACCGCGACCGGCAAGATCCAGCGGGCAGTCCTGCGCCAGCAAGGCAGCGCAGGCGCCTACGATTCCGAGTCGACGACGACCGACTGACGGGGAGAGCAGACGATGTCCAACAAGTTGCGCGGCAAGGTCGCAGTCGTCACGGGCTCGGGGCGCGGAATCGGCCGGGCAATGGCCATCAAGCTCGCCAGCGAAGGCGCCAGAGTCGTCGTCAATGACCTCGACGATGGGCCCTCTCAAGCCGTGCGCGAGGAAATCCGCGCGCTGGGTGGCGAGGCGCTCGCTTGCACCGGCAGCGTCACCGACCCGGAGTTTGCCGATCGCATCATCAGCGCCGCCACTGACGCGTTTGGCGGACTCGACATCCTCATCAACAACGCTGGCTACACTTGGGACAATGTCATCCAGAAGATGAGCGACGAGCAATGGCATGCGATGATCGACGTGCACCTCACCGCACCGTTTCGCCTACTGCGGGCAGCCCAGCCGGTGATACGCACGTTGTCCCAGGCCGATGCAGCAGCGGGCCGCCGCGTGGTGCGCAAGGTGGTCAATATCTCCTCGGTTTCCGGCGTTTTTGGCAATGCCGGCCAGGCCAACTATTCCAGCGCCAAGGCCGGCATCATGGGCCTGACCATGACATTGGCCAAGGAATGGGGGCGCCTGAACACCACGGTCAACTGCGTCGCCTATGGCCTCATCCGGACCCGCATGACCGAGGCCACCGCCGACGCGGACGCCACCATTGAAGTCGAGGGACGCGAAATCAAGGTGGGCGTCAACCACGACTTGATGGCGATGATGGAGCGCAGCATCCCCATGGGCCGTGCCGGTACGCCGGAGGAGGCGGCCGGTGCAGCCTATCTGTTTTGCATTCCCGAGTCCGATTACGTCAGTGGCCAAACCGTGCTGTGCACGGGCGGTCTTACAGGCATTTGATCTTTCAACCGGCAGCCATTGCTCCCATGTCAAAGCCCGAAGGCGCAGCTCTGCGCTACCCGTTTGAAGCCCCAACTCCAGGCCAGGCGATGCAGATCGCCCCGGGAGTGCGCTGGATCCGGCTGTCCATGCCTTTTCGCCTTGACCACATCAACGTGTGGGCCATCGATACGGACGAAGGCTGGGTGCTGGTAGACACCGGACTGAACGACCCCAACACGGTGGCCGCATGGCTTGCCCTGATGGACCAAGGCGCGCTGGCACGCCCGCTGGAAGGCGTGTATGCCACCCACATGCATCCAGACCATATCGGCCTGGCGGGCTGGTTCACACGCCGCGCCGGCGTGCCGTTGTCCATGAGCCGCCTCGAATACCTCACCTGCCGTGTCATGCATGCCGACACCAGCCGCGAGGCACCGCCCGATGGCGTCTTGTTCTGCCGGCGCGCGGGTTGGTCGCCGGCAGCCATTGAGAACTACCGCAGCCGCTTCGGGAGTTTCGGCAAGCAGATCCACGCACTGCCCGACAGCTTCCGGCGGCTGCAGGATGGCGAGGTACTCCAGTGGGGTCACCACGCCTGGCAGGTGATCGCCACCGGTGGCCATTCGCCTGAGCATGTCTGCTTTTACTGCCCCGATTTGAAGCTGCTGATCTCCGGCGACCAGGTGCTGCCACGCATCTCGTCCAATGTGTCCGTATTCGCCAATGAGCCCCTGGCCAATCCGCTCAAGGAATGGTTTTCGTCGCTCGACAAGCTGCAGCGCCAGATTCCCGACGACGTACTGGTACTTCCGTCGCACAACGAGCCGTTTTACGGGCTGCACGAGCGCCTGCTTTCGCTGCGAGCGGGTACGACCGAGGCCTTGGAACGGCTGTGCCAGCAACTGCGTGGCGGGCCCCAGCGGATCGTGGACGTATTCCCGGCGCTGTTCCGCCGCCCCATAGGCGAGCAGGATGGCCAGCAACTGGGCCTCGCCACGGGCGAGGCGGTGGCGTGTATGAACTACCTCATCGCTGAACGCGCGGTGCAGTGCACCGTGGATGCCGACGGCGTCGCCTGGTACGCACAAGCGTCGTGACACCTGGCTCGCCCGGCCCCGGCGACGGTAGGGACAGTGACACGGCCATCCATTTTTTGGTTTAGGAGCAACCCATGGAATCGATCTATGTCGCAGGCGTCGGTATGACGCCGTTTGGCCGCCATCGCCAATGGAGCGTGAAAGACCTCACACGCCAGGCCGTCACCGCCGCGCTGCAGGACGCAGGCTGCGACGCCTCGCTCCTGCAAGCCGCCTATTTCTCCAATGCCACGCAGGGCCACATGGACGGCCAGCACATGGTACGCGGGCAACTGGCTTTGCGCGCCATGGGCGTACAGGGCATTCCGGTGGTCAACGTGGAAAACGCCTGCGCGAGCGCCAGCACGGCGCTGCACATGGCCGTGCAACATGTGCGCAGTGGCGCCGCCGATATCGTGCTCGCCGTGGGCGCTGAGAAGATGTGCATTGACGACAAGGCCCGCATGTTCGCCGCCTTCGACGGGGCCTGGGACGTGCATGACACCGAAGCCGGTAAAGAGCGCCTTCTGGCAATGGGCCACGGCATCGCACCGCCTCCGGGAAGCCAGTCGCCCCGCCCCTACAGCCTGTTCATGGATATCTACGCAGCCATGGGCCGCATGCACATGCGTGAATTCGGCACCACGCAGCAGCAGTTCGCGGCGGTGGCCGCCAAGAACCATGGGCACTCCGCGCACAACCCGCTGGCGCAATACCGTGAAGCCATGAGCGTGGAGCAGGTGCTTGCCGCATCGCCGATCAGCTACCCGCTCACGCTGCCTATGTGTTCACCAGTGAGTGACGGCGCGGCAGCGGCCATCGTTTGCAATGAATCGGGCCTCAAGTGCCTGCAAGGCGATGCCCGCCGTGCCGTGCGCGTGCTGGCCTGCGTGCTGCAGACCGGCAGCGAGCGCGCGTCGAACGACCTCGAAAACCACCTGGTGCGCAAGGCCGCCCACCGGCTCTACGAACAGTCCGGCGTGTCGCCCCAGGACGTGGGCGTGGCCGAGGTGCACGACGCCACGGCCATTGGGGAAGTCTTGCAGTCCGAACTACTGGGCCTGGTTCCCATGGGGCACGGCGGCCCGGCGGCCGAACGCGGCGAGACGCGCCTGGGTGGACGCATACCCATCAACCCCTCAGGAGGGCTCGAAAGCAAAGGCCACCCGATTGGTGCCACCGGGCTGGGCCAGGTGTTTGAACTGGTGACGCAACTGCGCGGCGAGGCCGGGCCGCGCCAGGCACCGGGCGTGCGCATCGCGCTGGCAGAAAACGGCGGCGGGCTGGCGGGCGTCGAGGAAGCCGTGGCCTGCCTCACGCTGCTGGGCCGCTGAACAGGAGGTGAAAGGCATGAGCCATTACCCCGACAACATCTTCCCCGGCATGGTCGCCAACCGAGCCGCAGAGTTTCCAGACTTCAAGGTGCTCACCATCGAAGGCGCCGGGGTACGCCCCGACGAGGTGCGCACCTACCGCCAGCTTTGGAACAACGGGCAGCGCATGGCGCAGGCCATGCTCGACCTGGGCATTGCGCCGGGCGAGCGCGTGGCCCTGCTGATGGCCAACCACGCCGAGTTCGTCGAGGCCATGGTGGCCGCTGGCATTGTGGGCGCAGCCGTGGTGCCCATCGATCCACGCACCAAGGGCGACAAGTTGCACTTCATGCTGACCAGCAGCCAGTGCAGCGCAGCCATCGCCGCAGACTACGCCCTGCCCCACCTACAACCGCTGCGCGAACGCCTGCCCGGCCTGCGCTGGGCGATGGCCTTTGCCACCGACGAGGGCGACCGGCCCCTGTGCGACTGGCAGGGCGTTGAGGACTGGGCGGCACGGGCTCCAACCGATGTGCCCGACCTGCCCCTCCTGACCACCGACCCCGACAGCGCACTGGAGCTGATCTTTACTTCCGGCACCACAGGCGATCCCAAGGGCATCGTGATGACGCACCGGCGGTATTGCCAAACCGTGCAGCTCGGCCCGAGTCTGTTCGGGTACAGCACGGACGATGTGCTGTACTCGGGCCTGTCGCTCTCGCACGCCAACGCGCAACTCGTCACGCTCGGGTCGGCACTGGCCTGTCGCCTGCGCTGTGTCCTTTCGCGGCGCTTTACCAAATCGCGCCTGTGGGAAATAACGCGCCAGTACGGCGCGACCACGTTCACCTTGCTCGGCGGCATGACCACCGCGGTCTACGCCGATCCCCCACGTGCCAACGATGCCGACAACCCGGTGCGCTTCGTCGTGTCCTCCGGCATGCCGGCCGCCATCTGGAACGAGTTCTCCCGACGCTTTGGCGTGCAGATCGTGGAGTTTTACGGCGCGGCCGAAGGCGGGATGACCTTCAACCGCTTCGGCCAGGGTCCCGCAGGCAGTATTGGCAAGCCGCCGCCCCTGCTGCAGTACCGTATCGTGGACGCGGCGGGCAATGACGTTCAGCCTGGCGCGCAAGGCGAATTGCTGATGCGCCACGCCAATGGGACGCCGTTTGTCGTCGAATATTTCGGCAACCCCGAGGCCTCGCAGCGCAAATGCGCCGGAGGCTGGCTGCACATGGGCGATGTGGTGCATGCGGACCAGGATGGCTGGCTGTACTTCGACTACCGCCTGGGCGGCGGCATCCGGCGCAACGGCGAATTCATTGCCAGCGCATACATCGAGAAGGCGATCGCCGAATCGGGCATGGTCGATGACGTGTACGTCTACGGCATCGCCAGCGCGCAGCTCGCACCAGGAGAAAAGGAAGTCGTCGCCGCCGTTGTACCCAAGGATTCGGCGAACTTCAACGCGCAGCAACTCTTCGACGTGTGCCGTGAGCACTTGGAGGCCGGCATGGTGCCGGGCTTCATCCAAGTGCTGGCCCAGATCCCCAAGACGGCGTCAGAGAAGCCACAGGACCGCTTCCTGATGGAGGCGTTCGAGCGCGAGCCGCAGAGCGTGCACCGGCGTATGGTGTGGGTTTCAGACCCGGGAGCCCCCAGAACGGGCACCGGGCGGCGAGGCGTCGTGGCGTCGAGAATGCAGTCCTAGGATCTCTACCCTCGGCGGATTTTGCCGCCAACGCCCACAGGTAGGCCCAGTGCGTCTTGCCGTTGTCTGGCTTAAGCGTGACCACAGGGGTCTCATCTGCAGCACCCGGCGCAAGAGCGCTTCGGTTGTGTGGGCATTGACCAGTGGTTGGGGCCGTTCTCCGCAGGTGTCCACCGATTGCGCCAGGGTAGATCTTGAAATAGTCAGATCCGCTTGCGCCGGCAGTGGTTTGTCCGTTTACATAAAATTCTGCACACTCCCGTCAATGAAACAGGCTAGCCATGCTTGCCGCAAGTACCGCTTCGAGCCTTTGGCTCGCTTTCTTCTCGTCGGAAATCCCAACTAGCGTTGCTGAGAAGGCGACGTAGCCCCGTGTGTCGAACTTCGCGTTGACGGTCAAATTCATGTCGAGCGATTCGCACAGCGAAGCCGCCAGGGACGCGAGCAACCAGCCCACGTCGTCAACTAGTGCCACGTCAATAACCCTGACTCCAATATCTTTCTGCGTGAATATTGAAGAGGGCTCGGGCAGGGATGCAAGGCGCAAGCGGCATGACCGCGTCGCCTGATCTACACTGACCACCGGCCCGACTACTCGATGAACTTCCGTACCCTGAAGTTGAACGGATTTTCTGGGCTGGTCGCTCGTCCCCGGGTGGATGATCTCTGCGCCATCGCTGATCGGATCCGTGCCGCTTGCCAATGAAACAAATGCTGCTCGAGCACGCGCTGGATCAACTTCTGCAGAAAGCGCTGAGCACAGTTGTTCGGTTGAAAGTTGCCGCGCCTGGAAACATTCTATCAACGGGGCTATTCGTTGAAGGAGGGTCTTGGCGGCCTCGCGCTCAGCTTCAGTTTCTTCAGCAAGGTCGCCATCCAGACGCCGCTGGCGGCCTGCCTTTCGTGCTACGAACACAGTCAACGCCTCAGCGTCTTCGGTGCGCACGCCCACGATTGTCAAGTCGCGCGGGTGAGCGTGCACCCCTTGCAGTTTGCGTTCAGCATCCTTCAAGAGCTGGACAAGGTGGGGAATCGGAAGCAGGCGTGTGGCCCCTTCCTTTAGGGCGAGTTTTGATTGCCCAAGATTGTCAGCTTGCGTTACCTCGACATCTGAATTTGTTTGAATGTGGGTTTGAAAAGTCGTGCAGAAGTCTCCATGGCCCGGGCAAATTTCAGTTTGCATACTTATCCTTTGTATACATGTTGGTGGTGATAAATAGAGCAGCCCTCAGGACAGCCGTCAGGCGCGCGGAGAGGACTTGGTTTTCTTTTGCCCTGGGTGCCAGTGAGACAACTGGGCATTCGCCAATGCTTTCATCCACTTTCAGCTTCAACTGACCATCGAGGCTGCGATGGAAGCGAATTTCTTCTGGGGTTAGATGCACCTTTCCCCGTCGGAGCAAAATGGAAAAACGCGGCGGCATCGACTCGACGACGGGCTGCCACATGTGGTATTTGTAGAAATTTGCTGATCCCGCGTGCTCACGCAACGCGCACAGCCGAAAGAACTCGAGAGTGGATCGATTCATACCGACGAGCCAGTCGACTATCTGAATCCCATCTTCTGATCGAGCAACTTTAATATTTGCTTCAACCCCCCGCTCCTGCGCGGAGCTTCGGGCGCGCCGGGTGAGTTCTGCCTTGGTATCGTCGTCGGGCACCGCACCCTCCAGTTCAAGCGCCACCGAAATAGGGATGCCTGTGCTCTCGACCGCCCGATGCTTAGTCAGACCGAGTGTTCGAAGAACGACGTACTGGACCGAATCGATTCGAGACACACGCTGCGGGTCGGACCGTTGCAGTGTCAATGGCGATAATGTTTGGGGGCGGTTCTGCGCAAGCTGCTGTGAGCTCACCATGGGGCGTAGCAAGCCTTGTCGTAACCATGACCAGCCGTCGAATAGCTGATGTGCCTCTGCTCCAGAGAGTGCACTACGGGACCGCGCTTTCCTCAACGCAGCTGCGTTCAGTCCAACCTGACGCACGAGACCCGGACCCAACGGTTGTCGCTGAAGTAGAGATTCCACAGTCATAGCCCGAATGAGAGGCCAGCCGGCCAGGTAGTTGCCGAGTGCGGAACGCAGGTCTCCGTGGCCCGCCACTACCGCTGCGCTCGCTGTGCGCGTCCAGTCGGCTTGCAGCGACTCAATCCATCGTTCAAGTCGCCGATGATCCGAGGTGCCTGTAGACAGCCACTCCGCCGCTGCCTGTTCCCATCCAGGCCACGCCCTTTCCTGCAGCGCCGCTGCGCGGACACTATGCGGGCGCGCCTTGGGGTCGCCGGTCCCTATCTTGAGCGCGGCAGACCAGATTTCCATCAGCTGGGAGTCGCGTAGACCTGCCGCATCTGAACCGTCAAGGCGCAGCAGAAGGTCTGTCGGCCCGGTGTAACTTGCTAGGTCCGCGCGTAGTGAGCGCAGCTGGGCGGCACAAGTAGCGCTGACAGGGGCGACGCGGATCGCGTTCTCCGTTTTGTGCTGGTTGTAGCCCTGGCGGCTGATGACGACACCGCCACTCACGGTCAGGCAGTCCCAGGCCAAACTGGAGAGGTCACCCGCGCGAAGGGGAAGCTCTTGACTGAGGAAAGCCCTGATTTCGACGAGCAGAGCCTCGACAGGCGACTCTGCAAGCCAAGAGCGAGCTATCTGCAATGCACGGGATAGGTCTGCGCGAAGTACCAACACGCTAGAACTAGAGCCACTGGGGCGCGGATCTGCGTGCTCACGATGCTGCCCCCAGACACTCATTGGCACATGAATCTGTCGACGGCGCAGACTGTGAATAAGCGCTAAGACCGCGTAGTGAACTCGATCGCGTAGACCATCCGCCGCTTGAGTCGACGAGCGGACTGCCATTTGGTGCGTCCATTCTAAAAAACTCCTCCAATCGCTCTCAGTCCAGTCTTCAGGAGCACCCAGGAAATGCACCCTACCCCGAGCAAGGCTGAGGGTGGAAAAATAGGTTGCTATGGACGATATCTGGTGCCGGGGCTTAACGCCGTCTCGGGTTCGCACAAGCTCTTCGCACACCCAATCGCGCAGCCAACTGGAGAAAGGCGTCCAGCGAACCTCAGCCGCGGAGATTTCGCCTCGGCAAGCAATGGCGCGGGTTCGTAATTCACCCAGCCGATGCGTCTGATTTGAGTATCTGTTCAGTGCCTTTGAAATGGCCTCCAGACCTTCGTCCCGTGAGCTGTGGCGGCTTTGGCGGTACCAGATTGCCGGGCATTTGTTCGGAGTGAGCTCATCGACTTCCTCCCCTGTGAGTCTTCTGAGTGAATGCAGCGACAGGGCGGGAGCGGGTACGCTGATTGAGCTCGCAGCTATGAGTGAAGGTGGTAGCTCAAGCCGGGCGTAGTTTCTTGCGGCATCAAGGATTGAGGTGAAGCGATCATCAATGGACCTCGGCCACTGGACGCATGGTAGTACCTGAGCAACGGCCACTGTTGTGTCTCGGATCAGATCTTGGCGACTCGTGCAATCGCCAGGCGCCATTTGCAACAGGTGCCAGGTGGACACCTGAATAGGTAGCCAGGTTGGCTCAACAAAGTGGGGGCGCGTCCACATCACGCCCCAGCGATTTCCCACACGGTGCACGTTCTGGGTCCTGGACGAAACCACTGTTTCGATCGCGATGCCAGTGTCGACAATTAAGTCGACAAAGATCAGGTGCAGCAGCGCAAGTGTCGCGGGTGGGGCCTGCACTGCTCCCTGCGCCAGTGCTGACCGCATTTTTTCGGCCATGGCCCAGCCCATGAGGCAGTCGTCGTTGACCGGCTGCAATACAGTGCGGGGATCCGGCACCTTTTCCCCAGGCTGGGCGGGGCGCACATCGAAACTGGCAGGCGTAAGCCCGCATGGTTTCCAGGCGCGCCCTGAGTGTTGAACTGTGGCAGGGCCGAATATCTTATGACCGGTGGTCTCCATGGCCTCGCGCAATCGGTCGGCCGCGACCAAAGGGGGCACGTCAAAGTACGCGCCGACTGTACGACTCACGTCACGGGCGTGACCTGTCAGAGCACGGATGAGCCAGCGGTCCACACCGTCGCGATCCAGGCTGGTAACCCATTGGCTCCGGCCGAAATTGACATCACTGGTGAAAAATTCGCGAGCATGCAGCGCGATGTGGGCGGTTCGCACCGGCGTGGCCATACCGTCGTCCGACCAGTAGACGAAAACACTTTCGGCTGCTCCGGTCGACCCTCTTGATCCAGCACGTTGGGCTATTGCATGACATTCAATCGCAGCAGCGAGCAAGTCATGGATAGCCTTGGTCACGGGCACAAGGCGGGGCTGAGCACGTTGTCCGACAGTGTCGTCTTTGTCAAAAATTGATAGCACTCGGCTGGACGAGAAAAGCGAGCCGAAGGTCAACCTTTCCAGCCGGGTTGCACGGTGCCCGGCTTGAACGACAAAGGCGCAGCACAACAGAGTCATCCATTGATTCAGGTGTGCCCATGCCACGCCCTCCGCTGTCAGAGCTGCCGCCCGAGCCATGTCGGTCGCCGCCACAAGCGATCTCCATCCGGCTCTGCATTCTTCGTCACTAAGTACTTTTGTGCAGCCTTGGCGTGCAGACGCTAGACCCTGTTCAGCCGCCGGGCCCAGGCCGAGCCAATCGAACACCCGGTCCATTCGTGACCTGAGCACTTCGCACTCAGGGCCGTAGTAAAACAGCGCGGCGGGTGCCGCTGCCTCAAGCCGACCAGTCATCAAGGCGGCGGTCAGGTCCGAGCCCGTCAACTGCAGCACCACAGGCATCAGTGACCGAGCAAAGCGTGCTCGATGAGCCGGGTGTGCCGTGTCGCCGCATCCCCGAAGGTACCTGCGGAAGGCTTCCAAATCAAAATCAGCCGCCCGCTGATGTGCAACGAGGAGTGCTCCTAGAGTTTCTGCGGTGGGAACTGCCGTCCTCATGGAGCGGAGCTTTTGGGAAATGACCGTCGGCAAGGGACAGTGGATCGGCTCGAGGTTCGAGCGTTCACCGCTGCGACCACCACGGTACGCGGTGAAGTCCCACGCCCAACTGTGATGATCCAGGTCCAACCATATTGAGTGGTGTGACCCAAACTCAAGTTCGAGAGCAACGGAATCGGTGCACCCGGTGACCAAGCTGACTAGGGCCAAGAGTGCAAAGCTCTGCTGGACGAAATCGTCGGAACTGAGGTGCTCAACCAATCTCTGTGTGACGCGCTTAAGGTCTTCTGGTAGCAGTTGATCCCGGTGATAAAGGCCGAGCTTTTCTCCGAAGCTACAGAAATCGGCCGCCGCGATCCTGCGCGAGATATCGGGGTGACTCGCCTGTTCGTCCTCCTCGGTGTCGCTGGAAGATTCGCAAGGATCTAGACTCTCCTTCACAGCCGCAAATTCAGGGGACAGCTTCAATAGCGTCGCGGCCGTCTCACCGGTGCCAGATTCAATCACTTGGTGTTGGTAGGTCTGTGGGCCAACACAAGAAGCGCGTGCTGCCTCTAGCAACTGTGTAACTAATCCGAATGCGGGACTGGTCGGAGCCATACTTTCCCGAATCGCTTCGAGTTCTTGCGTCGATGCAAGGTCGACGGTGAGCAGCGTTTCCCAGTCTCGACTCCGACGACCTTTTTGCTGACGAGCGCGACGAAGGGTCAACAATCCGGTCATTAACTGTGTGTGGAGAACCGATCGTTGTTCTGCTCCCACTGCAATGGACCGGCCGATGATTGCGGTGAATCCGAACTCAACGCCTTCCGACGCCGAAGGACCCCAGCCCAAGAAGGTTTTGAAAAGCTGCGATATTTCAAGTGGTTGATTCGATAGACGAACTGCCCATTTTTGATCGGACGTAGCTATAGTGCGGAGCGAACTGGCTAAATCGTCTGCCACACGCAGCCACTCATTCAAAGGAGCGTCTGGCCATTTTGCAGCCGCGGCCTTTAAACAAGTTCTGATTACTGACAGGGCGGGGCGTGCACCCTCAAGCGATGGGGCGACGCCAACTGCTACCAATAGCGCCTGTGCATCGGCGTGAATTGAAGGGTGGCCTGAGACTGTTTCCATGCGAAAGATTTTCGCGAAGGCCCCCTTCAAAATGGGTGTCGAAATGCGCCCGCATTGGGCGCATTTCGACGGAACTGTCTTATCGAGGCGTCGATCAACGTCTTTTGACGCCGTTTGGGGTGGATTCTCAAGTGCCTGGATTCCGCTCCGAGCAGCGTGACAGCTGCCTGCCTCGGAGGGAGATTGTCCCGACTTCAAGGAACAGGCAGGTATTGGAAAGCGGGGCGCGTTCCGCTTGAATCGGCGACGGCGAGAGGGCTTGAACGGCTGCCCAAAGGTCGGGTTCTTGCTGATGCCAGTGACGTGCTCTATGAGGCACAACGTGACAGTCTTCGAGGCTGCGAGGGGTTAGTTGGTGAGCCGTGTCACGCCTGATGTCCCCATTTACAGAGGAAGAGCACGCAATGCCACGATTGAAACCGAACGACCTACTCGCACGGTTTGTCGCCTCATAACCCAAAGGTCGCAAGTTCAAATCCTGCCCGCGCAACCAATACCTGAGCCCTTGCGGCTTGTAGCCAACGCCCACTGACCAGTGGGCGTTTTGCTTTGTGCGCGGCCCACACGCAGGGCCGGCAGCCCCAGGTTCAGGGCTTCAGAGGCTTTTGGCTTGCGCCGATTCGCGCGCACTGAGGATCACGGGCAGGCTTCGCTCGATCCAGTCGGCCAGATCTTCCACGCGCTGACTCACTTCCAGCCCCACGGGCGTCAGCGAATACTCCACATGCGGCGGGATCACCGGGTGGGCCACCCGCAGCACAAAGCCGTCCTGTTCCAGCGTTTGCAGGGTCTGCGCCAGCATTTTTTCGCTGATGCCCTTGATCTTGCGGCGCAGGTCGCTGAAGCGGTGCGTGCCGCCGCGCAAGGCCACCAGGATCAACACCCCCCAGCGACTGGTCACGTTGCGCAGCACCTCGCGCGAAGGGCAGGCCTCGGCAAACACATCGCCCCGCGCCATGCGTTCGGCCAGCGTGCCGGCCAGGGGGATGTCTTCAGGGCGTGTGGTGTTCATGGCGCTTACCTTTTTGTGCGTACTTGCGAAAAGTTAGTGTCGACGCAATCATACCGCCTGTTCATTTTTCAACCACAGGAAAGCACCTCATGATCGTCGTCACCGGCGCCAACGGCCAACTGGGCCAACTCGTCATTCAATCGCTGCTGCGCAACGTGACCAGTCGTTGGGGGGTGTTGATCCTGGTG
>Ga0187844_10000414_pt1 | contig 33225 bp, 39 predicted proteins | sample SpaLakP09_SKY_50_FD_134517 | JGI IMG/M metagenome (GOLD analysis project Ga0187844, IMG submission 134517) | Oligotrophic lake water microbial communities from Sparkling Lake, Wisconsin, USA - SP09_SKY_50 | ecosystem: Environmental > Aquatic > Freshwater > Lake | place: USA: Sparkling Lake... | reverse complement strand
TGGACATGGGTGTCAAAAGCATTGTGTCGGTAAGCGGTTTGGTAGATGCGAGTAGGTAATTTGGCGTCAATCATGGCGGCCACTTTGGGTAAATCCATGGGCAAGATGCCGTAGTCGACCGGTGTTTTGTAGTTTTGCCATGCTGCGCGCACTTGCTCTGAGGCTTGTCTGGCGCTTTGCGCCACGTCTTCCAAAAACTTGTGCGACGCATTGCTGCTGGCCACACCCTTGCTTAAGTCCTTGTCAATGAGGGGGCGGCTTTGATAAAGCCCTTTGCGACCAAAACGCTCAGGGTCGTCAAACACTACCGGCACATGGCGTGCTGCTCGCACGGACAAAGATTGGCGCTCGTCAATATTCACCAAAAAATTGGGCGTCAGTTGCGGATCGATGGCATCTGCCAAACGGCCCAGCCAACCGTAGCTCTCGCCCCCGTTGGGTACACCGGTGTGCCAGTAGGCAGCAGAAGTGAAATGAGAATAAGACGGGTTGTCATAGCCGCAACCATGCACCACCGCCAACTGCCCGTCTTTGAATAAACGCTCAAAGCCCGCCATGCCGGGGTTGAAGCCGTACTGGTCGTCAATCTTGCGAAGTTTGTTGGCGCGGATGCCTAGCTTGGGGCGCAAGCGGTAGTAAGCGTCGTCTGCATACGGCACCAAGGTGTTGAAGCCGTCGTTGGCACCGGTGAGCTCCACCACCACCAATATGCGTTGGCTGTCAGCGGCGAATGCCTTGTTACCCAAGGGCAGGGCAGCGCCCATACCTAATCCAGCAAAGCCTGCCAAGCCTTGCAAAAACTGTCTTCGTTGAAAGGTGTCGTGGTGCATGTTTATCCCAATTGGTAGGCTGGCAAAGACAAAATCACGTGCAAGGTGTTGCGTAAAGCGTCTTCCATATAACTGTCGGCGGCGGCAAGGTCTGAGGTGCCCAAGTCTTGGCTCAGCATGTCGGCAATTTGGGTCTGCACACTGGCATCGACTTTCACCGACACAAAACGCTTGATCAAATACGCCACGGCTTCATTCGTGGTTTTACATTTGGCTTGGCGCAGCATGACGGACAGACTCAGCTTGGCAGGGCTTCGGTCTATGGGCTTGACGTTCTCTATGGCCTTGCGCCATGCGTTGTAGCTGGCCAAGCGCGTATTGAAATCTTCATCGCGGTCGCCTTGGTTGGACATGGACATCTCGCCCATGTTTTTACCCACGGGCTTGGTGGCGGTGGTGACGTCTTGGCCTTGTGCCAATTGGTCTGCCACTGAAGTGATTTGGTAGAGGCCGTTGGGCACGCGATCAGGGGCTACAAAGTCTATGGGCGGGTAGACAGTGTCATAAATCACATTGCCCCGCGCCAACAACAGCCCAGGGGTGATCCAACTGCGCCCATGCGCCCAGCCCGCCACATTGGGTGGGTAGAACAATTTTTGCCCCAGCATTTCCGACTGCTGGTTGAAGTCTGGCAAACCTGGCACAGTTTTGAGGCCCAATTTTTTATAGGTTGATATCAGCAACTCAACAGGCGGTTTGATGCGTGTCGCTACCGTTGCCTCGCTGTAAAAGTCTTTGGACAACAAAACCGTTTCCATGAAGACCGCAATGTCGTAGTCCGAGTCGCGAAGCAACTTGCCCAGTTGCTGCTGGTAGAGCGGCGACAAATCTTCACGCACAAAGTAGCGGTAGAGCTTGCCAGCTAAAAACTCGGCTGTGACGGGCTGGGCCAACAAAATATCAATGACCTGCTCGCCGTTGAAACGCCCTGTTTTCTGCAGAACTGTTTTCAAGCCGTCGTCGTGCTGGGCTGGGTTGATAACGAACTTCAAGCCTTGGTAGTTCCAACCGGTGAATGCCCGCGCTGCTTCTTGAATGTCTTGTTCGGTGTAGTTGCCCACACCCATGGTGAACAGCTCCATGATTTCACGGGCAAAGTTTTCGTTGGGCGCGCCCTTGAGGTTGGCCGCTGCATCAAGGAAGGCCAGCATGGCGGGGTCTTTGGCCACAGCCACCATCAAAGTGCGAAATTTGCCGTTGGCGTGTTTGCGCAATACATTGTTTTGCACATGCAGTTTGCGGTAGTCGCGTACTTTTTCCTCGGTGGTGGCAAAGTGGCCATGCCAAAACAAAGTTAATTTTTCTTGAAAAGGACGCGGCGAGGTGAGCATGCGGTTGGCCCACCAGTAGCTCAAGCGGTGGGTTTCCAAGCGCGAAGCCCTGAGCCAATACAAATAGCGGTCGGCCACTTGTTGCACTTGTCTGTTACCTGCGGGCTTGACTTTCACGCCCAAGGCTTGACCCGTGGCTTTGGCCAAGTCGGTGGCTGCCGGGCGGGACGCTGCAAAAGGCTCAAGACCCGCATCGTGCGAACCCGAGTCTTCAAAGGGCTTGAACTTGTCGGGTGTTGCTTGGTAGCGCACCAGCTTTCTAACCGCTTGCGCGGGTGTCAATTGAGCCAGCTGTTCAATTTCTTGCGGTGTTGCGCCAAAGCCTGCACGCTCAAGCAAATGCTGTGCACGCTCATAGTTCCACTCGCGCTTTGGCAAGGGTTGTAGATCGTTGAGCCAAGGGTCTGCAGCTTGGGCAGGGATTGCCAAGCTACTCAGTAACATCAAGCCCAATGTGAGCTTTGCAAAGGGCAGGCGGTGTAATGTCGTCATGCCAAAAATCATAACCTTCCAAGCCTAGGGAATTCTCATGAAAATCGCTAGCCGCGTGCTGTTTGTTGTCGCCTGTGTGATTAGCGCGGCATCTGTCTTGTTGGCCGCATATGTGGCGCATAGGGGTGAGGGTTTGAGCCCCTCAGCTTTGAAGTCGGTGCAGTCCGCATTGCAAATGCTGCACATCCATGTATTGGCCATGCTGGGGGTTTGTGCGGTCGCCTTGCTGCACCAAGCCAGCAAAGTGTTGTTGCTATCTGCAGTTTTGTTTTTATTGGGCTTGCTGATGTTCAGCCTCAACATCTGCTTGATACACCTTGCTGGCGTGGATAGCTTTAGGCAGTTAACGCCCTATGGCGGCATGGCGTTTATGGCGGCTTGGTTGAGTCTGGCGGTGTGGGCACTTCGCGTACCTCAGCCTCAATAATGTCATCGTTAGCGCTGCCCCTGCGCATCTGTTGCGCAGCTTGTTTTTTCCATTTGCGGTAGCTGCTGAAAATCACCGCGATGTGCGGTTTTTTCCCCGTGATCAGCCAGCGCAGCAGGCTGAGCGTGAGAGCCAAAAGCGAGAACAGCAACACCATCAACAGCATGAAACTTGCCATCAAAAACAAAAAAATGCGTACCAGCCAAGTCATGTGGGTGCTTTAAGTTGAGGCCGTCAAACTGACGTGCGCCTATTGTCGTTGACGGCATGGGTGAAACCCTGAGGAGCTTTGGCTCTAAACTGGATGTCATTCTTTCAAGGACACCATCATGCCAAAAGCCTATTTGTTAAGCATTTACCAAGAAACCAAAGATGCGGACGCGGTTGCCGCCTACGCCAAGCTGGCCTTGCCCGCCATCCAAGCTGCTGGAGGAGTATTCTTGGCTCGCGGTATGCCGGCCGCTGTGAAAGAAAGCGGCAAGATGGAGCGCACCGTGCTCATCGAGTTTGCCGATTTGGCTTCAGCCTTGGCGGTGTACGACAGCCCCGCCTACCAAGAGGCTTTGGTGGCTTTAGGTACAAACGCCGTGGTACGAGATATGCGCATCATCGAGGGCGTCTGAGCATGGCAGCCTTGAGTCAACGTGCGCAAAGTCTGGGCACTGAAAATGCCTTTGTGGTGTTGGCTGAAGTCAACAAGCTGATTCGTGAAGGCCGCAATATCATTTCGTTTTGTATTGGCCAGCCTGACTTTGCCACCCCGCAGCACATTCAAGACGCGGGCATAGCAGCTATTACCCAAGGCAAGCATGGCTATACCCCATCGGCCGGCATCCCCGAGTTGCGCCAAGCCGCCGCCGACTATTTTTCGCGCACCCGAGGTATCAAGGTTGATGCCGACGATGTTGTGGTGGGCGCGGGTGCCAAGCCCTTTATTGGTTACACAATTCAATCGGTCACCGACTTTGGCGTAGGCGATGAAGTTATTTACCCGGTTCCAGGTTTCCCAATTTACGACTCGCAAATCAAGGCCAATGGCGCGGTAGGTGTGCCTATCTTTTTGCGCGAATCACGCAATTTTGGTTTTGACCCGCAAGAGTTGGCAGAAAAAATCACAGCCAAAACCAAGCTGCTCATCCTGAATTCGCCGCAAAACCCCACGGGCGGCATCATCCCCAAGGCCGACTTGGAGGCGATCGCCGAGATCTTGCGCAAACACCCCCAAGTGTGGGTGTTCGCCGATGAAATTTACGGTCAATTGGTATATGACGGCGAATTCCATTCCATCGCTTCCTTGCCAGGTATGCAAGAGCGAACTATCATCTCTGACGGCTGCTCCAAGACTTGGGCCATGACGGGCTGGCGCTTAGGCTTTAGCGCCAACAAAAAGCTGGCCCCTTACTTCACCAACTGGATCACCAACACCGAGTCCTGCGCATCGCACATCACTCAGTGGGCGGGTGTGGCTGCATTGAATGGCCCGCAAGATGACGCGCAGCATATGCGTGAGGTGTTTTTAAAACGACGCAACCTGATTGTGAATTTGCTCAACCAAATTCCGGGTGTGAGTTGCCAAAGCCCGGGCGGAGCCTTCTATGTTTGGCCCAATGTCACCGAGGCTTGTCGCCTCACCCGTTGCGCCGACTCCGAGGAGTTTCGCAAGCGCTTGCTGCTCGAAGCAGGCGTGGCTGTACTGGCGGACATTCACTTTGGTCCGCGTGTGCCCGGAGATGGTCAACACATACGCTTTAGCTATGCGGCTTCTGACGAAGCCATTCATGCCGGTTTACAACGCATGGGGGACTTCATTCACAAAAATACACAGGCCTAAAGAACAGTCCACTTAACGGATGATGTTCTTGAGTAATTTGTCGTTATCCATGTTCATGGCCGCCTCGAAGGTGGTTGCAAACAACTTAGCGCCACGCATCAACATACGCGTGGGCACGCCGTGCGCATAAGAGATAGCATGTCGTGCAAACAAGACCGGCCCCTTGGGGCTAGGCCGCACTTGAAATTTTTGGTGCGTGAGTTTGTCATTGACTTGTTTGCAAAATGCTTCCATGGTGGCTTGCGGCGTGTCAACACTGGTAGAAAAACCTTGGCCAATGAAAATGATTTGCTTGGTGTCGCCTGCCACCCGCGTCCAAAAGGGATAGAAGAAACCACGCGAACCGTAAACGTCGCCATTTTTTTCTAGGCGTGCGTCGGTGCGGTTGGCGTTGTAGAGGTCACTGACGAGTTGATTGGTGACCTCTAAAGGTTTCCAAACCTTGATATTTTCATCCGCCATTTGGGCGCGTGACTCTTCAAACAACTCAAGGAGCTTGGCAGACAAAACAGGGATTTGGCTTTTCAGATAGCCCGCAGAGCGCAGCGTTGTTTGCAGGGTAATTTGCAACTCGTCAAATTGGGGGGCTTTGATTTGTATCGCTGAGGGTGATGTTTGGGAAAAGGATTCGCGGTAATAGCGTTCAGGCTTGGGCATAACGAAATCTTGATAAAGCTCAATGTCTTTGACCAACTTATCTACCGTCATGCCAAAGAAAAAATGGCGCAGGTCTTTTTGCTCCATCACATTGTTGTAGAACAGCTTGATGCCGTCGACCAATTTCTCTGTGTTTTCTGGCGTATCCAGTAGTTGCATGTTTTCGCGCTCTCTTTTTAAATGACGATTTTGTATTTTCTGTTTATTTTATGAAAATCAATGGTCAAAACTCGTTTTACACTTTCAGTATCGACTCAAAAAGCTTTAAATTGAATACTTTTTCTAAAAGTTTGATGGTGATCAAAAAAATAAGCTTTCTTTAATTCATCTGAGGTACCCATGCCAAGTCACACTTATCCCCTTGTTTTGGTTCACGGTGCTTGGCACGGCGCTTGGTGCTGGGCCAAAGTGATCCCCTTGCTGAGTGAAAAGGGCTTCAGGGTCTATACACCTACGCAAACAGGGGTGGGCGAAAACGCCAGTTTACTTTCAAAAACCATCTCTTTAAACACTTTTATCGAAGACATCGCAGACTTCCTCACCACGCACGATTTGCATGATGTGGTGTTGGTGGGTCACAGCTTTGCGGGTATCAGCATCAGTGGTGTGGCCGACCGAATGCCTGAGCGCATTCGTCACTTGGTTTACCTCGACGCATTGTTGCTGCAAAGTGGGCAAAAGGTGTTTGACATCATTCCCCCCGAGATGGTGGCGGCTCGGCGAGAACTTGCCATGCAAACATCGGAGGGACTTTCTTTGCCCGCCCCCGAGCCCGCAGCTTTGGGGGTAACGGATGAAGTTGATGCGCAATGGGTCAAAGAAAATTGCACCCCGCATCCGCTGTCTACCTATGAAAGTACCTTGCATTTAAACCACCCCTTGGGCAATGGATTGCCTGCAAGCTATATCGCTGTGACGCCGCATTACTTGGCCACCACCTCCTCGCGTGACTACGCCCGCTCGCGCAGCGATTGGCAGTATGCAGAGATGGCGGGCGGCCACGACGCGATGGTTACATCGCCTGAGCATCTTTGCCGTCTGTTAGAGGATGTGGCTGTACATAAGCCTGTGCGCAAACCTTCTATGGAGGACCGAGTTCTCAAGTTCATCGAAGGCCACAACTTAGAGATTTGGATAGGTATTGCGCTGTTGGTCGTGCTGGTGGTGGTTTTCAAATAAGCCAGCACAGATTCAAAGCGTTTTGGCTTTTTCTCGCAGTTGAAATTTTTGAATCTTGCCCGTAGAGGTTTTGGGGATGGCCTCGAAGACAAATGTTCTGGGGATTTTGTAGCCCGCCAGCAGCGATTGGCAGTGCGCTTTTAACTGCTCTGCATCGACCGCGTGTCCGGTGTGCAGCTCCACAAACGCCAGCGGCGTTTCGCCCCATTTGTCGTCTGGCTTGGCCACCACCGCACAGGCCAGCACGGCGGGGTGGCGGTAAAGCGCATCTTCCACTTCAATGCTGCTGATATTTTCACCGCCCGAGATGATGATGTCTTTGTTGCGGTCTTTGATCTTCATATAGCCGTGGGTGTCCATCACACCTAAGTCGCCGGAGTGAAACCAGCCGCCTTCAAAGGCTTGGGCAGTGGCGCTGGGGTTTTTCAAATAGCCCTTCATGACGATATTGCCGCGAAACATGATTTCGCCCATGGTCTGCCCATCGGCTGGTATGTCAGCCAAGCTTTGCGGGTCTTTCACCGTCATGCCTTCTTGCAAAACATAGCGAACGCCTTGGCGGCCATTAAGCAAAGTTTGCTCGTCTAAAGTTTTGTCAGACCAATCGCTGCGTTTGACGCACACCGATGCGGGTCCATAGACCTCGGTCAGACCATAAACATGGGTTATGTCAAAGCCCAACTTGGCCATGCCCTCCAACATGGCTGCAGGTGGGCTCGCACCTGCCACCATGCCTTTAACCCGCTGGGTGACCGCCGCTTGCTGCTGCGCGGGGGCTTGTATCAACAGGTTGTGCACCACAGGTGCTGCACAGTAATGGTCTACACGGTGGTCTGCCATGGCTTGCCATATCAGCGCTGCATCGATTTTGCGCAAACACACATGCACACCGCCCAGCATGGCCACCGTCCACGGGAAGCACCAGCCGTTGCAGTGAAACATAGGCAGCGTCCACAGGTAACGCGGGAAATTGGGCATGTGCCAAGTCACTGCATTGCTGACTGCGTTCAGGTAAGCGCCTCGGTGGTGGGTAACCACGCCTTTGGGGTCGCCCGTGGTACCCGAGGTATAGCTGACAGCAATCGCATCCCATTCGTCTTGCGGGCCACTCAGTTGCGCCAAAGGTGGGTGCTGCTTTAGCCATGCTTCGTATTCTTGGTCGCCAATGCGTTCGCCCGTTCCGGTGTATTCGCTGTCGTCTACATTAATCACCAGCACATGGCGTTGGTATTGGCCATGAAGAAGGCTCAGCGCCTCTTTGATGGTTTCAGAGAACTCGCGGTCGGTGATTAGAATGCTGGCCTCGCAGTGGTTGATTTGCCAAGCAATCAACGCAGCATCCAGTCGCGTATTGAGGGCGTGCAACACCGCGTTCAACGCAGGCACGGCGTAATGTGCTTCCAGCATTTCGGGGGTGTTGGAGAGCATCACACTCACGGTAGCACCCCGTTGTATGCCTGCGGCTTGCAGTGCTGCTGCAAGCCTAGCGCTGCGCTCGCGCACATGTGCCCAGTTGTAGCGGCGTCGCCCATGAATCACGGCGGGCAAGTCGGGGTAAATGTCTGCGCTGCGCTCCAAAAAACTAACTGGCGAGAGAGCCGCAAAATTGGCCGACGTTTTGCCTAGGTCTTGCTCATAGATGGAGGTCATGGGCGTTTCTTGACCTCAAGCCCACCAAGGGTAAAAGTCGGGCATGTCTTTCGAGGCTTTGTCTTTGAACACGGGAGGGCGTTTTTCAAGGAATGAAGCCACGCCCTCTTTGCCGCTGGTTTGACTGGCATAAAAAATAGCCAGTGAATCGACTTGGTGGGCTTTCAAAGGATGGTCTTGCGCTGCATTGCGGTACAGCATTTGCCGCGTGAGGGCGATGGCCACGGGGCTGTGCGCCACTATTTTTCGTGCAATTTTGTAAGCTTCTTCTAGCAAAGTATCAGCTGGGAAAACCGCCTTGATGTAGCCTGCTGACAGCAGGGTGTCGGCATTGTGTATGTCGCCGGTGTAGCACCACTCCAGCGCGGTTTGCAAGCCGACCAAGCGCGGCAAAAACCAACTCGAACACGCCTCGGGCGTGATGCCGATTTTGTTGAACACGAAACCCACACGCGCTTTTTCTGAAGCCAAGCGAATGTCCATGGCACAGGTCATGGTGGCGCCTATGCCCACCGCCGCGCCGTTAATGGCACCGATGATGGGCTTTTTGCACTCGTACATGGCCAAGACCACTTTGCCGCCCGAGTCGCGCACCCCATCCACCATGGCCGGGTCATTGAGCTTGTCTTGCATGTCTTTCAGGGTAGGGCGAATCTGCTCGTTCAAACCAAACACATTGCCTTCTATGCTCAAGTCCATGCCCGCGCAAAACGCTTTGCCCGCACCGGTCACCACAATCGCGCCAACGTCGTCGTCGTCGCTTGCGCGGTTGAAGGCATGTATCAGCTCATGCGACATCTCGACCGTGAACGCATTCATGTGATCGGGGCGGTTCAGGCTGAGAGTAAGGATGTGCTCGGCTACTTCGTAGCGCAGGGTGGTGTAGGTGGTCATGAGGCTCTGGTGTTAGGCGAGGGTGGACATGTCGATCACAAAGCGGTATTTCACATCGCTTTGCTGCATGCGTTCATAGGCTTGGTTGATGCCGTCCATGGGAATCATTTCGATGTCGGACAAAATCTGGTGCTGGGCGCAAAAGTCCAGCATCTCTTGGGTTTCTTTGATCCCCCCCACCAAGGAGCCGGCAATTTTGCGTCTACCCATGATCAGCGAGCGCGCATTGAGTTCGGCGTTCATGCCAATGGTGCCTACTATGCACATCGTGCCGTCTACTTTGAGCAAGGGCAAATAGACGTTGTAGTCGTGATAGACCGGAATGGTGTTGAGCAAAAAATCAAACTGATTGGCGTTGGCCTGCATCGCGGCGGCATCGTTTGACAGCAGCACCCCATCTGCGCCCAAGCGCAGCGCGTCTTGCGCCTTATGGGCAGAGCTGGTGATCATGGTGGTTTTGGCGCCCATGGCATGGGCAAACTTGATGCCCATATGGCCCAAGCCCCCCAAGCCAATCACGCCCACGCTCATGCCCGCTTGAATGTTCCAGTGTTTCAGCGGCGAATAGGTGGTGATGCCTGCGCACAGCAAGGGCGCAGCGCCTGCAAGGTCTAGGCCCTCTGGCATGCGCAGCACAAAATGTTCGTCGACTACGATATTTTTGGCATAGCCGCCGTAGGTGAAGCCGCCTGGGTCGGCGCTAGCGGCGTTGTAAGTGCCGGTGACACCCTTGAGGCAATACTGCTCTAAATCCACCGCGCAAGAGCTGCAGGTGTGACAAGAATTCACAAAGCAACCCACCGCCACTTTTTGGCCGAGCTTGAATTTTTTGACCTCTGCGCCCACCGCATTGACCGTGCCCACAATTTCGTGGCCTGGTACCAATGGGTAATTGCTGCGTCCCCAGTCGTTTTTAGCGAAATGCAAATCGGTATGGCATACGCCGCAAAAAGCGATGTCTATGCCAACATCTTTGGGGCCAATGTTTCTACGCTGTATGTGATGGGGAACCAAGTCTTGGTCTGAGGCCAAGGCTGCAAAGCAGGAAGTGAGTGCCAAGGTGTTGCCCCTTTAGATGATGGTTTTGTATTCAAAAAATTATAGCCATCACCTTTTAACGCTGAATTACCTCTTGTATGGGTACTTCACCCGGCCCATCTTGAGTTACTTGATATTCATCAATACTTTCTCTGCGCCTCGCCTCACACTCGGCATTCACTCAACCAAGGATTCCCTGTGAAAACGCCTCGTTCTTTAAATTCCCCTAAGTGGGTGTTAGCCATCATCGTGTCGGCAACCGCTTGGGTCAGTATGGGTGTTCATGCCCAAGATCAATCGCAAACACAAACGCAGGTCTATGGCTCTCAGTTGATGACCGATGCTGAACGCACTGCCTACCAAACCAAGATGCGTGCGTTGAAAACCACCGCAGAAAAGGATGCTTTCAGACTAGATCACCATGACCAAATGAAAGCGCGTGCGGCAGAAAAGGGCGTTACCTTGCCAGATGCGCCCTTGATGAACAAAACTGGTAAGGGCGGTAGGTAAATCTGCGCTTAGCGAATGATTTCAGGCGTCAGCGCTTGTATGGCTTGGTGGTTGGTGAGAAACACTTGGCCGTGCAAGTGCTGCAAGAAACCGGTGGTGTTGAGCTTGTCCATCACAGGACCTTTGATCTCTGAGAAGTGCAGGGCGATGCCAGAGTCTTTCAAGCGGCTGGCAATCGCTTCCAAGCTTTCCAAAGCACTGGCGTCGATGTCATTCACTGCCGAGCATTGCAACAACACATGTTCCAACGCAGGGCGAGCAGCCACCTCGGCGTTGATGCGGTCTTCAATGCCCCGTGCATTGGCAAAGAACATGCTGGCGTCCACCCGCAGGCACACCAGCTTGGGGCTCACCAACACATCATGACGGGTGATGTTGCGGAAATACTCAGTGCCTGGCACCAAACCGACGGTGGCGATGTGCGGACGGCTGGCTCTGAACAAAAACAGCGCCAAGGACACTAACACACCCAAGACCAAACCGCTCTCCACGCCCACCAGCAGCGTTGCCAGCAAAGTTGTGGCGACAGCAATGAAGTCGAGTTTGGAAAAGCGCCAAGTGGATTTCAACATCCCGAAGTCCACCAGGGACAACACCGCCACGATAAATATACGCGCCGGCGAGTTGCCACCCAAGGAAGACAATGGCATCGCCTACGCCAAAATTCCTTTGAACGCGCTTTGACCATGAACCCTGTCCACTTAGTCTGCCCGCATTGCAACGCCACCAATCGCGTGCCTTCTGACAAATTGCAAGCTGAACTGAATTGCGGCCAATGCCACAAGCCCCTGTTGGCGGCGCACCCCGATAACCTCGGTGAGGCCGCTTTCAATGCACAGTTGGCCAAGAGCGATTTGCCTATGGTGGTGGACTTTTGGGCCCCTTGGTGCGGCCCTTGCCGCATGATGGCGCCGGCCTATGAAAAGGTCAGCCAAGACATGCAAGGCAAAGCTCGCTTTGTGAAGGTCAACACCGAAGACGAACAAGGCTTGGCTGCCAAGTTCAACATCCGAAGCATTCCGACTTTGGCGGTTTTTGCGGGTGGCCGAGAAATTGCCAGACAACCTGGGGCAATGGCTGCCCCCGATTTGGCGCGTTGGGTCAGCGCTGCCTTGCTCAAGGCCTAACCCCTTGATCAGGGGCAAATCAGCTTGATCTTTGGAAAATACGTTTTGTAGCGCCCCGCGTCGCGGGTCAGCAGTTTGTAGCCTTCGGCCTGGGCATGGGCACCGATAAAGAAGTCGGGCAGTACGCCAGTTTTGGTGCCGCCGCGCTGGCGGTAAGCCCTTAACGCATGGGCGGCTAGTTGCGCTGCTGGCTTAGACACATCCAGAATTTGTATCTTCAACTTATCCAAAAAAGTATCGATGTGCGGGCCAGCGGTGTCGTGTGTATGTAGCTCTGCATAGACCACGAAATTGGTCAGGAGCGGCTGTTTTTTGGCCTTGCTTAGTTCCTTTAGCGACCAGTCCAGCCAGATGGGGTCTCTGTGGATGACATCCACAAACACATTGGTGTCTACCAAAATCACGGCTGGTTCCAATCATCGCCTCGGGTCATGCGCATGAGCTCATCCGTGCTCATGCCATCTTTAGCGATGCCAATGAACTGACGGATAGGATCATCAGCAGCCAGAAACGACAAATCCGGCTCAGGTACAGGCTTGCCATGTGACGACATTTTCGCCGCCACTAGGTACTCGGCCAAAGCTTCTTGAACCACATGCGATTTGCTCAGTTTGCGAACCGCGCAATATTGGTTTAAGTCACGCTCTATGGCTTCGGGGAGTCGAACAGACAGCATGATGCCTCCTTGTCATACGCGATGCTAAATTTGTATGACGCTCAGTATGACATAAATTTAAAGTTTGTCATACATCTGAATGCGCTGTGCATTGAACCACTCAAAATTGCTTTCATAATATCTCTTGAAATTTTTCATTGTGAGATTTGAATGCTGCCTGTGAACCTATCCCATCCTGTTGACCTGCTGATTCGCCAAGCGCTGGTCTTTGATGGCAGTTTGAGTGAACCCGAAATCAAAGATGTGGCTGTGCATCAGGGCCGCATCGTGGCGCTGGAAGACGCTTTTCAAGGTCAAGCCAAGGAATCCATAGATGCCCAAGGCTTGGCTTTGATGCCGGGCATCATCGACTCGCACACCCATTTCGATGCGCAAATCACCTGGGACTCGTATGTGCGTCCGTCGCCAGCCATGGGGGTGACCACCGCCGTTATTGGCAACTGCGGCTTCACGATTGCACCTTGTCGTGCGCAAGACCGCGAGTTGACCATGCGCAACCTCACCCAAGTGGAGGGTATGTCGCTAGACGTTCTCAAACAAGGCATCGATTGGAATTTTGAAACATTCCCTGAGTACATGGCCATGCTCAAGCAAAAAGGCAGCGCCATCAATATCGCCGCTTATGTGGGCCATTCCTCGGTTCGCACATGGGTGATGGGCGAGCAAGCGAATAAACGCCCAGCCACGCCCGCAGAAATTGACGCCATGGCCGCACTGGTGAAAGAAGCCATGGCCGCAGGTGCTGTGGGCTTTGCCAGCAGTACCAGCCCCGCGCACAACGGGGAGGGCGGTTTCCCCATGCCCTCACGCTTGGCCAGCGACGAGGAAATGATGCAACTCACCATGGCCATGGGCAGTTTTGGGCGCGGCGTTTACATGGTCACCAAGGGTGGGCAAATGCCCATGTCGTTTTTGCAGTCACTCTCGCAAAAAAGTGGCAGACCGGTGATGGTGGCGGCCTTGCTGCACAACAGCACCAACCCCCAAGCAGTCTTCAACGACATGGCCGCCATCGCCCAAGCCAACGCGCAAGGCATACCCTTGATTGCGCAAGTGTCCTGCTGTCCTCTCACCATGGACTTCACGTTTGCATCGGCTTACCCCGTGGAGGGCTTGGTCAGTTGGCGACCCGCCATGGGTTTGTCACACGCGGCACTCAAAGCATGTTTGGCTGACACCTCATTTCGCCAATCGGTTAAGGACGAATTAGCCCAAACAGCCACTTTCCGTTTGTTCAACAACGAATGGGACAAGGTACATGTGGTGCAAGCCACGCTACCTGAGCACCAAGCCTATGAGCAAAAAAGCGTGGCTGAATTGGCCCATGCATTGCATCAAGACCCCCTGGATATGGCGCTTGATCTGGCCCTCAAAGAAGACCTGCAAACTGTCTTTACCGCGCAGTTGTTGAACAGCGATACCGAAGCAGTGGGTCGATTGCTGAATGATCCCTATAGCTTGGTGTCAATCAGTGACGCAGGCGCACACCTCACCTTCTTCAATGACGCAGGCTTTGGTTTGCATTTGTTGGGCCACTGGGCCAGAGATTTGGGGTTGATGTCAATGACACAGGCCGTGCATAAACTGACACAACAACCAGCACAAGTGCTGGGCCTGAAAGACCGCGGACTGCTTCGCGTGGGCTACGCCGCTGATTTGCTGCTGTTCGATCCGCTGACAATAGGGCGCGGCCCCAAGCACCGTGTGTTTGATCTGCCAGGTGGCGCTTCACGTTTGAACACTGCTGCTTTTGGGGTTCAGGGCGTATGGGTGAATGGGCAAATGGTTGCCAACCAACACGGCCTGATCCTTGAAGGCGAATTGTCTGGCGAGCTATTGACTGAATTTGTTTCTTAAGGTCTCACAGCCGTGGGCATGCTGGTTGAACCGCCAAATGTTTGGTTTTGTTGACAATAAATGGCAAAAATGTCATTAATTTGCCGAAATGGCAGATTTGTATTGTTTTTAATCACTTATTCGCTTAACTTAATCCTCCCAAGGTCGATTCTTATGGTGTTTCCTGTTTCGAGAACCCTGATTTGCTATCCAAAATCCATCATCCGCGAAGTGATTCTGACAACCTCTCTTCTTTTCAAGAGTCGGTAGAGGCTGCCGTCGAAACGTTTTACAAAGCTGTGGGTGAGCAAAAAAGCATCAAGCATTTTTTCTTTGGCATCACCTTAGAAAAGATTTATGAGAACATGAAATTCCACGGCGATTTTGTGGTGCTCAAGCCTGAAAAATATTACCGCGACACCATTTCGCAAACAGCACCCTCAGCTTTACAAGTCACGCCCAATCAGTTTGAAGATATTTACAACTGTTTGCGGGAAATTTTGAAAACCCAAAGGTTTCTCAAAAAGCAAATACCCAAAGTGGCCAGCTACATCATTGAAAACATTGAAGAGACCCGAGCCTTGATCGCGGACTCTGAACCCAATGTTTTACGTTCCCATGAAGTGAACACCGAAGCCATTTGTGCGGTGTTCAATAAATCCAGAGCCGAGGCCCGCATTGATAAACACAACGATGTTTTTGTGCCCTCGGGTTTTGATTACCCTTTTTGGGCGCGTGTGAATGTCAAGACCAATGAGATTACTTTTGGTGCGCAGGCCTTTCCTGTCAGTTCCAGCATCAAGCCCAGTGAAATCAAGCAACTCAGCGAGCAAGCCAATGCCAAATTGGGTAACTTCATGATTGAAGTCGATACCCGCACAAAGCATGGCCCCATCATGTTTTCTTTGCACAAAATCAAATACAGCGACGTTGTTCCCAAACGAATGCTCATTCGAGCAGCCAGAGAATTCTCAAGCGCTTTTGAAACCGCGATGAGTCTTGATAAAAACAAATACCTTTTATCAGCTCTGAATTGATTTTGGCAATCCCTACCTTCGTTTTCGTCTACGGCACCCTGAGAAAGGGCCAACGAAACGATATCAATCTCTACCAACCCCCACCCCTCTACATAGGGTCAACTTGGGTTAAGGGTCAGTTGTACAGCCGTGGCTGGTATCCGGGTATTCGTTTGGGTGGCGAGCAATCGGTGTTGGGTGAGGTGTACCAAGTGTCAGCGCAATTGCTGGCGCAACTCGATGTATTAGAAGAAGTTGCACCCGTGCCCAGCGGCGAATACCAGCGGATTCAAATGAAAGTGGAATGCGCGGGGCAAGAACTGCTTTGCGAGATATATGAGCTGAGTGTGGATTTCGCGGCGCAGTCAACGGTCATTGAAGAGGGCGACTGGGTTAAGCAAATGGCTCAGAACTGAGCAGCCCAAGGTAGTTCTGCACCACATAAAAATGTTCCTCAAAATCTGACAGCCCATGGTCTGAGCCTTCAATCAAATGCAATGTGGCCGACGGGTACCTGGCCACCATTTCTTGCCAACTCAAAACTTCGTCTCCTTTGGCCACCATATTAAGCAGGTGTGACGGGTCGTCTAACGCAGTGGCGTCTTGCAGGTTAGCTGAATCTTGAAGGTCATTCTTCGCTTGACCGACATACAAGGTTTTCAGCTCAGCTATGTAATGCGGCTCAAAGCGCACCAGCTCATGCGGGTTGTGCCAAGCGGTTTGCGTTCCTATGTAGGACACCAAATCTCTGGCCGGATGGACCGCAGGGTTGAGCAACACCGTTCGGCATTGCATCAAAGCGCCTAGCCAAGTCGCGTAAAACCCGCCCAAGGATGAACCCATGATGGCGGTGGAATGTTTGGGCCATGAATGCACGGTGTTCAAAAGCATATCGGCAGCTGCATGCGGAGAGGCTGGCAGTTGCGGGCAAAACCAAACAATATCGGGTCTGTGTGCTTTGAGCCACTGCGCTATGAACTGCGCTTTGAAAGAGTTTGGACTCGAGCGAAAACCATGCAGGTACACCAAATGGCTTGTGGGGAAAGCGGGTTCCTCAGAGATAGCTTGGGTCAAAAAAAGTCTCCAACTTAAATGGGCTATGTTGGGGGATTTGTTCAGTATCAATTAATGCATCAAATACTGCTTTGACCGCTGGCTCATAGACCCTTAGATTGGGCGCAAACATCTGCATGCTTAGCGCTTGATTCAAAGCACGCTCGGCGAATAAGGGCGAGGTTTGCAATTCTTGCGCCATCAGGCCCGCGAAGTCTTGTGGCTTGGCCGTTATTTGGCGTTGTGCGGAATTCAAAACCGCTAAAAATTGCTTTAATCGATCACGATTTTTTTGCGCCCATTGATCATGAACATTCACTGAGGTGAATAACCAATAAGGGAACAGGGAAGAAATCGCACCCAAATTTTGATAGCCAGACGCCTCGGCCACATAGCTCAAGGGAAAGGGCTGAAAGCCCACATCAATCGCAGCTTCTTGCAAACGTTTCCACCGCGTGGGGGCACCACCCACAGCGAGCACCGTGTATTGATCGGGCTTTAAACCCATAGATTCTGCATAACGCTTAACTAAATAGGCGGTTCCTTCTTTAAGCGACAAGACCCCAAACCTTGCGCCTATGAGATCTTGCGCTGTGTGTATATGTGGTCTGGCAATGATTTGGTGGGGAAGTTTTTCTGCGTTTCCTGCCACCATGCGCAAAGGCCCACCGCTGGTGGCGTCAAGCATGACCGATTCTGGGGTAGAAATAGCAATATCAATGTCGCCGTTTTTAAGGGCTTGTGTGATCAGTTCGGCATTGTCAAAAACAGTGATCGCAACATGGAGACCTTGGTCGCGAAACAGATGCTGAGCTTGCGCCGCCCACAGAGGCGCATAAAAAACAGTTCTGGAAATAATCGCTACGCGTACAGCTGGCGACGATGGGTTTGTTTGCGCAAAGCTGCGTGGCAAGGTGGTGACGCAGGCCAGACCACCTAAAAATGCCAGCGTGGATCTGCGCGATGGATGCATCAGTTGGCGCGAGCCACCCAAACAGTGGCACCTTCAGCGCCATACAGTTCTGCATGCTCAATATTTCGAGCCAAACGAAAGTAGTCGCCCGCCTTGAGGTGGGTGACTTTGTCACCTACGGTCAACCAGTAGTCGCCACGTTTCACATAGGCACTGACATCAAAGGGGTGTGTATGCGTGTCTAATTTCAAATCAGCCGCCCATTCGCGTACCAATATTTCATCAAAGCCTTCATCCATCGATTGCGCTGTGAAAGTTTCTAAAGTGGGAGTGGTCATGGTGTTACCTTTACTGACAGGGGTGAAAGTCCTTGAATAAATCCATGCATGGTGTCGCCAGGCTTGACCGCCCCCACGCCGTCTGGGGTGCCGCTGAAAATCAAGTCACCAGCATGCAATTCAAACAAGGTGGAGAGCTTGGCGATGGTCTCATTCACAGACCAAATTAGGTGAGAGATATCGCTTTTTTGTTTCACTTCGCCGTTAACCGTTAAGCTGATTTCAGCAGAATTCATTTCTCCCGTCTCAGACTTTAGGTGCAGCATGCCAATCGGTGCGGAGAAATCAAAGGCTTTGCCAATTTCCCAAGGACGGCCTTGCTCACGCATTTTGATTTGCAAGTCTCTGCGTGTCATATCCAAGCCCACCGCATAGCCAAAAATATACTCGCCTGCATTTTCAAGAGGAATGTCTTTGCCAGACTTACCAATGGCCACTACCAACTCAATTTCATAGTGGTAGTTGTTGGTTTCAGGCGGGTAGGGGATGGACACGGTGGTGTCGGGGGGTACAGCAATCACCGATTGCGCATCATTGGGTTTACAAAAAAAGAAGGGCGGTTCGCGGTCCGGGTCAAAGCCCATTTCTCTGGCGTGGGCCGCGTAGTTTCTACCCACGCAATAAACCCGTCTGACGGGAAAACATTCTGATTGACCCGCAATAGGCAAGCCGACAACCGTATGGGGCGCGAATATATATTTCATGTGGAAACAATCAAAGGGGTTTTCAGCATCAAGGCGCTTCGCTTGCAAGATGCGATCAACTCATCGTGCTGGTTAAAGCCGCGGTGGGCAAAAATAACGATGCCGTTTTGCGGACGAGATTTGCTTTCGCGCAATTCAAGTACTTCGGTTTCAACCCTGACGGTGTCGCCATGGAACAAAGGCTTAGGAAAACGCACCTCGTCCCAACCAAGGTTGGCAACCGTGGTGCCCAAGGTGGTGTCGCCCACAGACACGCCAACAATCAAGCCCAAGGTGAACACACTGTTGACAATGCGTTGGCCAAATTCGGTGTGGTTCTTGCAATATTCTTCATCCAAATGCAGGGCAGCTGGGTTATGGGTAAGCGCCGAAATCATCACATTGTCCATTTCCGACACCGTGCGCCTGATCGCATGCTGGAACATTTGTCCCACATAAAACGCTTCAAAATACAAACCAGCCATTATGTTTTCCTAGAAAAAAGATCAATCAAACGCAAGGCCTGCGTGAGGTGAGGTTTGTCAACCATCTTGCCGTCAATTTGAACAGCGCCGGCGCCACTGGCTTTGGCAAACGCATCAATGATGTTTTGCGCATGCGCGATTTCTTGCGCAGAAGGGGTGAAGCCTTGGTTGATCACCTCAACTTGATCGGGGTGTATGGCCAGCTTGCCCGTAAAACCCTCTTTGCGTGCACCCTGCACATCAAGTGCCAGTGCAGCGAAGTTTTTGAAATCAACCGACAAGGTATCTATGGCTTGAATTTGTGCGTGGGCTGAGGCCAACAAGCAAAGTGAGCGAGCAAGCTTGTAGGTGAAGCTGAATTCGCCTGATTCATCTTTGTTGGATGAAGCCCCAATGGCTGTAGCTAAGTCTTCTGCGCCCCAAGTCAAGCCCAGCAAGCGAGGCGAGGCGCCGGCATAGGATGACAAATCAAAAACCGCGCCTGGCACTTCAGTGGCCACCGGGATGATGCGGGTGGACCCCAGCGTCAATCCTTCACGCGTTTCAAGCGCAGATAAATAGTGGTCAAGTTGCTGAGCGTGTTGCGCGTTCAGGGGCTTGGGCAACATGATGCCGTCTGGCTTGCCTGCCATGACAGCCACCAAATCTGCCAAAGCCTCGGGTGTTTGCAAAGGGTTGATGCGAACCCACAGCTGTTGTTGTGTGCGCTTGGGATGGGCCTTTAAAAACTCAGCCACCATGTTGCGCGCCATGGATGTGCGCTCAGGGGCAACCGAGTCTTCTAAATCCAAAATCAAAGCGTCCGCAGATGTACTGGTGGATTTGGACAGTTTTTTCTCGCTGTCGCCGGGTACAAATAGCAGGGACCTAAGCATGTTCATAGGGTTGAGTCATAAGATTTCGTCAGGCATTGTCGCTCAGTTGTCCGCCGCCATAGGCTTAAAGAAATGTTGCAAAATCAAATCGTCTTCAACAACAGAGCTTTCTGATACACAGTCATCCAAAGCGAGGCAAAAATGTTCAACATCGCAAGTCTTTTCAGTCGAAATATGGGGCAACTCGATCAAGGCTTGCGTGCATTGGCCGGCACCTTGATCACTTGGTTGGCTTTGTATAAAAACAATGACCAGTGGATGATCATCGGTGTCATTGTGTTGCTCACCTCGGTGCTGAGGTTTTGCCCAACTTATTTTGTGTTGCGATTCAATACCTTGAGGAGCACGAAATCTCGTGAGCCTTTTTCTTGGGACGAATTTTTGGACCGCAATGCTCCACGTGCTGCTGCTCCTGTGGTTGAAGAACCTAAGCCGGTTGAAGTGCTCAGCCCAGTTATTGCCAAGCATAGACCTTCATTTACGTTACCGCCAGATTTGGCCCAGCAACTGGTCGACGATTTAAACAACAACACGCTGGATGAAATGCTGGTGCTGCGGTTTTATGAAAACTTCTTTGACTGTCGCATCAGCATTGTTCAGCAGCACATCCATACCTATCGATGCGATTTTCAAAATTCAAGCCAAACCTATGGTTTTGCCGATCTGAAACAGCAGTTACTCGATAAGCTTCATGAACAAATTGGTTCGCCTATTTAAACCACTGACATACGCTGCCTAGCGTAGGCGGCAACACCGTCTTGTTCCAGTGCTGCTTGGATAGGCAAGCCTAGTAAACGCAGGGCATGACAAACCGCAAGTTTTTGCAAAGGGCTGCTGGGGGTGCGTCCCATCATGGCCAAGGCCCAATCGGGAAGCCCATCAAACGCGGCTTGAATGACCAGCTTGAGCAGGGGACGATCGAATAAATCAGCAGGGTAGTTCTCAATCACTTGGATGATCTCTTTGGTTCTCTCGTCAAACCGTAAATTGGGTAGGAAATCCAACAAAGCTTGCTGGCTCTCTTCGTTCGTCAAAGGCAGCTGTTCTGCACCTAACTGACGACCGATTAAAGCCATTTCAGCCACATACTGGTTTTCATTTTCAGAGCTAAGGGGGTTCAAGGAAAAACTTTGGTAAGCCTTTAAAAAACTGCAAACCTCACCCAAATGAACCCATCTAAGCAGTTCGGGTTCATTGGCTACATATGTGGATCCGTCGGGCATCTGCCCATGAACAGCTGAGTGGATTCGGTTGACTCGCTCAATCGCACTCAAGGCTTGTTCGCGGCCACCATAGGTGGTGATTGCCACGAAATAAGCGGTTCTGCCCAAGCGCCCCTTGAGGTCGTGGCGAAAATTCGAGTGATCCCAAACAGCAGCCAAAGCCCTAGGGTGCAAGGCTTGAAGCATCAAGGACGACAAGCCGCCCACCATCATGCTTATGAAATGCGCATGGACTATCCACGGCATGGATTGGGGCCCCAGCAAACCTGGGTCGCCAGCAGGTTGTTTAAAGCTTTGGGGTGACTGGGTTGATCCGGTCATTTGCCGAATGCGCAGGCCGATGCACTGCCGCAAGGCGGCCGGCATGACGGGCGTGAATGCAAGTTTCATTCAACAGCATAAGGTGACCAAAACACAGACTTTAGCTCATGGTGCATTTGGAATGGTTTTGCACTAGGCGGCCATAGACGTGGCAAGTGAGAAAACAGAATTAGGGCCTGTTGGCATTTTGGGTACTTGAAGAGGCTTGAATTTCCGAGTGTCCAATTTAGGCGCTGCGCTGGCGATAACCCCACCCCAAGCACCCTCAGGTACTTGTTGTAAGACGTCTGCCATGCTCAAACCCTGCAGCTGATTTTCCCAAAAGCTTTGCATCAAGTTGAAAACCAAATCTTTGCTCAAATTTTCGAAACCATCACGGGGGCGGTGTTTAGGTTGATGTTCAAACTCAAAAACTTTAATCAAGTCCAGAAACATTAATTCAGATGGTTTCCCTTGGGGGCAGTAACCACCGCCTGGCCCTCTGTAAGACACAACGAAGCCGTGTTTTTTCAGCTGTGAAAACAAGGATTCCAGATAAGAGACCGACAAACCAAGACGTTTGCTCACCGCATCCGTGGTCACAGGGCCGCTGTCTTGGTGCTTGCACACCCACAGCAAAGTGTTGACTGCGTTTTGAGTTAATTTGGATAACATATCTATCTCCAATGTCTAAATCTCAGATAAATTCTTCGCTGATTTCTGCGTGAATCACTTTTGTGACGTTAATATAGTCTTATTTTTGACTTGTTCAATATAAAAACGATATTTGAATCGTTTATTAAGGTAATATTCGGTCAAAACCTATTCAATTAACTTGGAAGTAAAAATATATGCTACAAAACAACCACTCTTCAGACCAAACCCAGGGCAAGTACCGCATTGGTGCCGTCGCCAAAATTGCCGGATTGCCCGTGGCAACCTTGCGCGTGTGGGAGCGCCGTTATTGGGTCGTGACGCCTCCTAAAACCGAAGGTGGGCACAGGCTCTACAGCGATCAAGAAGTGCTGAAAGTTACTTTGCTCAAAAGTTTGACGCAGCAGGGCCATGCCATCAGTACTTTGGCCGACATGGATATTTCATCTTTACAAAGCTTGTTAAATGAATCACGACAAGCCAGTCACGTTCATGCTGCGCGTCATGTGTTGCCCGCCGTTATCTCATTGGTGGTTGTAGGCTATGGTTTGGCAAGTCGAATAGAAACCCAAAAATTCACCTTGTCATTTGGACAAGCCAGTTTGAAGGTCGTACAGGTCTACTCGGATTTACAAGATGCTTTGACCTCAACAGATTTGCCCAGCACAGATCAGGCGTCAACCATGCTGCTGATACATCAATCTACTGTTCAGCCCTACAACGCACAAGAAATATTGCGCTTGCAAAAACATTTGAAGGTGAGTAAGGGCCTGCTCATACATAGCTATGCATCGGAAACTGTGTTGCAAACGCTTAAAGAAGCAGGCTTGCTGTTGCGCCGAGAGCCTGTGTCAGATGCTGATTTGAGTGACATCATGCAATCCGTTTTATTTGTCGATCCCTCTAGGCATGAGACGCAACTGTCGGCCAAAACCATTCCCGCAAGGCGCTATTCAGACCAAGTCTTGCAGCGCGTGGCATCCATTCCCACCCAAGTCTTGTGCGAGTGCCCGCGCCATGTAGCTGAATTGATTTTTCAGCTCAATAGCTTTGAAAAATACAGCAGCGACTGTCTGAACAGTTCGAAAGACGATGCCAAATTGCACGCCTATCTTTCTGCTGTTTCTGGCACTGCCCGTGCCTTGTTTGAAGAGGCTTTAGAGAGAGTGGCCAAAGAAGAGGGAATCGATTTGTCAGACATCAAAACTTTATGACCCGTGTGATCAATTTCAGCTCTGGACCAGCAACCTTGCCAGAGTCCGTCTTGCGCCAAGCCGCTGACGAGATGATGGATTGGCAAGGCATCGGCATGTCTGTCATGGAAATGAGCCACCGCGGACCAGAGTTCACGCAGATTTTGTCGCAAACCCAGTCGTTGCTAAAAGAGTTATTGGCCATTCCTGACACCTATGCAGTCTTGTTATTGCAAGGGGGTGCGATTGCAGAAAATGCCATCGTCCCCATGAACCTGATTTCACGAACTGGGCATGCGGACTATGTGGTGAGCGGCAACTGGTCACTCAAATCTATGCAAGAAGCTGCGCGATACGGACAAGTCCATATGGCTGCCACTTCTGAACCTCAGGGCTACAACTGCATGCCAGCGCTTTCGTCTTGGAAGTTATCGGCCAATTCTGCTTATGTGCATTTTTGCAGCAACGAAACCATTGGCGGTGTGGAGTGTCATTGGACGCCCAACACGGGAGACATACCTTTGGTCGCCGATATGTCCTCCAACATCATGTCCAAACCGATTGATGTTTCTCGCTATGGTCTGATTTATGCGGGTGCTCAAAAAAACATGGGGCCTTCCGGCGTGACCTTGGTGATTGTGAGGCGCGATTTATTGGGCCACGCTACAGCTGCTACCCCCTCGGCTTTCAATTACCAGCTGCAAGCTGACAATGATTCCATGTACAACACCCCGCCCACCTACGCAATTTACATCATGGGTTTGGTGTTGCAGCATATTCAGCGTGAAGGCGGTTTGTCGGCTATGGAGCAGCACAACTTGGTCAAGTCCCATTTGCTTTACGACTTTTTGGATCACAGTTCTTTTTTTAAAAACCGAGTGCAGCCCCTAGACAGGTCCCGCATGAATGTCACCTTCTTTTTGCGTGACGAATCTTTGAATGCCGAATTCCTCCAAGGTGCTGAGGCCAGAGGCATGGTGCAACTGCGAGGCCATCGTGCCGCAGGCGGCATGCGTGCTTCTATTTACAACGCCATGCCCTTGGCCTCTGTGCAAAAGCTAAGAGACTATATGTTTGAATTTGAGAAGACTCACGCTTGAGCCAAAGCCTTGCGAGCAGTCTTGGCAATATGCTGGGCATCGACTTGAAAGAAGGTTCGCAATTGGGCGCGGGTATCGCTGCGCCCAAAGCCGTCCGTTCCTAAAGTCAGGTACTTTCTGCCTTGGGGCATGTAGGCACGAATGCTTTCAGACACTGCTCTGACATAGTCGGTAGCGGCAATCACAGGCCCTTGGGTATTTTGAATCTGTGCAGTGACAAAGGGTGTATCTTTGTGATTGCTTTGTAATTCGGCTTGATCAAAGCGCTGTCCATCACGGGCTAGTTCACTCCAACTGGTCACACTGAAAACTTGGGATGCAATGCCCTCCATGGCCAACAGTTGAGCCGCCTGCATGACTTCACGCAATATGGCACCCGAGCCCATCAAAGTCACTGTGGCGCTGACTTTTTGAATATCAAGTGTGTTGTCAGCTATCAGGTACATGCCTTGCAAAATATGTTCTCTAGAGCCGGCGATCAGGTTGGGCTGTGCATAGTTTTCGTTCATGAGCGTGATGTAATAAAAAACATCTTGTTGCTCGACCAACATGTCGCGCATACCTTGGTCAACAATGACGGCCATCTCGCAGGCAAAAGCCGGGTCATAGGACTTGCAGTTCGGAATGGTGGCCGCCACCAAATGGCTTGAGCCATCTTGGTGTTGCAAACCTTCACCACTCAAAGTGGTGCGACCCGAGGTGGCACCCAACAAAAACCCTCTAGAGCGCTGGTCCGCGGCTGCCCAAATCGCGTCCCCCACACGTTGAAAACCAAACATGGAATAGTAAATATAAAAGGGCAGTATGGCCAAGCCGTGAACGCTGTAGCTGGTGGCTGCAGCTGTCCAACTCGCTATCGCGCCAGCCTCGCTGATGCCTTCTTCCAATATTTGCCCGTTCATGGCCTCGCGGTAGCTCAGCACCGATCCAATGTCTTCTGGCTCATATTTTTGACCCAGGCTGGAATAGATACCCACTTGCTTGAACAAATTGGCCATGCCAAAAGTGCGTGCTTCGTCAGCAACAATGGGCACGATGCGTGGCCCCAGTTGCGCGTCTTTGAGCAAATTACCCAGCAAGCGAACAAAAGCCATGGTGGTCGACATCTCTTTGCCACCCGCTTCGATAGCAAAGTTGGCATAGCTGCTCAATTCAGGCACAGGCAAGCTCTCGCACAGGGTTTGACGTTGGGGTAAATAGCCACCCAGTTTGTGGCGCTGCGCATGCAGGTATTGCATTTCGCTGCTGTCATCAGCAGGTTTGAAAAACGCCATCTCTTTGGCTTGTTCATCGCTTAAAGGCAAATTGAAACGATTGCGAAACTCCAGCAAAGCGGTGTCATCAAGTTTTTTCTGGCTGTGGGTGGTCATCTTGCCTTGACCCGCTTGCCCCATGCCATAGCCTTTTTTGGTATGCGCCAGGATGACCGTGGGCTGTCCATGGTGAGCCGCGGCCGCTGCGTAAGCGGCATGGATTTTGACCAAATCATGACCGCCGCGTTTTAAGCGGTCAATTTGTTCGTCCGTCAACCCTTGGGCGAGTTGGGCGAGTTCTGGGTTTTGTCCAAAAAAATTATCGCGATTGAAGCGCCCGTCTTTGGCGGCAAAGGTCTGCATTTGCCCGTCTACTGTGTTGGCAAAAGCTTTGATCAACGCTTGTTGTGTATCGCGTGCAAACAAGCCATCCCAGTCACTGCCCCAAATGAGTTTGATCACATTCCAGCCAGCACCGCGAAAGAGTTTTTCCAGTTCATCAATGATGCGACCATTGCCACGAACTGGGCCATCTAAGCGTTGTAAATTGCAATTCACAACCCAGACCAAGTTGTCTAATTTTTCCCGTGAGGCCAAGGTTAAGGCGCTCATGCTCTCGGGTTCGTCCATTTCGCCATCGCCAAACACCCCCCAGACTTTGCGTTGACTGCAGTCCAGCAGTTGGCGGTGAGACAGGTAACGCATGAAGCGGGCGTGGTAAATCGAACTGATGGGCCCCAGTCCCATAGAGCCGGTGGGGAATTGCCAAAAATCTGGCATCAGCCATGGGTGAGGGTAGCTGGACAAGCCACGCGCCCCTGCATTAGGCGCACTGATTTCTTGGCGGTAATGCGCCAAGTCCTGCTCGCTTAAGCGACCTTCTAAAAAAGCTCTGGCGTAAACGCCGGGTGCGCTGTGCGGTTGGAAAAAAACCAAGTCGCCGCCATGAAGCTCGTTGCGCGCATGGAAAAAATGGTTGAAACCCACCTCGAATAAATCCGCCGCGCTGGCGTAACTGGCGATATGACCGCCAAGTTCGCCATAAGCAGCATTGGCCCTGGCCACCATGGCCAATGCATTCCAGCGAATGATGGAGGCTATTTTTTCTTCAATCGACAAGTCTCCAGGGAAGGGGGATTGAACCTCCACGGCCACAGTGTTCACATAGGGTGTGACCAATTCTGGCGACCAGTCGATTTGGTTTTGGTGGGCGAGGACCACGAGTTGGTCGAGCAAAAAACCGGCGCGCTCGGCGCCGTGTTGCGACACCACTGCATTGAAAGCGTCCAGCCATTCGGCGGTTTCTTGAGGGTCTGTATCGAGGGCTTGGTTCATCCCAGAGAATATAACGATGGAGCTGCAAAATATGTTGCCTATATATAGCAATATAAATGATATTTAAAGCATAAAATATTTACAAAATTAGTTTTGGAGATATTTAATGCCGTTAGACATGATTGATTACAAAATATTAGATCAGTTGCAGAAAGACAGTGCCATCACCAATCTGGAGTTGGCCAAAAGGGTGCATCTGTCTCCCTCGCCCTGTCTCAACAGGGTCAAGGCATTGGAGGCTTCTGGGGTGATTCAAAAGTATGTGGCGCTGACTGACCCCAAGGCTTTGGGTTTAGGCTTGAATGTATTTATATCTATCAGTTTGAAAGAGCAATCTAAGCAAATCTTGGCAGAATTTGAGCAACGCATCGCCGATCACGAGGAGGTAATGGAGTGTTACCTGATGACGGGCGACTCGGATTACCTGATACGCGTGGCGATTGCAGATATGGCCGCCCTAGAAAAATTTATCTTGGAGCAACTCTCGCCTATTCCGGGTGTGGAAAAAATCCGCAGCAGTTTTGCATTGAAGCAGGTGCGATACAAAACGGCCTTACCGCTGAAACCTGCGCTTGTTACTTCTTGACTTTGTCTATGGATTTTTTCAAATCAAGGTATTCCTCGCATTGCAAACCACATATTTTTTCAAGCGAGGCCAGCAATTCTTTGGCTTTATCGAGTTGCTTGGTTAGAACATAGCTTTGGCCTAGGTACTCGTGTGCGCCACGGTGATTGGGGTCAAGGCGCAAAGCTTCTTTGTAATTGAAGATGGCTTCTGAATAGCGCTTGGCGTTGCGCAAGCTAAAGCCGAGCAAATTAAAACCATCGGCATTATTGGGGTTGGCTTTGACGAATTTTTCCAAGCTAGAAATCGCGCCGGGCCAGTCTTTTTTGGCAATCAAAGCTTTGGAAGTTTCCAAATCGGGTGGGGCATTTGAATCTGATGTGTCTGCAGCCAATGCCGGTTGCATGAACATAAAGAGGCTTAAAAAAAGAGAAAAAATGGTTTTCATTGGGCGTCCTACAGGCACTTTAGTGACAAGAAAGGGATGATTATGGCTAAATGCCTTGGGCATATGCTGAAAAGGCAATGATAAGTGGCGATAATTCACTGAATTCTGAATACGGCCAATGTGGAGATTGAAATGATACTTACCCCAGAGCAGCACGCCCAATTTGACAAAGAGGGCTATTTGTTTTTCCCCGGACTTTTCAGCCCTGAAGAGACCCGCGTGATGGTTGAAGAGGTTCCTCACCTTTACAGCCGTCAAGAAGCTTTCAATGTGCGCGAAAAAGGCAAGGACGCAGTTAGAACCAATTTTGCGGCGCATTTGTACAGCGAGCCGTTTGCAAAATTGTCTCGCCATCCCCGCATGATTGAGCCGGTTGAAGCTTTGTTTGGCGAGAAGCTTTATATGCATCAATTCAAGATCAATGGAAAGATGGCTTTTGAAGGCGATGTCTGGCAGTGGCACCAAGACTACGGCACTTGGCTCAATGACGACATGATGCCAACTGAGCGCGCCATGAATGTGGCTATCTTTTTGGACGATGTGAATTCATTCAATGGCCCCTTGATGTTCATTCCTGGCAGCCATAAAAAAGGCGTGATCGATGCCAAGCACGACTTAACCACCACCAGTTACCCCCTGTGGACAGTGGACAACGATCTGATTGCCCAATTGGTTGAGCGTGCCGGCGGCAAGCAAGGCGGCATCGTCAGCCCCACCGGACCGGCTGGTTCGATGATTTTGTTTCACAGTTGTTTGGTGCATGCCTCGGCCAGCAACTTATCGCCTTGGAACCGTGTCAGCGTCTACCTCAGCTTGTGTGCTGTCAGCAACCATATAAAGCGTCACAAGCGCCCTGAATACATTGCGCACCGCGACTTCACGCCTATTGAATGCCTGCCCGATGACTGCTTGTTAAATACCTATCCCGTTGATTTGCCTTGGGCCAAGGGCTTGCCAGCCAGCGCTTTGGTCACCACCGATGTGCCATTTGACCAAGTACAAAAAGCCGCATGAGTTTGTTTCTTCAGCTTCAACAACGCGAGCGCGACAACAAGCCCATACGCGTGGCTCTCATTGGCGCGGGAAAGTTTGGTGCGATGTATTTGGCACAAGTGCCGCGAACCCCTGGTGTGCATTTGGCGGGTATTGCAGATTTGTCTATCGCCAGTGCCAAAACCAATTTAGCCCGTGTGGGCTGGCCAGAGCATCAGTCGCAGGCAAAGTCTTTGGATGAAGCGTTTCAAAACAGATTGACGTTTCTCACAGAAGATTGGCGTGCCTTGGTCAGTGACCCCCGCATCGATGTGGTGGTGGAATGCACCGGAAACCCTATCGCCGCTGTAGAGCACTGCCTGAGTGCTTTCGAGCATGGCAAGCATGTGGTCAATGTCACCGTGGAAGCAGATGCTTTTTGTGGTCCTTTATTGGCTCGCAAAGCAGCGCTTGCCGGCGTGGTGTACTCACTGGCGTTTGGCGATCAACCGGCTTTGATTTGTGATTTGGTCGATTGGGCCCGTACCTGTGGCTTTCCAGTGGTGGCCGCAGGGCGAGGGCATAAATGGTTGCCGCATTTTTCTGAATCCACACCAGACACGGTTTGGACCAACTATGGCCTAACACCCGAGCAAGCCAGTCGCGGCGGCTTGAACCCCAAAATGTTCAACAGTTTTCTGGATGGTTCCAAACCATCCATCGAAAGCACGGCAGTGGCCAATGCCACCGGTTTAAGCGTGCCCAGCAACGGACTGCTTTACCCGCCAGCCAGTGTGGAAGATATTCCTTTTGTCACGCGCCCCATCAGCGAGGGCGGGGTGCTGGAGCACAAAGGCATGGTCGAAGTGATTTCTTCACTTGAAGCCAATGGGCGGGTGATTCCCTATGACATTCGCATGGGTGTTTGGGTCACTGTTGAGGCCGAGACGGATTACATCAAAAATTGTTTTGAAGAGTACAACGCCCACACCGACCCCACGGGCAGGTATTTCACTTTGTACAAACGCTGGCATTTGATCGGGCTTGAGGTGGGTATGTCGGTGGCCAGTGTGGCCTTGCGCGGCGAACCCACTGGTGTCGCCCAAAGCTGGAAGGCTGATGTGGTGGCCACGGCCAAACGCGATTTGCAAGCGGGAGAAATGCTGGACGGCGAGGGTGGTTACACCGTGTGGGGCAAGTTATTGCCAGCCACGACTTCTGCGCGAATGGGCGGGTTGCCGCTGGGGTTGGCGCATCAAGTCAAGTTGGTGCGCGCTGTGAAAAAAGGACAGTCTCTGTGCTGGGATGATGTTGCTATGGACGCCGCTTTACCGGCCTACCAAATCCGCTTAGAAATGCAAGAGATGTTTGCAGCCTGAGATCTTCAGGAGAGAGATTTCCTCATCATCTCTGTACGTAGTACCTTCATCAGCAACATCCATTCTCCGCCGTTTTGAACGGTGAAGGTGAACTTCTCGTTCATGCCATTGTTCATCTGAATCTCATGCCAGTTGGCAAACAATGACAAACCTTGGATGCGTTTGGCGCTCGCGGTGAAAGATATCTCTATGTGAATAAATGAGATGTCTTCGTTACTGTCAAAAGATTTGAAATACAAGCCGTCAGACAACAGATACAAGACGCCTGTAGGCAAGGAAAAGCGGTTGGAGGTGTTGGCGGGACCATAGGCAATGATGGTTTTGTTGATGAGCTCAACCGGAATACTTTGACCAATGATTTGCTGGGTGTCATGGGTTTTATAAAAGGCAAAAGCCAGTCCCAGGCCGATGGTCAATAAGGCATAGAGTTGATTGCCTGAAAAAAGGTACACAGCCAAGGCCAGCAATAAAAATGGAATGGATAAATCCAGACGCATTTCCCAAGGGCCACGCGAGATCAACAAAGAACTGTTGTCTAAGGTGTTGGCCAAAATCAATGGGGAAATATTGGGCTTTTCATTTTGCACATGCGGAAGTTGCGAGCCGCAGTTTTGGCAAAAAACATTTTCGCTGGGGTTGATGAAATAGCAACTGGTGCAAATCATGGGATTCTTTCAGAATTTGCGTTCATCAATGTGATTTGGCTTTGGCGGGGGCTTCATGCTTATCGTTTGGCGCATGTTTGTCAGCGGAGGTTTCTTGATTTTCGGTTGACCCAGCTGTGGACTTGTCAGCGGAGTCGGCCTTAATGGGAGATTCAGTTTTCGCGGTTTCGTGGGACAGGAAGTTGTAAATGGCCAAAGAACTGAGCACCACCGTCAAGCCACATAAAAGCCCAATAATAAAAATCATGAAGCTTCCAGCCTCGCTGTCGCTGTCCGAAGACGACCTCGATTTGGAAAGTGTTTTTTCTACTGTTTTTTTCTGTAGGACCTGTAACTGCGATTTGAGTTCACTCATGCCGGCAGCCAAAGCGCCCATGTTTTTTTCCAAACTCTGTTGTGCTGCTTGGTGGTAAGCCTCTATGCGCTTTTCTAGGTGCTCGATAACCTCGTGTTGGTCTTCTTTCAAATTTTCATTGTTTTGACCCAAGCTTTGCGCCATCAATTTATGGATCTCGATTTTTTGTTTTTCAAGTTGAAGCTTGAATTCATCCGGCATGCGCTGTGAATGTTGATGCGCCTCATTCTGAGAAATCAATGCAGCCAATTGGGTGAGTTGACTTTGCAGGCTGGTTTGTTGCTCGGCGACTTGCGCGACCAAGGGCTCAAGTGGATTGGGTTGGTTTTGCTGATGGCTTTGTTGTTGTGATGTGAGAGAAATGAAGTCGAGTAACAGCGAGTGTTTTTCAAGTGTCTTTTTGATTTCATACTGAGTTTGATCAAAGACTTTGAGTCGATCACTGTCTACGGGGGGCAATGTATCTTTGGCCGCAGGGGGTGGGGCAGGCGTAGTTACCGCGACCAAGGTTTCAACAACTGTGTCTGGTAAATCAAGGTTGATTTCGCGCATATCGGGCATATGCTCTGGTGGACTTAGTTTGAAAGTCATTTCATCCACTTGGGGTGTGGCAGTTTCTACAGAGCTCACAGCCGGTGTCAGTGTTGGCGTTGGCTCGAAGCTGACTTCGGCGGCAACGGGGGCTTCTACAGGCTTTGCACTGCGTTTAGCGGGCGCGCCACACTTTCCGCAAAACTTAGCGGTGATTGAGATAGGTTTTCCACATGCAATGCAATCCATAGCTTTACCTAGTTAGTTTTTTCTGATGTGTAAATACGGCAGGGTGAATATTTGCCAGTGACGGCTTGGTTATCTTCACAATCTTTTTTGGCAATTTCATCGGCTTTTTCTTGGCTCTTGTCCGTCACGGCTCCCGCGCAGTAAGCGGTTTCTCCATCAAAGCTATAGACAAAAGCTCGGAAAGGTTTGTCTGGGTCTTTTTGATTCATGAACCGTTCAAAGAGTTTTTTACATTTCCCCAAAAGTGGAGGGCGGTACAAATTGGCCAAGGGGGGCGGATTTTCTCGGCTTTGAAGCGCGTCTTCTGCTGGGGTCGTTTGTGTTGGGCTATCTGATTTGGCGAGTGTTTCGGTAGATGCTTTATCGTCTTGCAAAGTGGATGGGGACGTGTCCAGTGGAGATGATGCGTCGACCAATGCGATGTTTTCTTGCGATGCCGCCTGATCTTCAGATGGGGCGGAGCTTAAAAAGGAACGGGAATAGAAGAACAATGGGATGTTGATGGACATCATCAACATCGCCATGATCAAATATTTCGTCATTCCTTTGGTGTTCATTTGTCAAAAAATCCAATAGTTACGAGTGTTTGCAAGCAAGACCTGTTCCAGTTTAATCGGTTTGAAAGTCAGCCACTTGAGCTTTCACAGGTTCAAGTATTGATCAAAAAACAAATTTTGAATTATTTAGTATTCTTTAAATAAGTAAAAAACCGTATTATTAGTCGGGTGTGGGTTTATATGCGTATTTTTTTCATTAGAATTGTTTCAAAGAATGAGTGTGCGGTCTTTTTTTAATTCAAAGGTATGACATGGCTGAAACTACCCCATCTGCAAGCAGTTTGACCATTGGTGAAGGTGTTACCTTCATTGGTTCTATCAGTGCACCGGGGCGGGCCACGATCAATGGAACAGTCACCGGCGAAATCACCGTCAACGATTTGCACATTGGTGCAAAAGGCAGTGTCTCTGGCAGCATTGATGCTCGCACGATTGATGTGCATGGCATCTTGGCTCAAAATATTCTTTGTCATGAGCACCTGATGATTCACCGCGATGGCTCTGTTTCTGGCAAGCTAGATTACGCCGAAATTGAGATCGAACGTGGTGGTCAATTTATGGGTCAAATGACTCAGCACCACGCCGACCCAAGCAAGTCTTGAGTC
>Ga0187844_10000409_pt1 | contig 33444 bp, 35 predicted proteins | sample SpaLakP09_SKY_50_FD_134517 | JGI IMG/M metagenome (GOLD analysis project Ga0187844, IMG submission 134517) | Oligotrophic lake water microbial communities from Sparkling Lake, Wisconsin, USA - SP09_SKY_50 | ecosystem: Environmental > Aquatic > Freshwater > Lake | place: USA: Sparkling Lake... | reverse complement strand
GATCTACACCAAGTCCGAGAAGGAGTTCGTTTCCGAAGGCGGCGAAGGTGTACTTAAGGATTCGCACCCGTTGTGGATTTTCGACAACTTCCTGGTATTTCCGAACATTGTGATGTTCATCCAGAAAGGCCAGATCCTGTTGCAGCGAACGACCCCGATCAACGAGCACGAGTGCATCTGGGAAGTTGATTTCTTCCATACCGAGGGTGCTTCCAACTTCGGGCACCTGTTCAACTTCGAGCAGGGCCGTATTCAGATCCGCGACGTGCTGTCGGAGGACCTCTACACCGCCGAAGGCATCCACGCCAACTTTCGTGGCGGGGCTATCGACAAGGTCCACGCGAACATGCAGGAAGTTCCGATCCGGGCCTTCTACAACCGGATGATGGAAATGATCGAAGCCGGCCAGAAGGCCGACGCCGCGAAGGGGCAGAAATGAACGCGCAACTTGCACGACCGGATCTGGCTGGGATGGAAGCGGACATCGCCGCCTGGGGTTTGCCGACCACCGAGGATCGCCTGGAGAAGCGGCTCAAGAGTTCGATGGACGAGATCCGCCGCTTCTACGAAGCCATGCTGCCGCGTCTGCCGGAAGTCATCGAATACCTCAACCAGTTTCCGCTCCAAAGCATCCCCGACCAGGATCAGCCCATGGCGCGAGCCGCGCTGGCCATGTGCGAAATCGACAACGCGGTGAACAAGTGGGGCGTGGCCGTCGTCGACACCGGGATCGACGTGCGCAAGTTCATTCCGAAAACACGCTTCGCTGACCGGAGCACCGCGTGAGCGGCCGCCTGGCGGGAAAGATCGCGCTGATTACGGGGACGGGGGGAGGCCAGGGACGTGCGGCCGCCGAACTGTTCGCAGCGGAAGGCGCCAGGGTCGTCGGCTGTGACCTGAAGGTGGAGGACGGCGAAGAAACGGTTCGCATGGTCAAGGCCAAGGGCGGCGACATGGTCAGCCGTGTGGTGGACCTCGGCGACGAGGCGCAGGTCAGCGACTGGATCAAATTCGCCGTCGATTCCTACGGCGACTTCGACATTCTCTACAACAACGCCTCGGCCGTGCGCTACGGCACCATCGACAAGTTCTCCACCGAGGACTGGCGCTGGCTGATTCGCAACGAACTGGATCTGGTGTACTACGCAACCAAGTACGCGCACCCGGTTCTCAAGCGGCGCGGCGGTGGCTCGATCATCAACACGGCCTCGGCGGCCGGTGTCATCGGTTCCACCTTCGGTGGAAACATTTTCCAGTTCGCACACAGCATGACCAAGGGTGGCGTCATCGCCATGTCGCGCACCTGGGCGGCGGAGTTCGCGTCGGCCGGAATTCGCGTCAACAGCATATCGCCCGGGCTGATCGAGACACCGGCGTTCGCGGTATTTCCGGACAAGGATGCGCTCAAGAAGATGATCGCGGACTTCATGGATCTCCAGCTGGTCCGCATTCTCGGACAGCCTATGGACATCGCGTATTGCGCGCTCTACCTGGCGGCCGACGAGGCGCGTTTCGTGACCGGCCAGAACTTCTGCATCGACGGCGGCCTGACCGCAATCTGACGAGAAAATAACAATGATCAAGATCTATCACATCGAACGCGATGGCGACCCATTTGGCGGATCGCGCAACTCCTGCAAGGTGCTTATTGCGCTGAGCGAACTCGGGGAGCGATACGAGATAAAGGCACTGTCGCGCATGAACGACTGCCGGCCCGCCGATGCGCCGTATCGCAAGATCAACCCGAACGGCGTCACGCCGACGATTGATGACGGCGGCTTTGTCCTCTGGGAGTCGGGTGCGATCCTGCGCTACCTGGGCGAGTCGCGACCGGGAGAGACGCTGCTTCCCGCGGATCTGCGCAGCCGCGCGACGGTCCAGCAGTGGGTGAGCTGGGAGGGCGCGACCCTGGCGCCCAGCCTGCTCGGCCTGTTCTTCGCCATGATGGCCCCCACGCCTGATCCCGCGGCAATCGAGGCGGCGAAGGGGACGTATCTGGCGAACCTCGCCACGCTCAACGCCCAGCTGGCCGGGCGCGATTACGTGTGCGGCAAGTATTCGATCGCCGACATCGCGATCGGTGGTGTGACCCCGATCGCGTTTCTGCTGGGTCTCGACCTGAAGGCATATCCCCATCTGCTCGAGTGGCTGCGCCGTCTGCGCAAGCGTCCGGCCTGGAGTGCCGCCGAGGCCGTCATGGCCGATATGGAAGCCGGGAAAGCGCAACTGGGCTGAACAGTCTGTTCCCGAAACCTTCCCAACTGCCCCACAGGAATTCACATGAGTAAATTCGACTACAGCGACCTGGTCAACGCCAAGGACGCGCTTCAGACGCGGAGCATCTTCTGGGATCCGGCGATTTACCAGGAAGAACTCAAGCAGATCTTCAACCGCTGCTGGCTGTTTCTGGCGCACGAAAGCCAGATTCCAGAACCCGGCGATTTCATTCGCACCTACATGGGTGAGGATGACGTGATCGTTGTCCGGGGTCAGGACAAGAAGGTCCGGGCCTTCCTCAATGCCTGCATGCACCGCGGTAACAAGGTCTGCCAGGCCGAGTGGGGACAGACCAAGGCATTTACCTGTTCCTACCACGGCTGGTCCTACGACACCTCGGGCCGCCTGGCCGCCGTGCCCTTGGAGAAGGACATCTACGACAACCTGGATCGCAGCCGCTTTGGCCTGGCTCCGGTCGCGCGAGTGGAAAACTACAAGGGCCTCATCTTTGGGACGTTCGCCAAGGAAGGCCCCAGCCTGGCCGAATATCTCGGCGACGTCAGCTGGTATCTCGATGTTCTCCTAGAAGCATCTCCGGGGGGACTCGAGCTGATCGGCACGCCTTATCGTGTGGAGGTTCCGGGCAACTGGAAGCTGCCGGTGGAGAATGCGATCGGCGACGGCTATCACGTCACCTGGGCGCATGCGGGCGCAATGCGTGTCGTGGGCACGCTTGCGACGGGGCGTTCGGAGCAGGTACTGGGGATCGGTGCGGAGAATTCCGGCGTCGATCTCAGCGGTGCCATCGAGATCAACGTTCCGCCGCACACCGTGCTGTCGTCGCTGGACGGGCGTTCGGGCTACGCGCTTTACGACCATCCCGAAAAGGTGCTCGAGTACGTGGAGCAGAACCGCCCGGACGTGATTAAGCGACTCGGTGAACTGCGTGGTCGCAGCCTCTACGGGTCCGAGACGCACATTGGCATCTTCCCCAATCTGCAGGTGATCCAGGGCCTCAACTTCCTGCGCATCATCCATCCGCGCGGTCCGGGGGCCTTCGAGGTCTGGACGTTCGCCATGGTGGATAAGAACATGCCGGCGGCCGTCAAAGAGGTCATCGAGAAAAATGTCCGGGCGACCTTCGGTCCCGCGGGTCTGCTCGAAGGCGACGACGGCGATTTCACCGAGGCGATCACCCATTCCGCCTCGGGCTACGCGACGCGCCAGTTGAAGGGTTGGCTCGGGATGGGCCAGGGTCGCAGGGTGCCCTGGGACGGCCCCGGCGAAGCCTCGCCGGGCCTCGTCAACGAACTCTGTCAGCGCAGTTTCTACGAGCAGTGGCAGCGCACCATGTCGGCCGCGTCGGTGCTCGACATCCTGCCTCCAAAGGCTGCGACGGCTACGGAGCTGGCTGCAGAGCCGGTACGCGAGGTCGTCAATGGGTAATCCAGCACTCAGGGCCGTTCCGCGCGAGGAAGTCCCGCTAGACGTTGCGTATCGGGTGGAGCGCTTCCTCTCGCTCGAGGCGCGCGTGCTGGACGAGGAGCGTTATGCCGACTGGCTGGCGCTGCTCACCGAGGATGTGAGCTACCGCATGCCGATTCCACGCAACACCAAGCGGAAGAACCGGCCGGGAACGACTTCTCTCGGCGGAGACGGCCTGATCTACGACGAGACGCTTCCGACCTTGCGGCAGCGCGCGCTGCGTGAAGATACCGGCTTGGTCTGGCTCAACGATCCTCCAACGCACCACGTGCGGCTCATCACGAACGTGGAAACCTTCGTTGGCGACGCACCTAGCACCTACGATGTGCGCAGCAAGTTCATGCTCTTTCGCGCCCGCCGCGATCGCGACCGTGTCAGTCACGTCGGTTGGCGCGAGGACATCCTCCGCGAGACATCCGCAGGGCTGCGCATTGCAGCACGTACGGTCTACCTGCCCGAGCGCGTCATCACCGACAAGAACCTGAACACGTTCTTCTGAACCAACAGTTCCTCAAAGGGAACCTGATCGCTGCGACTGGAGAGAACCTTGAATAAAAGAATGGAAGGACGGTGCGCCGTCGTGACGGGGGCTTCCTCCGGCATGGGTCGCGCGACGGCCCTGCGCTTCGCAGCCGAGGGTGCAAAGGTCTGCCTGGCCGATGTGAATCGGCAGGGCAACGAGGAGACACTCGACCTGATCCGGAGCGCCGGCGGCACTGCACGCGCGGAGTATTGCGACGTTTCCGACGAGAAAATCGTCCAGCGTACTTTCGCCGCTGTCGAGGCTGCGTACGGCCCGGTTTCGATCCTGTTCAACAACGCGGGGTTCGAAGAGGGCGACGGTGTCACCGAAGACCTCGACCTGGAGCACTGGGAAAAGATCCAGTCCGTGAACACACGAGGCGCGTTCCTCGCCGCCAAGTATTCGATCAAGAGCATGCTGGCGTCGGGCAAGGGTGGGGTGATCACCACCACGTCCTCGATCGGCGGGCTGATTGGTACGCCGGGTCTGCATTCGTATACCGCGGCCAAGGGCGCTGTCATCTCGCTCACGCGCGCATGGGCCGTGACCTACGCCAAGCGCGGGATCCGTGCAAACGCCATCTGCCCCGGCCTGGTGATGACGCCGATGGTCGCGCGCATCGGCAGCGGCTTCATCGCGGCGGCCACCAGCATGACGCCGATGGGTCGCGGCGCGGCGCCGGAAGAGGTCGCCAACCTCGTTGCCTTCCTGTCCTCTGACGAAGCCAGCTTCATCACCGGCGCGATCATTCCGATCGACGGCGGCTATACCGCGCAATGAATCGTCCCGTGGACCAATCCGCGTTCACGCTTGATCGCTTCCGGCTCGACGGTCGCGTCGCGATTGTCACCGGTGCCGGTTCAGGGCTCGGGCGGGTCTTCGCACGCGCGCTTGCAACGGCCGGGGCGAGCGTTGTGTGCGCCGACATCGCCACATCGGACGCCGAGAAGACCGCAGCGCTGATCGTTGAGCAACGCGGTGTGGCGCGTGCCTGCCACGTCGATGTAGCGGACCCCGAATCTGTCGATGCGCTGATGGCCGTCACGACGCGGGACTACAAGCGCCTGGACATCCTCGTGAACAACGCGGGTATTGCCAGCGGGGCGCGCCGGCTGCACGAACTGTCGATCGCCGATTGGGATCGCGTGCAGGCCGTGAACACGCGCGGCGTCTTTCTGTGCACGCGCGCTGCGTTGCCGTTGATGCTCGAGCGGCACGCGGGCTCGATCATCAATCTGGCCTCGATCGCCGGACTGGGCGGAATATCGCCGGAGCTCTCGGCAGTGGCTTCGAATTACTCCGCATCGAAGGGCGCCGTGGTCGCGCTCAGCCAGCAGGTCGCGGTCGAGTACGCGCGTGGCGGTATCCGCTGCAACGCGATCGCACCGGGCTGGCATCTGGGCACGCAATTGGGCCGTGAGGCCTTGCCGATGTCCGAGGCGGCTCTCGGAAAAATCGTGGAGCGGCTGCAAAGTTCGACGCCGATGGGCAGGACCGGCGATCCGGAGGAACTGGCAGGTCTGCTGGTCTATCTCGCAAGCGATGCCTCTTCGTTCATGACGGGCCAGGTCCTTGCGCATGACGGCGGCTGGACGGCCTGGTAGCGGAAGGAAGCGCGATCAGTACCGTGGTCGTGCATCTGACCCCGGCATGAGTCGAAAAGTGAGCGGTTGAAGTCCCTTCGACCGAACACGGCACTGAGAAAAGATGCTCGACGAATTCTCGAACAAGGTCGCGGTGGTGACGGGCGGTACGCGCGGAATCGGCATGGCCGCGGTCCGGCACCTTCTGGAGCTGAACGCCTCCGTATTCACGTGCTCCAGGGATCCATCGTCGGCGACGGCGGCGCTCGAGCCATTGAGGATGAAACACCCCGGCCGATTGGCATGGACTTGCGCCGACGTCAGTAAAGCTGACGAGATCGAGAGTGTCGTCAGGCGCGCGGCCGAGACCTTTGGTGGGCTGGACATTCTTGTCAACAACGCAGCCGGGGTGGAGAGCGGCGGCTTGGAAACGCTCACAGATCTGCAGTGGCAGACCGAATTCAACAGCAAGCTGATGGCGATGGTGCGGAGCGCCAGGGTGGCCATCCCGTTCATGCGCGTGCGCGGCGGCGGCGCCATCGTCAACGTCAACGCGATATTTGCGAAGCAGCCGCATCCGGATTTCTTCGCCAGCAGCGTGATTCGATCTTCCTGCCTGTCGCTCACCAAACTGATCGCGCACGAGTACGCCGCGGAGGGCATTCGCGCGAACGCCGTTGGCCTCGGCGTCGTGGCAACCGATGCGTGGAAAGCCTGGTACTCCCCGGACGAAGGCTCGTACGAGTCGTTCCTCGAGCGCCAGGCCCTCGCGTATCGCGTGCCGATGCGGCGTATGGCATCCGCTGAAGAAGTGGCTGAAGTGATCGCCTTCCTCGCGGGACCGCGGTCCAGCTACATCAATGGCACGCAACTGGATGTCGATGGCGGCATGGCGCGGTACGTGTAGATGGGCACGTTGTTTCACCAGCTCCGTACCGGGTCGCGGAGAACGGGCCAGATGGATCGCATGCATCGGAACGTCGCTGGTGTCCGATCTGAAGCGCGCGACGTTATCGTCCCGGACTAACGACCGCCTTCCATCTGGACCAGGGCCTCAACCAAGGCCTCGGGGCAACTCAGGAACGGCGAATGATCGCTATCGAGCGTTGCAACGCTGCTGCACGGAAGCCGCGTTTGCATCGCACGCTGCCGCACGAGCAGAAGTGCGCGATCGTCGCTGCATTCGATGTAATGCCGGGCAATCCGTCCGAACCGGATTTCGCCAAGGGACAGCGGTGTCACCAGGGGCTGCGCGGGCTCCGGAACGAGCCGCGCGGCGGCATCGCGCTGGATGGCTTCGGTGCATCGGTGGTACAGCAACTCGGCCGTCGCGGTCGGCTCGAAGCGAACAGCGCTGCCGTCCGCGGCAGGGCGCATGGCGGCGCCGAATGGTGGGTTTGGCGCCTCCATCTGGAATCCGCGCAGACTCTGTCCGTGGGGCAGCATGAACGCCGTGATGTAGACGAGCCTGCTCACGCACTCTGGGGCTCGCTCAGCCACTGAGCTGATGACGATTCCCCCACGGCTGTGCCCGCACAGGATCACGGGTTCTGGTTGCTGGCGCGCAAGATCGGCGACGAATGCGGCCCATAGATCCAGGGTGACGGCACTCGCCTGAACATCGCCGCCATCCATACCAGGCAGCGACGGTGCTATCAGCTCGTGGCCGCGCGCTTCGAGTAGCGGACGCAGAGGCTCGAAACACCAGCCGCCGTGCCAAGCCCCGTGAATCATCAGAAAGGTGGCCATAACTATCCTTGAACTACTACTACAGGGCCGTTCATTCGACCACTAGCTAATGTTCCTTCCGACTCGCCAGTGACTCAGGCGTACACGTTGAGGTTCTTGCTCAGCAAGCTGTTCTGATCGACCAGGATGGTCCGCTTGGCCAGCTTGATGGAGCCATCGTCGCCGCGACGGAGGATGTCGTCCCTGGTTCCGACCATCCAGCACTCGTCGCGTTCGAGCCGGTTGCGATAGATCAGGAAGTTCGAGCCAACCTTGTACTCGCTCGGCGCATTTCCGGTTTCGACTTCGACGTTGGTGATGAGGTGCCGATAGCGCGTGCGCGGATTCTCCGACCATGCGGTGCCGGTCTTGAGGCGGTAGGTGCGCACGCGGAGCGAGGTCAGCGTCTCCTTGTAGAAATTCATGTGCTGCGGGTCCAGCTCCTTCTCCTCCTTGCGGAACAGCGTTTCTCGCGTGGGCATCCAGTACGCGATGTCCTCGGTCATCGTGCTCAGCCAGGCGTCGTAATCCTCGGCGTCGAGCAGGCGCGCTTCGCGGGTGTAGAACTGGTTGATCTCGAACCACAGCACCATCTGTTCGAGGTGGGTGGCATTCGGGGCCTGGGTCATGGCTGCGCTCCTCTTCTTCAGCGAACCTTCGGAATGTCGGCCCAGGTCGGGGCGCTCATGAAGTCCAGCCAGCGCTGGTAGAACGCGAGCTGGTTGACGTCGCTATACATCGGGCGGCTGATGTTGCCCGGAAGATCCGGGTCGTCATTGCGCGAGGTGCCGGTACGCAGGCCGTAGTGCAGGCGACCTTGACGCGTGATGACACCCTCGTTGGAGCGCGTCGCGTTTTCCCAGTTTTCGCCGTCGTCCATCTCGAACAGGCCGGCGGGCGCGAAGCTGAGCATGCAGGCGTCACGTACGGCCTCGCGCACATCGTCGGGCATGTCGCTGTTGATCAGCGTCCATGCACGCAGCTCGATGCGCGTGGGGCCCTTGGGCAGCCAGGCGCGCATGGTCGCGATGCCAGGCAGGAAGGAGAAGTTGGGGAACACCGTAGCTGAAATCACGGAACCGAAGATGCGCTTGGCGCGCAGCTCGCCGAGACGCTTGGCCATCTTGTCGCGGCGTGCCTGGTAGTACTCCGTGATGCACGGCCGATCCGCCGACAGCAGGGCCAGAGTACCGATGCCGTCGAGTCCGCCTTCCCAGCAATGCCCGTTCATGTTCGCGTGGAAGGACTGGGGATCCACCGGCATCAGCTCGCTGACCTGCTTGCCGTAGGTGATCGACTGCGTGCCGGAGTTGTGCGTCCAGCCCACGTGCAGCGAATCGCCGGCGAAATTCTCGGCGCCGAATTTCCAGTTGGAGTCGTACATGTTCTTGACGCAGCCGCCGACGAACTCGGTGCCCTCGTCGCACTGGTCGAGAATGATGTCGAGGTACCAGCGGTAATCGCCGAGAAAGTCATCCAATGATGGCGCGTCGCTGTCGAAGCAGGCAAAGACCAGACCCTTGTAAGTGGAAACCCTGGCATTGCGCAGGCCCCATTTGGACTTGTCGATCCAGCCCTCGTAGTGGGTGTCCTCGTGCATGCCGAGCAGCTTGCCGTCGGTGCCGTAGGCCCAGCCGTGGTAGTTGCACACGAAGCTGCGCGTCTGGCCGCGGTCGGCGAAGCAGATACGGTTGCCACGATGCACGCAGGAATTCAGGAAGACACGGATGCCGCCGTCGCTGTGGCGCGCGACGACCACGTTGTCCTGGCCCATGTAGGTGGTGACGAAGTCGCCGCGCTTCGGAATCTGACTCTCGTGCGCAACGAACAGCCAGGAACGCGCGAACAGGCGTTCGAGTTCGAGGTTGTAGATGTCCTGGTCCCAGAAGATACGCCGGTCGATCCAGCCTTCCTTGACGTTGATCAGCCCGTGCAGATCCATGTAATCACTCCTCCAAGTTCCCGAAAGTTATAGTTGTCAGGCCGGAGCAGGACAGCGGCCTGTGCCCAGATCAAATCATTCGCCGTTCGAGGTAGTCGCTGAGTACGAAGCCGTACCCGCGTGTTCTCTGAACTCGCACCATTTCTTAACGAGAGCCGCTTTACCTGTCGCGTCCGCGATCTACGCATCGCTCGTGCCAGCTAGAGAAAGCCGGCTTGGCCGCATTGTTGTTACGGCGGCGGCCCGAGGTCCAGCGGTTTCGATCTACGGAATGGTGCGGGTCGCATCGGCGCCTCACGAAAGCGTAAAGGCTTCCGTGCTTTGGACTGGATTGCGTGCAGACGGGTCTGCCGCGTTCCGGTACCGAGCCGGCCGTGACTTTACGTTCTCGTAACGTGTCCGCCGAGCATCGCCGAAAACGGCATCAGAAATCATTTCGAAGACACATTTAACCATCTGAAAATAAATAACAAAATAAAAGAATGAGAGTGGCACGGGCGGTGCTTAGTCTGAGGTCACGCGAACCGTGTTGCTACGCAGGTCGCGGACCCCCTGGCTAGACCCGGGGCCATCAGAACCAGCTGAGGAGATGACCCATCGTGGATACCCTGCGCTACTACCTTGTGCCGTTGACGACGTTTTGCGGCGTGTTGGGATTCTTGCTGGGTGGGCCCTGGGTATGGCTGGGCTTCGTCACTTACCCCGTACTGGCCTTCTTCGACATCGTGCTGCCTCGCGACCTCTCCCCACGCAAGGTGGGTTCGACCTTCCTGCTCGACCTGCCGCTGTACATGCATCTGCTGCTGATGTTCGCGCTCTATGCGGCGTTCATCCGCTCGGTGGTCATCGGCATCAATCCGCTGACGGGCGAGGGTGCGGTCTGGCAACTGGCGGGCAGCTTGGCATCTCTGGTCTGGATGAACGCCGTGCCCACGGTGCCGGTTACCCACGAACTCATGCACCGGCGCCACTGGTTGCCCAGACGCATGTCGCAGATTCTGTGCACCTTCTTCGGCGATCCGAACCGCGACGTCGCGCATGTCAACACGCACCACATCCATCTGGATACGGCCGAGGACTCGGACTCCGCCCGGCGTGGCGAAACGATGTACACCTTCATGTTTCGCGCCACCTGGGGTTCATACAAGGACGCTGTGGAACGGGAGGCGCGTCGCCTGCGTCGCGGTGGCCGTAGTCCCTGGCATTGGACCAATCGCAGCTATCAGCAAGTGCTGTTGCTGATGGTGTTGCCGCTGCTGTGCCTGTCGTTTGCGGGGGGTGCGGCGATGGCGGTCTGTACCGCTTCGATGGCCGGAAGCAAGCTCTTCCTCGAGGCGCTCAATTACTTCCAGCATTACGGACTCGTGCGTGTGCCGGGCGGGGCGGTGCAAAAACACCACGCCTGGAATCATCTGGGTGCGGTGATCCGGCCGATCGGCCTGGAGATCACCAACCACATCAACCACCACCTGGACAGCTATACGAAGTTTTACGAGCTGCGCCCGGAGCCGGAGGCCCCTCAGATGCCGTCCCTGTTCCTGTGCTTCATGAGTGGGCTGATTCCTCCCGTCTGGTTCGAGTTGATCGCCAAACCGCGGCTCAAGGACTGGGACGAGCGGTTCGCCACGCCATCGGAGCGCAAGCTGGCGATGGAAGCCAATGAGAAGGCGGGATGGCCACGGTGGCTGGACAGCGTGAGCGCCCCGGGCGTCGCGGTTCCCGCCGACACGATTGTTGCAAACTAGAACTGGAGAAGAGACCTATGGACAGCCTGCGTTATTACATCGTTCCGCTCACAACCTTTTGTGGCGTACTTGGATTCCTGCTGGGCGGATCCTGGGTATGGCTCGGCATCGGGACGTTCCCGGTCCTGATGGTGCTGGATCTCGTATTCCCCGCGGACACTGCGCCACGGACGATCGGTTTGGGCTGGGTCGCCGATCTCCCCCTCTACTTGCACGTGGTGCTGATGTTCGCGATGTACGCGGCGATGATCCATTCCGTCGACAACGGAAGTAATGCGCTCACGGGGCCTGGCGCCGTCGGGCAGATCGTGGGAAGCCTGCTTTCGCTCACTTGGCTGAGCTCGGTGCCGAACCTCCCGGTTGCCCACGAGCTCATGCACCGGCGCCACTGGTTCCCCCGGCGGATGTCGCAAGTGCTCAACACGTTCTACGGTGATCCCAATCGTGACATCGGGCATGTCAGGGTCCATCACCTGCACCTGGATACCCATCGTGATTCGGACACTCCGTTGCGCGGGGAGACTATCTACAGCTTTGCGTTTCGTGCCACCTGGGGGGCGTACAAGGACGCCGCCGAGGGCGAGGCCGAGCGCCTTCGCCGGCAAGGTCATAGTGTGTGGCACTGGGGCAATCGGATGTATCAGCAGGTCGGGTTGCTGGCGCTGGTGCCGCTCGCGTCATACCTCTTCGGCGGCGTGGGCGCGATGTTGCTCGCGCTGGGTGCGCTGTTTTTCTCCAAGCTCTTGTTGGAAGGCTTCAACTACTTCCAGCACTACGGCCTGGTCCGGGTGGAAGGCTCGTCAATCCAGAGGCACCACGCCTGGAATCACCTGGGGGCGATCGCACGCCCGCTGGGCGTCGAGATTACCAATCACATCAATCACCACATCGATGGCTACACCCGGTTCTACGATCTGAAGCCCGAGCCGCAGATGCCGCAGATGCCGTCCCTGTTCTTGTGCTTCGCCCTGGGTCTGATTCCACCGTTGTGGTTTCGCTTCATCGCCAAGCCGAGGCTCAAGGACTGGGACGAGCGATTTGCGTCGCCGGCCGAAAAAAAGCTCGCGATGGAAGCGAACGCCGGTGCGGGATGGCCGCAATGGGTGTCGGCCTGAAATCTCGGGGATCACACGCACGGCAGTATGTCGGAGGAATACGAAATGAACGATATGGTAGTGATGAAACTTGATGAGTTCGTGGCCCACGGCCCGGGCGGCACGCGCGCACTGGATCGGCGCCTGTTCAGCGACGCTCAGCTCTTCGAGCAGGAATTTCCGCTGATCTGGGAAAAGATCTGGGTGTATCTCGGGCACGAGAGCCAAATACCCAAGCCCCGCGACTACATCACGACCTGGATCGGCCGGGTGCCGGTCATCGTCAATCGTAACGACCAGGGCAAGGTCGGGTGCCTGGTCAACATTTGCACACACAGAGGCTCGACCCTGTGTCGCAAGATCAAGGGGTCGACCGGTGATTTCTCGTGCAGCTTTCACGGGTGGAGTTTCGATCTGGACGGCAACCTGCGCTCGGCCGTGTCGGAGTCGCGCGCGGGATTCCCCGAGGGATTCGACAAGTCCACGCTCGGGTTGCGCAAGGTGCGTGTCGATAGTTATCGCGGCTTCATCTTCGGCACGCTCAATCCAGACGCGGAGCCGCTCGCAGACCATCTCGCAGAGAGCAAGACGTTCATCGATCTGATCGTCGATCAATCGCCTCAGGGCGTGGAGGTCCTGAAGGGTTTCTCCACGTACACCTACGACGGAAATTGGAAGTCGGCGGCGGAGAACGGACTGGATGGTTTCCATGTCAATTCGGTGCACGCCAACTACGTGGCCACGGTGAAGAACCGCATGCAGCGCAAGTCGACGGGACAAAAGGTCGAAATGCGCGACGCCGGGGGCATCTCCCGCTCGGTCGGTGGTTTCTACGACCTCGGACGCGGCCATGCCGTGCTTTGGAGCGAGTGGCCGAATCCTGCGGCCAGCCCTTTGTGGTCTCAGCGCGAACAACTCGAGGAGCGCATGGGCAAGTTGCGCGCAGACTGGGCCACGGGCTACCTGCGCAATATGCTGCTCTATCCCAATGTGTTCCTGATGGACCAGATGAGCACGCAAATCCGCGTGATCCGGCCGCTGACCGTGGACAAGACGGAGGTCACCATCTATTGCTTCGCGGCGGTGGGGGAGGATCGTGCATCGCGCTCCAAGCGCCTGCGGCAGTATGAGGATTTTTTCAATGCCAGCGGCATGGCAACGCCGGACGATCTGTCCGAGTTCAATGCCTCGCATGTGGGATACAAGAACCACCACATCATCCGCTTCAGCGAGTGCAGCCGCGGTGCCGCGCATGAGATCGCGGGGCCAGATGAACGCGCGAACTCCCTCGGCCTGCGCCCGCTGTACAGCGGTGCGAAGGTTGAGGACGAGGGTGTCGTGCTGCCGCAGCACACGCGCTGGGTGGAGCTGATGGGGCCTGCTGCGCAGGAGAAGTCGTGATGCGGGCCGAATCCCTGAACGATCCCGTCCGCCTGCGGAGTTCCGTCGAGGAATTCCTGTCGCGCGAAGCCCACTATGTCGATACGCGCCAATGGGACGCCTGGCTCGCCCTGTTCGAGGAGGGGTGCGAATACTGGTTACCGAGCTGGGATTCCGAGCACGAATACGTCGCGGACCCGCATGACCAGGTGTCGTTGATGTACTACCCCGACCGCACGGGGTTGGAGGACCGGGTGTTCCGGATCCGGACGGAGCGTTCTGCGGCCTCCACCCCGTTGCCTCGGACCTGCCACCTGGTCAGCAATGTACTCGTGGCCGATCTGCCGGATGGGACGCTGGAGGTCACGGCCAACTGGGTGGCCCATTCGTTTCGGTTCGGCGCGGCGTCGTACTTCTTCGGCCGCTACGAGTACGTCCTCGCGCCGAGTGACGCGAGTTGGCGCATTCGGAAGAAGAAGGTCCTGGTCTACAACGACACCATTCCGACCGTGCTGGACGTGTACAGCGTCTGAGGCACTTCAGTCGGCGGCAACGGCGATCTGCTTTTGAGGGGCGGCGCCCCGTCCGCACATCGATTTCCAAAAAATAACGTGAGGAGTTAATGATCATGGGTACATCATCGAGCGCGGTGACGGCGAAAGCAGCCGTTGTCCGCGAGCTGGGCAAGCCTTTTCAGATGGAGGCGGTCCAGGTTGCCGCGCCCCGGGATTTCGAGGTGCGCGTGCGCATTGCCGGCGTCGGCATCTGTCACACCGACATCGTCGTGCGCGACGGCTTCAATGTGCCGGCTCCTGTGGTCCTCGGCCACGAAGGCGCGGGCGTGGTCGAGGCCGTGGGTGCCAAGGTCAGCCGCGTCAAACTGGGAGATCACGTCGTGCTCAGCTACAACTCGTGCGGCCATTGCAAGGCCTGCAACGACGAGCGCCCGCCGTTCTGCCTGGCTTTCTACCCGCACAACTTCAGTGGCGTGCGTCCGGAAGACAACTCCTCGCCGTTGTCGAGCGACGGGGCGATGCTGCACGGAAACTTCTTTGGTCAGTCGTCATTTGCGACGTACGCCATTGCGCACGAACGCAACACGGTCGTTGTGGACAAATCCCTGCCGCTGGAGATCATGGGGCCGCTGGGTTGTGGGATTCAGACCGGCGCCGGTGCCGTGGCCCGGGCTTTGGGTCTGAAGAAAGGGCAATCCCTGGCGATCTTTGGTGGCGGTGCCGTGGGGTTGTCCGGTCTGCTCGCAGCAACAGCGCTCGGCGCGGCGACGACCATCGTCGTCGAACTGAATCCCGAACGCGGTCAATTGGCCAAGGCGCTGGGGGCGACGCACGTCATCAATCCGAAAGAGACGCCCGACGTGCTCGGCGCCATCAAGGAACTCAGCGGCGGCGGCGTGACGCACGCGATGGATACCACGGGCCGGCCGGCCGTGATCGAGACCGCGTTCCAGACCCTGCTGCCCGGCGGCATGCTGGGTTTGATCGGTGTTCCGCCACCCGATGGCGTACTTAGTATCCATCTCATGGATCTGTTGATCCGCGGCGTGGGCGTCAAGACCATCATTGAAGGCGACGCGGATCCACAAGAGTTCATTCCGCAGATGGTTCGCTGGTATCAGGATGGCAAGTTCCCGTTCGACCGCCTGATCAGCAAGTTCCCGTTCGACCAGATCAACGAGGCGTGCCACGCCTCCGAGAAGGGCACTGCGATCAAGCCTGTCCTGATCATGCCCAAGGCCTGAGCGGATGGGGCACGCGATCACCCTGGGCGTGGGCGGTCCTCGTTTCCATTGCCCCGAGGGACAAAACGTTCTCCAGGGGATGTTGCTGCGAGGTCGCAGCGGGATTCCCGTCGGATGCCGTGGCGGTGGCTGCGGGGTCTGCAAGGTGCGCGTGCTCGATGGCCGCTTCAGCACCGGGACCATGAGCGCAGCATGCCTCAGCGCCGACGAGCGGGAAGCCGGCGTCGCACTGGCCTGCAAGCTGTTCCCGGAGACCGATCTTCGGCTGGCTGTCGTCGGCAAGATCAGCCGCGTCCTCGAGCGCAGTCCCGGGCTGTTTCTTTTCTACGGCGGCGCTGCCGGCGCCGCAGACAACCCTTCAAGAGAGGAGTGACACCGTGGCAATGACAGGCGTCCTACGACCAGGCCATATCGCGCTGCGCGTGCTCGATATGGATTCGGCCCTTCAACACTACACCGAGGTGTTGGGCTTGAGCGAGACCGGGCGCGACTCGCAGGGGCGTATCTATCTGAAAGCCTGGGACGAAGCGGATCATCACAGCGTCGTCCTTCGTCAGGCGGATTCCGCCGGAATGGACTACCTGGGTTGGAAGGTGGATTCCGACCAAACCCTGGAGCGGCTGGCCGCGGAACTCGAGGCCTCGCCGTTGGCGACCGAGACGTCGTGGATTGCCGCAGACGAACAGCCACGCTGCGGCCGACGCTTCCGTTTCACGGTGCCGACCGGGCACGTGATGGAGTTGTTCGCCCAGAAGGACATCGTCGGCTGCGCCACGGGCTATCAGAACCCGGATCCGTGGCCGGACGACTTGCGCGGCATGGCGCCGTCGCGCTTCGATCATTGCCTGCTCTACGGCGATGACCTTGACGGCTCGGCAAAACTGTTCATCGACATTCTTGGCTTCAATCTCACCGAGCAGATTGTCGCCGACGGCGGGAAGCTGCAGATCGCCGCATTTCTTGCCTGCTCGAACAAGGCCCACGACGTCGCCTTCATTCGCCAGCCGGTCAAGAACCGCCTGCATCATGCATCGTTCCAACTCGGCAGCTGGAATGAGGTGCTTAGGGCGGCGGACATCATCTCCAAGCGCAAGGTGCCCTTGGACCTGGGACCGACACGACATGGCATCACGCGCGGCGAGACGATTTATTTCTTCGATCCCAGCGGGAATCGCAACGAAGTGTTTTCGGGCGGCTACATCTGGTACCCCGACAAGCCCACCATCACTTGGACGGACGACCAGCTGGGACCGGCCATTTTCTATCACGACCGCAAGCTCAATGAGGCCTTCCTTTCGGTCTCGACCTGAGTCCGCATCGCCCTCATCCCTATCGAGAAGACCATGTCCGCCACTGCAACCAAAACCAATCCGGAAGTCGGCAAGCGCATCAAGGCTAACGGCATCGAAACCAACTACCACGATGTAGGCACCGGGTTTCCCGTGCTGATGATCCACGGGTCGGGCCCGGGTGTCAGCGCTTGGGCCAATTGGCGCCTGGTCGTCCCCGCGTTGTCGCAGGCTCGGCGCGTGATCGCACCGGACATGGTGGGCTTCGGATACACCGAGCGCCCGGCCGGAATTCAATACGGCCTGGACGTCTGGGTGGCGCACGCGATCGGATTGCTTGATGCCCTGGATATCAAGCAGGCCGATCTGATCGGAAACTCCTTTGGCGGTGCCCTGTCCTTGGCCATCGCCGCACGTCATCCGCATCGCGTGCGACGATTGGTGCTGATGGGCAGCGCCGGGGTCGATTTCGAGCTGACGCCGGCGCTGGACGAGGTCTGGGGCTACACGCCGTCGTTCGAAAACATGCGGCGCATGATGGACCTGTTCGCATTCGACCGCTCGTTGATTACAGATGAGCTGGCGCGCATGCGGTATGAGGCGAGCCTGCAGCCCGGGCTCCAGGAGGCGTACGCCGCGATGTTCCCGGCGCCGCGCCAGCGCTGCGTGGAGGCGCTCTGCACGCCGGTGCACGACCTGCGTGCGCTTCCTCACGAGACCCTGATCATTCACGGCCGGGAAGATCACATCATTCCCGAGAGCAATGCGCACAAGTTGTTGCACTGGATCCATAACTCGCAGCTGCACGTCTTCGGTAAGTGCGGGCATTGGACGCAGATCGAACACTCAGCACGGTTCGCACGCCTCGTCGGTGATTTCTTGGGCGAGGCGGGCTGACGAGGCGAGGTGCGCCCGATCGAGCCATGCACGGTCGAGTAAGGACAGGAAGAGGCGCTGTCGTGCGCGGCGCTCCTCCATCACGAGCCTTGCTTGCACCTCGCAGCCGAGGCCGGACACCGCGGCAACGCGATCGGCCACCACCCGCGTGGGCAGGCGCGGCGTCGCTGGCACCGCGCGTGTCGCGGGTCCGCTTCGACGAACCTCCGCTTGGCTGCATATACCTGCTCCGCGGTGTTCGGCCGTCGATGCTGTGTCGGGTGGGGGCATTTCGCGAGAGCCGCCTGCAAGATAGCGAGTACCTCCGCCGGGCGAGAGCAGATGATGCGCAATGTGCCGCACCGGGCCTCTCTATGGACAAGTCCACGCGGCGAGAACCGGTCCGATCCATCGCGGCTGGCGGCGTCCGTCCCGATTGCATGGGGAGCGTGGAGAGGGCGCAGCCATGGTCCAGCGTCGATATCAGGGCGAACAAAGCGCGGGTCGCGGGGTCAGCGGACGCTTGCGGCGGCTCGGTGCTGAGGACGAGGTGATTCCTGTGGTGCAGGCCCCTCTCTCGCATGTCCTTCATCATCAGTTGTGATGATGAATAGTGCCGTTTGTGATGGGATGCGTGATGTTGTTCCTTGATACTGCTGGTCTCGCCTACAGGCGAGATCAACAGGCAAAGACCCGGAGGAGGATCCATGCCGATTGCCATTTGGGAATCGACTCGGTGGTGGCGTTTGGCTGCCCGTTCAAATCTTGTCCTGCGGCAGCGCACGTCTTCTGGAAGGCCAGTTCGCGCTGCTGCGGGGGTCCATGGTCGGACTGACTGCCGTGCGCCGGATGGGGGCCTGGCATGATCGCGCCGACTCAGCCGCTGTTCACAGCCAACGCGCGTGCTTGGAACTATGCGGGTGATCTGAGCACCGTCTCGCTGCCGGAACTGTTCTTCGAGGCGACGCAGTTGATGCTGGCCTATTGCGCGTGTATCGATGATGACCGTCTCGAAGACTGGCCGGGCTTTTTCTCTCCGGATGGCCAGTACGAGCTGATCACTCGCGAGAATGCCGAACGCAAGCTCCCGGCAACCGCGATGCGGTGCGAAGGGACCGCCATGATGCGAGACCGCGTCGTGTCCCTACGACATGCCAACGTGTACGCGAAGCAGTACTACCGGCATATCGTCACGGACGTGCTCATCGGCGATCGTTCCCAGACTTCCGTGAGCGTTTCGAGCAACTACCTGGTCACGCGCACGCTTGCGATGGAGGGCGACCCGATCGTTTTCAGTGTCGGACGCGCGACGGACACGCTGGTGCTCACCGACCAGGGGCTGCGTTTCAGAAGCCGCCGGGTCATTGCCGACAACGACCGAATTCATACGCTGCTGGTTCTCCCGATATGAACGCCCCCATGAATCCAAGCCTCGATAAGCGACAGGCTTTCTGGCCGCAGACCGAGCAGATGCAGGTTCCGTATCAGGTCTTCACGGATCCGCGCATCTTCGACAGTGAGCAGGAACGCATATTCCGCGGACCGCATTGGAGCTTCCTGGCCTTGGAAGCGGAAATTCCCGAGCCGAAGAACTTCAAGTCCACCTATCTCGGGGACACCCCGGTGGTGGTGACGCGCGATCGGAATGGGCAGATCTGCGCGTGGGTGAACCGTTGCGCGCACCGGGGTGCCATGGTGTGTCGCGATCGGCGCGGGAAGGCGGATGCGTTCACCTGCGTCTACCACCAGTGGTCCTACGATGCGCAGGGCAACCTGACGGGAGTCCCCTTTCGACGCGGCGTGAGCGGTCAGGGCGGCATGCCGGCCAGCTTCGACATGAAGGCGCACCGCCTTCCGCCGTTGCGGGTGGCGACCTATCGCGGCCTGGTCTTCGCGAGCTTTGCGGCCGAGGCGGACGTGGAGCCGTTGGAGACCTACCTCGGGACCGAGGTATGCGCGATGCTGGATCGCATCTTCGGTCGTCCCATCGAACTGCTCGGTGACGAGCGCCAGGTGATGCACGCCAACTGGAAGCTGTACTCGGAAAATACCCGCGACGCCTACCACGGAAGCCTGCTGCACCTGTTCCACGCGACATTTGGCCTGTACCGCTCGACCCAGACGGGCGGCTGCCGGATGGACGAGCAGGGCCGTCACTCGTTGCTCACCGCAACCAAGGCCGAGACCAAGGACCAGTCCGCCACCGGGGGGCTGCGCACCTACCAAGAGGGCCAGTACTCGCTGGAGGATCCCTCATTGCTCGCGGGCAAGCCGGATTTTTCCGACGGGAAGTCGCTGGTGATCCTGGCGATCTTTCCGAATCTGGTGGTCCATCAGATCGCCAACTCCCTTGCAGTGCGGCACATCCAGCCACGATCGGTCGACGAGATGGAACTGGTCTGGACGTACTTCGGCTACGCCGACGACGACCCGGAGGCCCGCGACTCCCGACTCAAGCAGATGAATCTGGTCGGACCCGGTGGGCTGATCTCGATGGAGGACGGTGAGGCGGTCGAGCTGGTGCAGCAGGCCATTGCGCGCGACGGTGATGCCACATCGTACATCGCCATGGGCGGTCGCAAGGGCGAGCCGCAAGAGAATCTGGTCAACGAGGCTCCCATCATCAGCTTCTGGGAGTACTACCGGCGCGCCATGCGGTTCGCGTCTTCGGCGTCCTGAGCGGACGCTTTGCAAACTCATCATTACGGTCAAAGGAGATCAAAAATGGGCAAGTCGGAAACGAAAGTTACTTCGACCCTGTATCAGGCGGAGTACGGCCACTTCATCAATGGCAAGTGGGAGGGCGGTGCGAGCGGCGAGAAGATCGGGCTGTACAACCCTGCCACCTGCGCCCTGTTGTCGAACATCCAGTCGGGCGTCGCAGCCGACGCCGTGCGGGCGGTGGAGGCGGCGTACTCGGCGCTGCCATCTTGGCGCCAGAGCCGACCCAACCAGCGACAGGAAATCCTATTCGAGATGGCACGCCGGCTGCGCGCGCGCATCCAGGACTACGCGATGCTGGAGTCGCTCAACAACGGCAAGCCGTTGATGGAGGCGATGCACTTCGATCTTCCCATGGCGATCGAGCAGTTCGAGATGTTCGCCGGTTCGGCGTACCACCTGCATGGCGAATCGATCAGTACGGCCACGGCGCTGGGAATCGTCCATCGCGAGCCGCTTGGGGTGTGCGCGCAGATCATCCCTTGGAACGTGCCGATGATCATGATGGCCGCCAAAATCGCGCCGGCGCTTGCTGCGGGCAATACCATCGTGCTCAAGCCTTCCGAGGTCGTGTGCCTGGGCGTGCTGGAATTTTTCAAGGAGATGGCGGACATCATTCCGCCCGGCGTGGTCAACGTCATCACGGGGTTCGGCCCGAATATCGGCGAGGCCTTGGTCACGCATCCAAAGGTGCGCAAGGTGGCGTTCACCGGATCGCGGCCAACCGCGCAGAGACTGATGCAGTACGCCTCGGTCAATGTGATCCCGCAGACGATGGAACTGGGCGGGAAGTCAGCGAACATCGTCTGCGAGGACGCCGATCTCGATGCCGCAGCGGAAGGCGCCGCGATGTCGGTGGTACTGAACAAGGGCGAGGTGTGCCTCGCAGGCAGCCGCGTGTTCGTTCACGAGAAGATCAAGGATGCTTTCCTCGACAAGTTCCAGGCGAATCTGCGGAAGGTCAAATTGGGTGATCCGACCGATCCGACGACCCAGATGGGCCCGCAAGCCTCGAAGATGCAGCTCGACAAGATCAGCACCTATCTTGAGCTGGGCCCCAAGGAGGGCGCGACGCTGCTGATGGGTGGCAAGGCCGCAAAGGTTCCTGGCTTCGACAAGGGGTACTTTGTCGAGCCGACGATCTTCACGGACGTGAAGAACAACATGCGCATTGCGCAGGAGGAGATCTTCGGGCCGGTCTCCACCGTGATCAGCTGGAAGGATGACGAGGAAGTCGTCCGCATGGCCAACGATTCCACCTACGGACTGGGCGGCGGCCTCTGGACGCAGAACCTGCGCCGCGCGCACCGGATCTCGCAGGCCATCGAGACGGGCACCATCTGGGTCAACCGCTACTACAACTTCGTCCCCGGCATGCCGGTGGGCGGCTACAAGCAGAGCGGGTTCGGCCGCGAATTCGCACAGGAAGTGCTGCATCACTACACGCTCACCAAGAGCGTGATCATCAATCTCGAGGAAGGCCCGATCGGCGTCTTCGCGCGCTGAAAGCAGCCCGGGTACGACCAAGAATCATCATGTACACACAGGAAAATCCCATGTCAGAGGTGAAGGTTACAGAGCTGGGCTATATCGGTCTGTCGGTGAGCGATGCCGCCGCCTGGAAGAAATACGCCTCCGAAGTCGTCGGCATGCAAGTGGTGGACGAGGGCGAGAAGGATCGTTTCTACCTGCGCATGGATCTGTGGCACCACCGCATCGTCGCGCACGTTGGCACCACGGACGATCTGGAATACATCGGCTGGAGGGTGGGCGGCCCAGACGAGCTGGAAGCAATGGCGCAGAAGCTCGAGAAAGCGGGATACGCCGTCACAGCCTGCACCGAGGCAGAAGCCAAGGAGCGTCACGTGCTCGGCCTGCTCAAACTCAAGGATCCGGGTGGCATTCCAACCGAGATCTTCTGGGGACCCCGGGTCGACGCCGGCAAGCCCTTTCATCCGGGCCGCCCGATGTACGGACGCTTCGTGACGCTCGACGAAGGCATCGGGCACTGCATCCTGCGACAGAGCGATGATGACGCGGCGTACAAGTTTTATCGCACGCTTGGGCTGAAGGGATCGATCGAGTACCACCTTCCGCTGCCCAATGGCATGACGGCCAAGCCCACGTTCATGCATTGCAACACGCGTCAGCACTCGGTCGCCTTCGGGCTTGGACCCATGCCGAAGCGCATCAATCACCTGATGATCGAATACACCGAACTCGACGATCTCGGCATTGCGCATGACCTGGTGCGAAAGCGCAACATCGATGTCGCCATCCAGCTCGGCAAGCATTCGAACGACAAGGCGCTGACCTTCTACCACGCCAATCATTCCGGGTGGCTGTGGGAACTGGGTTGGGGCGCCGCCAAGGCACCAGCGCAGCAGGAGTACTACCACGGCGACATCTTCGGCCACGGCAACGAGGCTGAGGGCTATGGCATGGACATCAAGCTCGACGGCGCGGGTTAGGCGCGTGGACTGGCGGCCCCGCTTGCGGGGTCGTCAGCGCGTCGTTCAACACCGCGCAATGCACGTGGGACCAAAACAATTACGAGGAGGAGACGGCCTTGAGCACGTCCGGAACCATCGAGTTCTTTTTCGATTTCCTGAGTCCATTTGCGTATCTGACGCAGCAGAAATTGCCGGCGCTGGCGCAGCACTACGGCTACGCGCTGCGTTTGGTTGCGATTGATCTGCCGCGCGCCAAGCTTGCGGCGGGTAACACGGGTCCCTCGAACCGCCAGGTTCCCGCGAAACTGCGCTATCTCACGGCCGATATGAATCGCTGGGCGCAACGCTACGGCGTGCCCCTGAAATTCCCCAAGACGTTCACCTCCGAGCGCCTGAACAAGGGAACCTTGTTCGCGCAGGATCGCGGTGGCGCCTTGGAATACGTCACGGCCGCCTTTGCAAGTGCCTGGGGACGCGGTGGCGAGGATCTCGACGATTCGGCGCTGCTGGCCGGCCTCGCCCGTGATCGGGGATGGTCGGCGGCCGAGTTTCTCGACTTCGTCGATTCAGCGGAGGCGGCCCAGCGCTTCGAGGCGGTCAACCTGGAAGCTCACCAGCGAGGAGTTTTCGGCGTGCCCACCATGCTCATCGGCGAGCAGATGTGGTGGGGCAATGACCGCCTCCAGTTCCTGGAAGAGTTCCTTCAGCAACAATCCACCAAGGCCGCCTGAACGCGGCGCATGAGGAATGCACGATGAGCAAGTTTGGCAACCTGGTCGACGTTCGCAATGGCACGCAGAGCAAGCGAGTCTTTTACGACCGCGACATCTACGAGCTGGAGCTCGAACGAATTTTCGCGCGGTGCTGGCTCTTCCTCACCCATGACAGCGCGATTCCCAACCACGGCGACTTCATCACCACGAAGATGGGTGAGGACGACGTGATCGTCGCGCGACAGAAGGACGGTAGCATCAAGGCCTTCATCAACTCCTGCCGCCACCGAGGCGCGCAGGTCTGCCCTTCCGAAGCGGGCAACACCCGCGGCTTCGTATGCAGCTATCACGGCTGGTCGTACGGGGTGGACGGCAAACTCGAGAATGTGCCCTTCGAGAAGGAGCTCTATCGCTGCAAGCTCGACAAGTCGATCAACGGCCTGATCGAGGCTCGGGTGGAAAGCTATTGCGGCTTCGTTTACGGCTGCTTCGACAAGGATGCGCCCTCGCTGTCCGACTATCTGGGCGAGATGAAGTGGTATCTCGACGTGTGGATGGACGCCACCGGTGGCGTGGAGCTCGTTGGTCCACCCAGCCGCTCAGTGCTCGACTGCAACTGGAAGACCCCCACCGAGAACTTCGCCGGCGATGCCTATCACGTCGGCTGGACGCACGCCGCGGGGCTCAAGGTGCTCCCGGGCCCGCTCAGCATGCTCGCGGGTAACGCCGTGCTGCCGCCGCAAGGTGCCGGCATCCAGGTCGCGACTCGCCACGGTCACGGGGTCGGCATTCTTTTCGACGCCGGGCCGGCCCTGCTCTCCGATGTGATCCAGGAGATGTTCGCCTGGCATGCGCGTAAGAAACCTCTGATCGAAAAGAAGCTAGGGGCGGCCCGAGCGCGCTTCTACGGCTCGCATTTCAATTCCTCGATTTTCCCCAACAATTCGTACCTGTGGGGCACCAACACCTTCAAGATGTGGGCGCCGCGGGGACCGGGCCAGATCGAAGCCTTCACCTGGGCCATCGTCGAAAAGGACATGCCGGCCCATCTGAAGGAGGGCATCGCGCGAACCATGCATCGCACTTTCGGGACCGCCGGCATGTTCGAGGCCGACGACAGCGACAACATGGAGTCGATGACCCATCTCAATCGCGGTTTCGTCACCCGCACGGGCACGCTGAACAGCCAGATGGGCCTGGGTGGAGACCGGATCGACCCGGAGCTGCCAGGAGTGGTCGGCGATTCCGCGATCGGTGAAACGAGCTATCGCGGCTTCTATCGCTTCTATCAGGAAATCCTCAATGCCAAGACCTGGGCGGATGTGCACTCCAACAACGCACGCTGGTTCGAGCCACTGATCGGCGAGGCGCCGCCGGACGTTGCCAACGCAGCTGCAGCCTGATCCGAGCGCCCACACAACAGGAAGACAGTATGTCGAACGTCACAATAGCCACCCGAGTGGCGGCCAAGGTCAGCGAGACGGTGCGAACGGAGGGCGAAGCGTTCCTGTTTCTCGAGGCGCGGCTGCTCGGGACCGGCCAGCAGCGCGCCTGGCTCAATGAGATGGTGCATCCCGAGGTGGTTTATCGAGTATCGAGCCGGCAGCTCCGATCGTCGAAGGACAAGCGCTATTCGCAGCCGGACGAGGTGTTCCATTTCGACGACGACTACGCTGCGCTGGATAAGCGCGTGGCGCAGACGGAGTCGGGTCTGCAGTGGCGTTCGGACCCGCCGGAGACCCTGCTCTACATCGTCTCCAACACCGAGGTGTTCGAGGACGAGCGCCCCGGAGACCTGCGGGTGTATTCGAACGTGCTGATGATCCGCGACCGGCGCGTGTACGAGTCGGACCAGTTCCACTACAGGCGCGAAGACGTTCTGCGCCGTGGCGAGGATGGTGCGCTGCGCCTTCGGTCGCGGGGCGTGGTCTACGGGCAACGCTTCGTGCAGGGGAAGAACCTGTTGTTCTTCTTCTAGGACGGATCGAATGACCATGTCCGGAATAGCTTTGCCTACTGACGCGCCCGCCTTCGACTTTGTCATCGTTGGGGCAGGTTCGGCCGGGTGCGTGCTCGCGCATCGTCTGAGCGAGGACCCCAAGCGTCGCGTGCTGTTGATCGAATCCGGCCCGGACCAGCGCGATTTCATCGTGCGCATGCCCAAGGGCTTTGGCAAGCTGATCTTCGACACCAAGCGCGTGCGACGATTCGAGACGGAGCCCGAGGAGGGCACCGGCGGAGAGGCCGAGTCCTGGCCACGCGGCTGCATGGTCGGCGGATCGAGTGCGGTCAATGGCCAGTTCTACACGCGGGGGCAGCCGCAGGACTTCGACGACTGGGAGGCCCGTGGCGCCGTCGGGTGGGGGTGGAAGAACTTGGCGCCCTGTTTCAAGGCCTTCGAGGACCATGAGCTGGGTGCCGACGATGTGCGTGGCGCCGGCGGTCCCGTGCACGTGAGCATGCACCCCAATCCTCATCCGTTGGTCGATGCCTTCATCGACGCCGGGACAGAGCTGGGGCTGCCCAAGCGCCGCGATATCAACCGCCCCGAACAGGAGGGCATCGGCTACGTGGCGCTCAACATCAAGAACGGTGAGCGTGCGGACGCATCGGTGTCGTTCCTTTCGCCCGTAGTGCGCGCGCGGCCGAATCTCGAGATCTGGGCCGATACGTTCGTCGAACGCATCTTGTTCGAAGGGAAGCGTGCGGTCGGGGTGAGTTGTACACGCAAAGGCACCAAGCAGGCGGTCCGGGCCCGCGTCGAGGTGCTCGTCGCGGCTGGAGCGATCCAGTCGCCGCAGCTGTTGCAGGTGTCGGGCGTGGGCCCGGGCGAGGTGCTTCAGGCCTGTGGCGTGCCGACGGTAGTCGACTCGCAGGCCGTGGGCAGACATTTGCGCGAGCATCGCATGATGGTCGTGCAGTACCGCATCAACCAGCCGATCAGCCTCAATCCGGAATTCAAGGGCCTTCGCCTCGTGCGGAACGTAGCCCAGTACCTGATCAAGAAGCGCGGCCTGATGGCGACCGGCTCGCACGATGCCGTTGCCTTCGTCCGCACCGACCCCTCGCTGGGTCGTCCCGATGCGGAACTGGTGATGGCGCCGTTTCTGGTCAAGCCCGGCAAGCTGAGCATGGCCTTCGAAGATGGACACGGCTTCCAGATTTTCGGCTACCAACTGCGTCCGGAAAGTTTGGGCAGCATCGAAATTCACTCGTCCGACCCGAGGGCGTCACCGCGCATTCGGCCCAACTTTCTGTCGGCCCCTGCGGACCGCGCCACCAGCGCGCGCATCCTGCGCTACATCCGCACCCTGGTTGCGCAGCCGGCTCTGGCCGGATATGGGCCCGAAGAAACAGCGCCTGGACGCGCGGTGAAAACCGACGCGGAGGTGCTGGATTTTCATCGCCGCTTCGGTGGGCCGGTGATGCACCCGGTTGGGACCTGCCGCATGGGTCCCAAGGGTGTGGGCGTGGTGGACGAACGACTGCGTGTGCATGGGATAGAGGGCTTGCGTGTCATCGATGCCTCTGTGTTCCCAACGCAGGTCTCTGCGCACACGCATGCGGCGACGCTCGCCGTGGCGTGGCGGGCTTCGGACCTGATCAGGGAAGATGCGCGATGAGCATCGCGCTTGCCCGCTTCAGCGGTCGCGTCGCAGTGGTCACCGGCGCGGCGCAGGGCGTGGGCTATGCGTGCGCGCACCGCATCGGTCAGGAAGGCGGGCGGGTTGTCATCGCCGACGTTGCCGAGGAGCCCGCGCGCGAGGCGGTCGAGATGCTGCGCGCCGCCGGGATCGACGCGCGAGCGGTCTGTGCGGATCTAGCGCAGCCCGAAGGTGCGGACGAAGTGATGGCACAGGCGAAGCGCGAATTCGGACGTCTCGATGTCGTGGTGAACAACGTCGGTGGCACCATCTGGAAGAAGCCGTTCTGGCACTACCAGCCTGACGAGATCCGTCAGGAAGTGGAGCGCTCGTTCTGGCCGATGCTGTGGACCGCGCACGCTGCGGTGCGCGTACTGCGCGAGAACGGCGGCGCAATCGTGAATATCGGCTCGAATGCTGTGGACGGTGTCTACCGAGTGCCGTACTCGGCCTGCAAGGGCGCGGTGGCGGCCCTGACCACGGCGCTCGCGGCGGAAACGGTGGATCTGCGCATCCGGGTGAACTGCGTGGCGCTGGGCGGCACGACCGCGCCGGAACGCAGGACGCCGCGCCTCGCCCGTGCGCTGACGCCATCAGAGGCCGAATGGGAACGGCAATTCATGAGACTGATCGAGGGCGAAGACTTGATGGGTCGGTTTTCCAGCGCCGAGGAGCAGGCCGCGGTCGTGGCTTTTCTCGCCTCGGACGACGCATCTCATGTAACGGGCGAGATTATCAATACCGGCCGTCGTGGCCGCCGGCTGTCAGACTTTTTGGAGGTACTGCCATGAATGCAACAATCCAGTGGCCCAAGGCGGTCAATGAGATTCCCAAGGCCATCTTCACCGATGCCGCGCTGTACGAGCGAGAGATCGAGACCATCTTCCATGGCGCGCAGTGGCATCCGTTGGCGCACCGCGCGGAGATCCCGAATCGTGGCGACTTCAAGACCATGCTGCTGGGCCGCATGCCGGTGATCGTTGCCAATGGCGAGGACGGCAGGATCCGCGTCTTCTTCAACAGCTGCACGCATCGCGGCAACCAGGTGGAAACGGCCAGCTGCGGCAACCGCAAGGCTTTTGAATGTCCGTATCACCGCTGGATGTTCCGCACGACCGGCGAGCTGGCGGGCTGTCCGGGCACGGACGAGTTTTCGCCGGGCTTCGACAAGAAGAACTACGGTCTGCGGGAGCTGCGCACGGCGGAATATTGCGGCCTGATTTTCGCGACCGCGAGCGCGGACACTCCCCCGCTAGAAACCTGGATCGGAGGCGTGGCGGAAACGCTTGCCGGCGCGTTGGGCGGCGACGGCCGTCTCAAGCTACTGGGCTATCAGAAGGTGCGATACGCCTCCAATTGGAAAGCCTATTCGGACAACGACGGGTACCACGCGCCGCTGCTGCACGTGGGCTTCCGCCTGCTGGGCTGGCAGGGTGGGCAGGGCTCTCAGAAGCCGACGGCCAACGGGCATCTGGGGTTTGAATCGCAACTCAAGCCCGTCGTCAATCGCGACTTCCTCAAGGATCCGAGCCTGATCGATCTGAAAGCCACCGATCCCGAGAGCGGGTCGCGGATTGCCCAGCTCTTCCCCCATACCGTCATCACCAAGCACATGGATGTCATCAACGTGCGCTTCGCGACGCCGGTGAGCGTCGACTGCACCGAGGTTCACTACGCCTATTTCTCACATGTCGACGACAGTGAGGAACTGGTGCGCCACCGCATCCGCCAGTCGTCCAACCTGCTGGGTCCGTGCGGCATGGTCAGCATGGAGGACGCGTCGATCTTCAACCGCATCCATATCGGAAGCTTCACACCGGGCAACGCGGAATTTCAGAAAGGGGTCAAGCGCACCGACGAGGTGTGGTTCGATGTCAAACAGAACGACGAGTCCGGAAATCTTCCCAAGTGGGACTATTACAGCCGCTTGATGGGTTTCAAGCGCAGCGAGGAGGCCTGACATGCTCAAACTCGACGAGGCTTCACTGGTACTGGTCGACAATCTGCAGCGTCGTTACATCGAGGCACTGGATCGGCGCGACATGGAGCTCTGGCTCGATTGCTTCACGCAGGATGCGGCCTCATCGTACTTCTGCATCTCCGCCGAGAACGTAGAGCGGGGTCTCGACATCGCCCTGATGTATGACGACTGCCGCGCAAGGCTGATCGACCGGGTCACCTTCATCACGAAGGTGTGGGCGGGAACCTTCCAGCCCTATCGCATGCGCCATCTCGTCCAGAGAATCGGAACGCCGACGCTCGAGCACGGGAAGCTGAACGTCGTCTCCAACTTCAGCATCGCGACCACGCCCAAGGGCGGCGGTTCGAGCCTGCTGGCGGTGGGGTACTACGAGGACACGGTGGCGCTCGACCGCGGTGAGCCGCGCTTCCTTTGCAAGCGAGCGGTCTACGACACCACAGTGCTGCCCCGCTACATCGTGTACCCCTTCTAAATCGAGCCTGAATCATTATGAGCACCTCCATCAACCGGCCGCTGGTCGGCACCGTCATCGGTGATGCCTGCGGGATCGGTCCCGAAGTCGTCGCCAAGGCCTGGTGCAGTGGCGGTGTGCACGAGTGCTCGCGCCCGGTGCTCATCGGCAGCCGTTTTGCCATGGAGGAGGCCGTGCGGAGCGCGGGCTTGTCCGCCGAGGTGAGGACGATCGGCTCGATCGCCGAATTGAGCGACTCGCCGCGCGTGATCGAGATCCTGGATTCGGGATCGCTCGATGCGCGCGACATCACCGCCGGGCGTGACAACGAAGCGTGCGGGCGCGCCAGCGGGGTCTGGCTCGACGAGGCCGACCGTCTGGCCCGCGAAGGGGTGCTCGCGGCCACGGTGATGGGTCCGATCAGCACGGGCGCGATGAAGATGGCCGGCGTCCTGGACAAGGTGGTCAAGGTCACGCCGGGCGAAAGCTACCTGTTTCTGGTCAGTGGTCCGTTACGGGTGTCCCATGTCACCGACCACATGTCGCTTCGACAGGTGTGTGATCTGCTCACCGAGAAGTTGGTCGCACAGTCCCTGGTCACGCTCGACGAGCGGTTGCGCGCCTGGGGTATGGTCGCGCCGCGGATTGGCGTGGCCGGTCTGAATCCACACGCGGTGGGTGAGGAAGAAGAGCGGGCCATCACGCCCGGCGTACGCCGGGCGATCGCAATGGGCGTACGTGCCGAGGGCCCGGTGAGTCCCGACGCGATCTTCCGCCAGTGCATCGAGGGTCGCTACGACGCGATCCTGGCGATGTATCACGACCAGGGCCATATCGCGATCAAGACCTGGGGCTTTTCCGGCAATGCCGCGGTCATCATTGGACCGCCGTATGTGCACCTGTCGGTGGCGCACGGCACGGCGTACGACATCGTCGGCAAGGGAATCGCCGACCACCGAATGATGCTCAACGCGATGCGCACCGCCGGCAGCCTCGCCGCCGGCACCGGGTTTCCAAAAGAACTCTGAGGCGCAACGATCATGCGGATGAGCGATGCGCTGGCGACATCCATACCGCGTTCGGTGGACGCCCGGCTCTACCATGAGCCGGCGGTCTTCGCCGAGGAGCAGCGCCGCATCTTCCGCGGACCGGTCTGGTCCTACGTTGCGCTGGAGGCCGAGCTCGAGGGGGCCGGTGCGTTCAAGTCCACATTTGTCGGCGATACGCCGGTGGTGGTCACGCGCGATGCCGACGGCGCGCTGCACGGTTGGGTCAACCGGTGTGCGCACAAGGGTGCGCTGGTGTGCCGGGCATCGCGCGGTCGGGTGAACGACGGCAATTTCGTGTGCGTATATCACCAATGGGCCTACGATGCGCAAGGCAACCTTCGTGGCGTTCCTTTCCGTCGCGGCCTGAAAGGCGAGGGCGGCATGGCGAAGGATTTCGACCTGGCCCAGCACGGCCTGCAGAAGCTCAGGGTCTCGACACTCTGCGGCATGGTGTTCCTGAGCTTCGAGGTAAAGGCCCCGCCGCTGGAAGCGTTTCTGGGCGAGGCCATGTGCCGTCTCGTCCGTCGCATCTTCAACAGGCCGGTGCGCGTGCTCGGCTACGCGCGGCAGAACATGCGGGGCAACTGGAAGCTGTATTCCGAGAACAGCCGCGACGGGTATCACGGCGGGCTGCTCCACCTGTTTTACCCCACATTCGGCATCTACCGGCCCAGCCAGGAGAGCGCGGGCGTAGTGAGCGAGGAGGGCTTCCACAATGCATTCACCGTGTCCAAGCCCAGCCACACCGGTGGGTATGAGAACTACCAGGTCGAGGCGAATCGCGAGATAGCCGGCGCCTCGGGCGGCACACAGATGCTGCGCGATCCCAGCGTGCTGGCGTTCCGTCCAGAGTTTGGTGACGACATCGCGCTGCTCATCCAGTCGCTTTTCCCGTCGGTGGTCGTACAGCAGATCCAGAATACGCTGGCCACGCGCCAGATCGTGACGCGCAGCGTCGCCGAGACCGAGCTCGTGTGGACCTACTTCGGCTTCGCGGACGATGACGAGGCCATGACCCGGCATCGCATCCGCAACATCAATTTGGTAGGCCCCGCCGGCTACATCTCGATGGAGGACGGCGAGGCGGTGGAGCTGTGCCAGAAGGGCACCGCCGGCGCCGAGGGATGGCGCTCCTTCGTGGAGATGGGCGGTGCCGACGTGGTCCCCAGGGTCGCACCCATCGGTCTGGACGAGAACGCAGTACGTGGATTCTGGAAAGGTTACTTGTCGCTGATGAAGGGCACGATCGAGGTGCTTCCGTGAGCCCTCCCGCGACGGCCTTGGATGGACAGCGGCTGATGCTGCTCAACGAGATCGCGGAATTCAATGCGGCCTACGCGCATTGCATCGACGATGATCGTCTCGAGCAGTGGCCGGATTTCTTCGTTGAAGATTGCGAATATCAGATCATCCCGCGGGAAAACGTCGATCTGGGCCTGCCTGCGGCGATCGTGTTCTGCGACAACCGCGGCATGCTGATCGATCGCGTTGTGGCGCTGCGCAAGGCCAACATCTACGCAGCGCATTACAGCCGTCATGTGCTTGGCTTTCCCGTGCTTCTCGAAGCCGGACAGGCGGCCATCCGCTCGCAGACAAGCTATGTGCTGCTGCAGACCCGCATGGACGGCGAGACGCGCGTGTTCAGCGCCGGCAAGTACGTCGATTGGATGGTGCGCACGAACGGCCTGTTGCGGCTCAAGCAGCGCAGCGTGGTGTTCGATACGCATCGCATCGACAGCTTGCTGGTGACCCCGATCTGAACCTCGACGAGGGTGACCAAGATGAAGTTCAGCAAGAAGGACGCGAAGCAGTGGGCGCTCGCCAACGTGCGCGACTTCTACATGTGCCCGTTGACGCCCACCACTGCCGACGGCCGCTTTGATGAGGAGGGTATCCGGGACAACATCGAAGCCTACGTCGACATGGGCCTCAACGGCCTGGTGGTCGGGGGATTCATCTCCGAATGTTGGAACGTGAAGCTCTCGGACTGGGTGCGGTATCACCGCGTGGTGGCAGATGCGGTCAAGGATCGGATGGACCTTTGGACCATCATCCTTGATCCGAGCGTGCACCAAGCGCTGGAGAAAATGGATCTGGTCGAGAAGATGGGCTATGCAGGGGCGGAGGTGATCAATCCCGTTGTGCAGTTGCGCGCCGATGACGAGATCTTCGACTACTTCGCATACATGGCCGCGCGCTCGAACCTCGCCATCTGCCTGTACCGCACACCGGTATCGGGGAAGGTGATGGGGCTGGACCTGATGGCGAGATTGGCTGAACTCGACACGGTCATCGGTGCCAAGCAGGGCAGCCTCAATCGTGCGGAGACGCTCAAGCTGCGCCGGTCCTTGCGTCCGGACTTCAACGTCATGGAGCCGATGGAGTCGTTCTACTGTGACGACCTGCGCCGGGGCGGCCAGGTGATCTGGGGCGAGCTGTCCTACATCCTCTACGGCAAGAAGCGGCACCTGATGAAGGAATACATGGCGCTTTGCCGTGCACAAGAGTGGGAAGAGGCGCGCGCGAAATCCGAAGCGCTCAACGACGTGCGCCAATATTACGAGGATGTCTTCATCTGGGAGATCGCGCGCAGCGGCACCTACGCCTCTGCGCTGGCCTCGCTCAAGGTCTGGTATGGCGCCATTGGTCTCAAAACGGGCCCGGTGCTGGCGCCCGTACGCGATCTGGCACCGGACAAGGCCGAGCAGATCGTCGACAAGCTCAAGCAGCTGGGCGTCGCCTGACACTCCCGGGCCGCCACTTGATGAGAGTTACCGGATGAGAGTCTGCATCCTCGGCGCTGGTGGGCTC
>Ga0187844_10000408_pt1 | contig 33532 bp, 23 predicted proteins | sample SpaLakP09_SKY_50_FD_134517 | JGI IMG/M metagenome (GOLD analysis project Ga0187844, IMG submission 134517) | Oligotrophic lake water microbial communities from Sparkling Lake, Wisconsin, USA - SP09_SKY_50 | ecosystem: Environmental > Aquatic > Freshwater > Lake | place: USA: Sparkling Lake... | reverse complement strand
TTGGCGATGGTGGCGCGGTCGGTCAGCGACAGCGTTTCGGTACCGGCACCGAAGAACTCGACGAACTTGCCGACCACCTTCGCGGCGCGAAGCATCTGGGTGACGCGCAGGGCTAGATCGGTGGCGGTGACTCCTTCGCTGAGCTTTCCAGTCAGGTGGACGCCGACGACCTCGGGTGTGAGGAAATAGACAGGCTGTCCGAGCATTCCAGCTTCTGCTTCGATGCCACCTACACCCCAGCCGACGACTCCAAGCCCGTTGATCATCGTGGTGTGGGAATCGGTGCCGACTAGGCTGTCTGGGTAATAAACGCTACCGGATGCATTCTTGGAATGGAGAACGCCGCGGGCCAGATACTCGAGATTCACCTGGTGGACGATGCCGATACCGGGAGGAACAACTCCAAAGGTCTCAAAAGCCCCTTGGCCCCATTTTAGGAACTCGTACCGTTCGCGGTTGCGCTTGAACTCCATGTCGAGGTTCAGCTTCATGGCGTCTGCCCAGCCGTAGTAGTCGACCTGGACTGAGTGATCGACCACGAGATCCACTGGAACCAATGGTTCGATGATACCTGGCTTACCTCCGAGGCGGGCCACAGCACTCCGCATCGCTGCTAGATCTACGAGCAAAGGCACTCCGGTGAAGTCCTGCAGCACGATGCGGGCGACGACAAAGGGGATCTCCTCAGGAGCCGGTGCCTTGGCATTCCAGGCGGCAAGGGCCTTCACATCCTTCTCATGGACCTTCTTGTTATCGCAATTACGCAACACCGACTCCAGGACCACTCGGATCGAGAAGGGAAGGCGCGAGATCTTGCCGAGGCCCTGTTCCTCAAGTGTGGGGAGGGAGTAGTAGGATGAGCTTGTCCCTGCAGATGGCTCAAAGCTGCGAAGTGTCTTGAATGGGTCGGTGATGGGCATGAAGAAAGGAGGGAGGTTGGGTTTTTAGACTATTTGGCTTAGGGGTTGAGGAATCTCAGATTTATTGTTTCGGCGGTTGCTGGCCAACAGTCCAAAGGACCAACAGCCCAACACCCGGTTCCATTATTTCAGTTCGGCAAGCTTGGCCTGGATCTTGGCGAAGTCGGGAAGTTGCTTCGGATCCTCGTCCGATTCCGCGTACTGGATGACGCCGGATCGGTCGATGAGGAAGGCTGAGCGCTGTGCGACTCCACCCATGCCGAGACCGATCTGAGGTAGGAAACTCTCGTAAGCGATGCCGTAGGCTTTGGCGACATTGTGCTCGTAATCGCTCAGGAGAGGGATGCTGATATTCTCCTTCTGGGCCCATGCCTGCTGGGCAAAGGGATTGTCCCCACTGATGCCATAGACAATGCAGTCCAGGGCGTCATAGGAACCGATGCCCTTGCTGATCTCACAGAGTTCCGTCGTGCAGACACCGGTGAAAGCCATCGGAACAAAAAGGAGCAGGATATTCTTTTTTCCTATCTCAGCTGAGAGAGTGACCTGTTTGGGTCCTTCGGATGTCGCGGTGGAGAGGGTGAAATCGGGGGCCTTGGTTCCAATGGTAAGCATGAGATTATTAAGGTTGAAGTATGAGGGTTGAATGATGAAGTGAAATGAAAGTAAGAAATCCTACAGATTTGGCGTGGGTGATGGAAGTGCAGAGGTGGCGGGTGAGGGTTTTAAAATCTGAGCAGCAGGATTTGTGACGGATGAAGAACTCGTCTGTGAAGGAGTTTCTGCAGAGGGTGAGGGTGAGGAAGCAGGAAGCGGCGTGAGAAGTGGTGTTGAAGGTGGAGTGGGAGTGGGCCATGGTTTCTCCAAGGAGCTCCACTCATGCCATGACGCGGTGTCACTGCCGCCGAATTCCTTCCAGAGCTGATGGCAGCGCTCAGACCAGTGCGCGTAATCTGGAGAGGTAAATGGCTTCTCTGCAGTCCCAGGAAAGACAAGATAGACGACTTCGGGGCGACTGACGGGACGGCGATCCGCTCCCGATTCCGGGAAGATCTCGCGGCAGATTCTCAGTGACGCTTCACCAATCTTTGAATTCGGGCCCAAATCACCTAGTATGGCTGGGTAGAGCTTTCCCTTCGCGATAACGACAGCATAGTCGCCGATGCTGGGTTGACTGGCCGATTTCCCCACCATGAACGAAGGAAGGACGATAAAGGGGTCGGAAGTTCCCGCCAGGAAGCTCCATCGCTTCAGTTCAGCGATTGTGGCCTTTGCGGCTGTGCAGCGAGCCTCTAGGGAGGTCTTTTCACTGGCGGCCATCGTTATGCTGGCAAGCTCAGCCTCGGCAAGGGCGAGTTGTGACACTTCTTCGCGAAGGCAGGGGTTCGGTCGGTCGCTTTTCTTTGCCCAGCGGTAATTTGTCTGTGGTTGATAAGTGACAGAGAGTCGGTCGATGGGAAGATTCCGATCTCCATCAGATCCATCGGTATTCACGTTCATGATGGCCTGAATAAGGAGGGCGCGTCGGGTGGTTGCGGGGTGACTCAGCTCGAGGATGGTTTGGCAATCAAACAAGGAGTCCCTGTAGGGAAGTTTCTGAAGTTGGCCCAGATTGGCCCGTAGAGATCTTTCTTTGTGACTTAGGAGTGCGGCAAAATCAGGCGATGGGACTGCATTGCTTAGCAGTGAGTTTAGGTTAGGGATAAACTTGATAATCTCTGGAGTGGCGGCCTGCAAGTCGGCCGGAGTCGTAGCTGCTTTGGGCCACTGGACATGCAGGTTGATGTCCATTCTGTAAGAGTTACTGTCCGATATGGTGGTCAGCGCAGTTTCCTCTGAGGGAGCGCAGTCGACTTTGCTCGTAAGAGTAATGCCGTTGAAAAGCTTCGCGGTGTCGTAATTCTTACGCGCCAGGACAGGAATTGGAGTTGGATGTCCGGTTTCTTGCGGTGAAGTCGGTTTTTTTGAGCATCCAATCGGAATGAGAATTAGTATGAAGGAGAGAAGCATGCACCTTCGAATACCGAGAGTTTTGAAGGCCTGCATGAGATAAAAACAGCCGCTGCTTTCTAGCTTTTTAAGCGTCTTAAATCTGCCTAAAGGTAGGCAAGAAAGGAGCCCATGACATCACCTGGAATGTCGATCATCTTGTAATCCGTCGAGGAGACAAAGAGCAGGCTCTGGCTTCCCTTACCCAGAAGATTACCTGTCGAATCGAAGATCTCATGCTCCAGTGTGACAAACTTCCGATTATGCCCTGACACACGAATCTTCACGCTGACTGTCTCGAATTCCTTGGTCTCGCGAACGAACTTGTGTTCGAACGATCTGGTCAGGATATAGAAAGGGGTCTCCTTGAGGTTGAACTTGGGCATCACCTTGTTGAAGAAGAGCTCACGGGTCTTGCCTACCCACATGGCGTACATGCCGAAATAGACATTCCCCACCGAGTTGGTATCGGCGTAGGTAGCGATGAAGGAGTGGACGAACCACTTGTCCTCAAAGTGTCCAGAGATGTCGTGGGTGCCGGTCGGCGAGGGAGTGAGAATGGTTCCGACCGGAGTAAGAGGAACGACGGAGACTGTGGCAGGCTGATCGAGCTCCTCGGAATCGGTCGTGAAATCCTCCCCAGTAAAGGGCTTGATCATGAGCCAGATCACGTATCCCAGCGGCAGGAGTGAGGCTAGTATCTGGAAGATGGGCTGATGAAGAAAGTAGCCATAGGCGAAAATCACTACAGCCAGTGATCCAATACAGAACATCTTGATCTGCGGGATGACATTGACAGGACCGTTCATGAAGGCCCGCCCAATCGCAAGAGCGGAGTAGCCGACAAAGAACGTCGCGAAGAAGATCATGAAATACTCCAACTCAATGCCGATCGCCGCGCCGATTACTGCAATCAAGGCGCAGAGGATGAAGGTAGGGATAGGGGAGGTGATGAGTTTCTGGGGAATCAGGGCGAAGATGGGATTCTTGCTCTGACTGGCATTGGCCTGGAAGAACCAGCGGAGAGCGATATAGCCACTGTCGAGCGTCGTAAGGATGCAACTGCCAAGGAACACGAGATACGCGCCGAGCAGCCAGGCATTCACCGGAGGATTGCTGAAGACGCGAGTCAGCAACGACTGGGCATAGGGATAACCTGTCAGTCCTTTCTGGATGAAGTCTGCTCCGGTTCCTTCCATCGCCCAGAGAGCCAGGATGCCATGGAAAAGAAGAATCGATCCGAAGAGGGTTGCTCCGACGGCGTAGGAGGCCGTGATGGATGTGTTCTCCCTACGCATCTGAATGGCCCTCTGCCATTGCTGAAGGTCAAGCCAGGGTCCCACAATGAAGCCGATGCAGATCGGGATCACATAGCCCCAGAAGTTCCAGTCATGGGTCGGCAGAAGGCTAGGACGATGGATTCCACGGAAATAGGGAGATCCCAGCTCTGAGATAATAACGATCACGCAGACAACGATCAGTGCGAGGAAAACTGCATGACTGTACTTGATGCGCCGTATGGAGAATTCCTCCCCGAAGAGAATGCCTCCGGCTAGGATTATGAGGGCCGTCAGAGGCAGGTAGAGGGAGTCTGGTTTTAGTCCGAGGGGCTGCCATCCATAACGGATCAACGCGAAGATGGTGAGTGAGATGGCAATGATCTGGTAGAGGAAGAATACCAGACGGAACGGGCGCGACCAGTTGTTGAAAAACGCCGCGAGGCTTTCCGAACCCGGGTGTCTTTTGGCTATGTGATCGGTGACGAGCCCGAAAAGGAACAGACCGAGGCAGTTCGGTATCAGAAAGGTGAGCAGTCCCGTGAGACCAAACTCGACTGTGAACTGCACGGAGAAGAAGAGGCCGAGTCCCCAGACCCATGAGAGGGCGACGGTGTTTCCCCAGAGGAGAACATTCAGGAAACGGAAACTTGGGGAGGAGAGTGCGGGAGTAGCCATGGAGATAATCTTATCTTAGTGACTGATCGCGGCGTCTTCAATCTGAATGGGCGCTCACTTAACGAAATATGTCTAAAAATTAGAAGAACTGCAGTTACTCGACTCCTCCGAACTCCTCCCGTTCTTGCAATTGCTCCTCAGCAAAGGCACTCTCCTGTATTGCTTCTGCCTTATGGTAGAATCTCTTATTTCTCTGAATCCTTGAAAATTCTCGACCGCTATCTTCTGACCGCTCTCGGTGTGGCAACGCTTATGGGTGTCGCCCTGCTGAGTCTGGTGCTGGTGCTGGGGAATGTCTTTAAGGAGATGCTCGATCTGCTGATCAATCACAATGTACCTCTTGAGACGGTCCTAGGGTTTGTTGCCTTTGTCCTCCCCTTCTCGATGACTTTCACGATCCCGTGGGGTTTTCTCACGGCCGTCCTGTTGGTCTTCGGACGTCTCTCGGCAGATAATGAAATCATAGCACTGCGCACCAATGGAGTAAGTTTCCACAGGGTCTTTATCCCCGTTCTGGCCATGGCGCTCCTGCTTGTCGGTATATGCTTCTGGATCAATATCGATGTAGCTCCGCGTGCCCAGTACTCGATGCTGTCCTCACTGTTTCGGATCGCCACGAGCAATCCCGTTTCGATGTTTCAACCGGACGAGGTGGTCGACCAGTTTCCCGATCGGAGGATCTTTGTGGGAGGACGCGATGGGGATCTCATGAATAATCTTGTGGTCGTGGAACTTGATGATCACGGGTGTGCCTCGAAGGTGGTCTTTGCAAAGACCGGCACTCTCTCCACGGATACGGAGAATCACCGACTCCTGCTCAGGGTACAGGATGCCAACTTCGAGCAACGGGACGAAAGGGATCCCGAAAATGTCAATCTGATCCGCCAGGGAATCACGATGAAGGAGGGGGTCTTTCCGATGTCGCTTCAAAAGCTTCTCGATCAGAAGAAGAGGGGTAAGCCCCTCACTTCCCACACGCTCCGGGAGCTATTGGAAGAGATTTCAAAGCCCGACTGCCCGCGAAGGCTAGCCTATGAGGTGGAGGTGAGCAAACGATTCTCTCTATCGCTAGCCGCTCTTTCCTTCGCTCTCATTGCCGTTCCCCTCGGTATCACTGCTCACCGCAAGGAGACTTCTGTTGGATTCGCCCTGAGTCTGGTGATCGCCTTCGGTTACTTTTTTCTCATCATCATCGCTGACACCTTCCACGAGAACCCCCATGCCATGCCGGTTTTACTGGTCTGGTTGCCCAATCTTCTCTTCACGGGATTTGGGATCTGGCTCTTCTCGCGTCTTGCTCGTCGGTAAAGAATTGCTAATCGCTAACTCACCCATTCATTCATTATGCCATCCTCCAAAGAAACTTTTCAGCATGATCCAGCAACCCAAGAGGCCATTCAAAAACTGGTCTCTGGCTTGGCCACTGGACGTAGGGCCGACTTCCTGACTGACATGATGAAGACAGTCGTCGGATATGGCCTTGATGATGCCTCGATCGGAGATCTGAAACTGGTCAGTCGCTCCCTGCGTGAGATGCGCTATGCTGCTTCTGTATTCCAAGAATATAACAAAGTCCGCAAGGTGGCAGTCTTTGGCTCCGCACGAACCAAGTCTGATGAAGCTGACTTCCAGTTGGCTCGTGAGTTTTCACGCCGGATCGTCGAAGAAAATTTCATGATTATTACTGGAGGTGGCGATGGCATCATGGGGGCCGCACAACAGGGAGCGGGCGCCGAAAAGAGCTTCGGCCTGAACATCCGACTGCCGTTCGAGCAGAGTGCCAATCAGGTAATTATGGGAGATCCCAAGCTGATCAACTTTAACTATTTCTTCGCCCGCAAGCTCAGCTTTGTGAAGGAGACTAGCGCCTTTGTCCTTTTCCCGGGTGGTTTCGGGACACTCGACGAGGGATTCGAGGTGCTGACGCTCCTGCAGACGGGAAAAACATCCATTGTTCCAATCATCCTGATGGACAGGCCTAATGGCTTCTACTGGGAAACCTGGCGGCGTTTCATGGATAACGACATCCTCGAACTTGGACTGATTTCACGATCCGACTTTCATCTCTTTACTATTACCCACGACATCGATCGCGCAGTGAATGAGATCAAGCGCTTTTACAAAGTGTTCCATTCCTATCGCTGGGTTCGTGACGAAATGGTGATCAGGATCAACAAAAAGCTCACGCCGGCTGCCTTGGAAAACCTGAACCAGCAGTTCGATCATCTCCTCATCTCGGGTCATATTGTCCAGAGGGATGCTCTTCCCGAGGAGGGCGATGACCGCGATTCAATCCATCTCCCTCGTCTGGTGCTAATCCCTCACAAAAGAGAGTTTGGAATGCTCCGTCTCCTGATCAATGCGATCAATGATTCCCAAGTGATCGAGACCCCGCACGATGAGCCCATCCGTACTCCGGGGCATCCCTAGCGCCCGGGATTGAAGAATCATTCTTTCGAGGATAGGATTTGGTTTTAATGACGATGAAGGCCAAGGTTTTTCTCTACGACACCACACTGCGCGACGGCACCCAAGGTGAGGGGATTTCCTTCAGTCTGCTGGACAAGATACGGATTGCCGAGAAGCTTGCCGGATTCGGTATGGATTACATTGAGGGTGGATGGCCCGGATCGAATCCCAAAGATCTCGCCTTCTTTGCGGAGGCTCGGAAGCACGACTTCGGGAAGACAAAGATCGCCGCCTTTGGCAGCACTCGTCGTGCAGGGATCAAGGCTTCAGAGGATCCCCAATTAGCCCAGTTGCTGGAGGCGGAGACACCGGTGGTCACCATCTTCGGGAAGAGCTGGAAGCTCCAGGTGGATAAAGTGCTGGGAGTTCCCCATGAGGAGAACCTCGCGATGATCAGTGATAGCGTGTCCTACCTGAAGTCATGCGGACGTGAGGTCTTCTACGATGCCGAACATTTCTTCGACGGTTATAAGGACGACGCGGAGTTTGCCCTGAGCACGCTCGCTGCCGCTTCCCAAGCAGGGGCCGATATGCTCGTCCTCTGCGACACCAATGGAGGCACGATGCCGGAGGAAATCACAGCAATCACCTCCATGGTGGAATCTCGTTTCCCCGGCAAGGTGGGCATCCACACCCATAACGATTGCGGGATGGGTGCTGCCAACGCCCTCGCTGCAGTCCATGCTGGTGCAGTCCAGATCCAGGGGACGATGAACGGCTACGGGGAGAGGACAGGTAATTGCAACCTAACGACCGTGATCCCGTGTCTCCAGTTGAAGATGGCTATCCCTGTTGTGCCGGATCTCACTCGCTTGCGAGAGGTCTCTCTATTTGTGGACGAGTTGGCAAACTGTCAGCCCGATGTGAGGGCTCCCTTTGTGGGTAATACCGCCTTTGCTCACAAGGGGGGGATGCACGTGAATGCCGTGGCCAAGACCGCAGCAGCCTACGAACACATCGAGCCTTCCTCCGTAGGCAATCATCAGAATATCCTAGTTTCCGAGCTTTCCGGTCGGAGCAACATTCTTCTTAAAGCTGACGAACTCGGCCTTAAGCTGAACAAGAACGATCCGGCCGTGCTCCTGGTGCTCGAGAAGATCAAGGCTCTAGAGTCCGAAGGGTTCGAGTTCGAGGCTGCCGATGCCTCGCTTGACTTGCTAATTCGGAAGGAGCTGGGCCTGCATGCTCCTCTTTTCCAGCTACAGGGATATCATTGTAGCTTCCGCCGTGTCGCTGCTGGATCCTCCACAACCTGCGAGGCCACCGTCACAATCCTCAATGATGGGCATCCCCTCGAGATGACGGCGGAGGGGGATGGTCCGGTGAACGCCTTGGATGCGGCTCTCCGCAAGGCCCTGCAACAACTCCACCCTTGGATTTCCGGGATCTCGCTATCTGATTACAAAGTGCGTATCGTTGATGGTGGAAGGGGCACCGCCGCACGTACCCGTGTCCATATTGTGTCAAGCGCGGGAGTCGATTCTTGGGGAACTGTTGGTGTTTCCGACAACATCATTGAGGCGAGTTGGATGGCGCTTGTTGACTCCCTCGAATACCGCGCTTCAAAGCTTTAAGGAATCCTTAAGGAATCTTTAAGGATTTCGGTGCACTGCATCCGAATTTCTTAATGATCGGAAACTCTACTGACTCCTGTGGGAGTGGGAAGAACTGGAGGAGGATTTGTGGTGCTTATGCTTTTTCTTGGAGTGATGGGAATGTGAGGTTTTGGAAGAGCTCTTTTTCTTCTGGGGATGGAAGAAGAAGCGATGGAAGGACCATGGCTTTTCACGGGTTGGCAGTAGGAAGTGCGCTGCTGGAGTCGGGATGGTGCGTCCACCGCCGTGGAGCTTCCGATGCTCCATTATAAAATCCGTGGGGACCCAGTAGCTGAGAAGGTCGCGGGTGCCTTCAGCATGATTCACTCCTATTGAAAGATTCTTGTGCATTTCGAAGTGAAGATGAGGAGGGTACATGCCGTGATTATTACCGATGGTGCCTATCTGCTCACCTCGTTTTACCTGCACTCCCTCCCTCACTATGACCTTATCAAGATGACCATAGAGTGAGTCGGTAAAATGTAACTGCCTGTTCTCAATCCATGCATGTCGGATGATGACGACATTACCCCAGTCAGCCCTGATATCGCGCGCAAGAACGACAAGGCCATTTCCGATAGAATGCACGGAATGCCCGAATGCTTGCCCTCTTCCTCCGGCGATGACCCAGTCTTCACCAAGATGACCATGGGCACGGAATCCCCGTGATTTGCAAAACCCTGATCCGTTGGGAGGCGCCACTGGCAAGTCGAATCCATCTGCCGTAACGGCTGATGTCTCGGGTGAAATATCAATCGAGGGGAAGGAGTGGAATAAGCGCGCAAAAAAACCTTGAGGGGTTATAGCGGAATCATCAGCACGGCCTTGTGGCGACAGGAATGCACAAAGCAGTGCTAGTAATAAGCAGGCAATGAATGGGGGTCGGATCAACACGAAAGATTTTATACTAAAAAAGGAAGAGGTGAACGCGCAACTCTGCGGTTTGATTCCTTATGAGTTGTAACTGGTAATCTGATTGCATGAACGCGCCACGCGTGATGCAATCAACAGGTTTTCTTTTTTATTAACATGTCTGCACCATCCCATCCATCTCCCGCTATTCTGGCACTTGAAGACGGTCGTATTTTTCCTGGTTTTTCCATCGGTGCATCCGGGAACGCGGTCGGTGAGATTTGTTTCAATACCTCAATGAGTGGCTACCAAGAGGTTCTTACTGATCCTTCTTATCGGGGACAGATTGTCACGATGACTTATCCCTTGATCGGCAACTATGGTACTGGTGTGGAAGACGGTGAAAGTGAGCACCCTCAGGTGAGCGGTTTTGTCATCGAAGAACTTTCCAGGGTGGATAGCAGTTGGCGCTCTTCGGAGGATCTGCAGTCCTACCTGCGCGGTCACGGAATCCCTGCGATTTGTGGTATTGATACCCGCGCCCTGACCCGTCATCTGCGGACTCAGGGTGCCATGCGGGCATGCCTCAGTACGGATGGATCCGACGGAGCTGCTGCAGTGGCTCGGGCTAAAAATGCTCCTAGGCTTGAAGAACTCGATCTGGTGGGTGAGGTATCCACTAAGGAAACCTACGAATGGGATCCTGAATGCAAGGAAAGTATCCAGTTCGGAATGACCCGACATTCAGGTGGTACAAGGGAGCCTCTGGTTGTCCTCTACGACTTCGGTGTTAAGCGTAACATCCTGCGACTCCTCCGTTCTCACGGTGTACGTGTGATGGTTGTCCCTTCCACGACTTCTGCTGAAGAGGCTTTAGTCCTAAATCCCGACGGTATCTTTCTCTCTAATGGCCCTGGTGATCCAGCTGTGCTCACTCAGGCCCACGAGACAGCCAGGCGCCTTGCCGAGGTGAAGCCCGTTTTCGGCATCTGTCTGGGCCACCAGATTCTCTCTCTGGCTTTCGGCGCTAGCACGTTCAAGTTGAAGTTCGGCCACCGTGGAGCGAATCAGCCGGTTCAGGATTTGAGGACGGGCCGTGTGATCATCACCTCGCAGAATCACGGCTATGCGGTTAAAGAGGAGGGACTGCCTTCCGATCTCGAGATAACTCACCGCCATCTGAACGATGGAACCGTTGCAGGAATAAGACATCGTTCAAAAACTGTCATGGCCGTCCAGTTCCATCCCGAGGCATCGCCCGGCCCACATGATTCAGCCTCCTTCTTCGAGGAGTTTGTTCAGGTGCTGAAGGGTTAATGCCTTAGGTGGATAGACTAAAAGCTGTTCGCCTATTAGGCGAAAAATTGGAGGTGCCCTTGGCGGCTACAGTTATACCAAAAACCTTTAGTCTTTAGTATAATAGCCTTCACCCGCTTACTACTCACCTAGCTCAACGTTCCAGTAGGCGAGGTCGATGAAGTGGCTCCAGCTGTCATCAATACCCCCTGCAAAGGTAATGTTGACGAAGGGGCGCCACTTCGGCCTCTTCGGTTTCTTCAGGAGTTGCATGCGAGCCTCATGAGGGAGTCGATTCCCTTTGCGGGTATTACAGGTTATGCAGGAGCAGACGACATTCTCCCATGTTGTCTGTCCTCCCCGATCCCGGGGTAAGACATGATCGATGTTCAGATTGTTACGCTCGAAAAGTTCACCGCAGTACTGGCATGTGTTCTTATCACGCTCAAAGACGTTGAGGCGCGTGAATTTCACCTCTTTTTTAGGCAGGCGGTCGAAGAGACAGAGAACGATGATTCGAGGAACGCGGATCTTGAGCGAGATAGTCTGCAGCATCCTAGGTTCCGGGTTGGAGAGTGAAAAGTGTCTCCAGCTTAGAAAGTCATGCGTAAAGAAATTCTTCTCCCCATCAGTGGCCACAACCTGAGCGTGCCCTTGGTAGAGAAGAGTGAGAGCCCGGCGCGCGGAACAGGTATTGATCGCCTGCCACAATCTGTTGAGTACAAGCACTTGTTGATCGAGTAGAGTATCCATGATCTTGTGTTCGTTAAGTCAAGATCATGGAAGTCAGCAAACCTTGCTGTCAATGCCTCAAGTGCGACAATTTCGTGATATGAGAGAGGAATAGCTTCAATCCAAACACTTTCTCGGGAAAAGGGAGGTTTGCTCTTCTAGATTTAAACAGGTAAGAATATTCGCTCGTCGAGTGCCCTCATGAATCGAATTCTTCTCTGCCTCTTTCTCCTCCTCTGTGGTGTGAGGGTGATTATGGCTGCGGACTCTTCCGAACAGTTTCTCAATGCTTATCAGGCCTTTCAGCAGGGAGAGAAACTGGAGCGTGACGGCAATGCCTCCGAGTCCTTGAACAAGTATAGGTTTGCCCAGAGTCTTTTACTCGAAATCGAAAAAAACGACACCTCGTGGCAGAAGGCTGTTGTGGAGTATCGTCTCAAGAAGACGCAGGAAGCCCTTGAGCGTCTTCAGGGAACTGTAAATTCAACTGGTGGTTCCGTTAACCCATCTCCTGTTCAGTCTGAGGGGATATTGCCGGAAGCAACTGGGGGAGTGCCGAGTATTTCTATAGTTCCACCGGTAGTCAGGTCCGCACGCGATGAGGTACGTCCAACTTCAGGAGATTCGTCATCCGAAGTCCGTCGCCTCAAGCGCCTGCTCGAAACACTCCGGGGGGAACTCAAGGATGCTAGGGATGCTATGTCCTCGGAAAAAAACCGAGCCAAGGATCTCGAAAATGTTAAGTGGGTTGAGGAACGTTCCAAACTAGAAAAGGAGCTTCAGATCACGAAAAATCAAGTGGGGGAACTCAACGAAAAACTGCAAAAGCGCGACTCCTGGGAATACGACCTGAAATCCCTTCAAAAGAAACTGGATGATACTCTCGCCGACAAGGTGGCTTTCGAGGAGGAGTATCAGAACAGAGAAAAAAAGAAGGATGAAGCCAACTCGATGCTCGTGAAGCAACTCGATGAGGCGCGCCAGAGAATCGCTCTTAGTTCCGACGCCGAGAAAAAGTTTCAACAACTCAGCGCCGATCTCGACAAGGCAAGGCAAGAAGTTATGGGAACGAAGCGGCAACTTGACCACGCAGCCCAGATAACGAAGGAGTCTGAGGCCAAGAACAAGGACCTCCAGAGGCAGATGGATGCAACTACTGAGAAGTTGAACGCTGCTCTGAAGCAGTCTGACGAGCTTGCTCCGTTGCGCGAGAAGCTTCAAAAACTCCAGGCTGATTCGGCCAAAGCCATAGCCGATGCCAGGGAAGCCAAGGAAAAAGCGTCTGCGCTCCAGAAAGACTCACTGAAGCTGCAGATGAATTCAGCCAAACGTGAGGTTGATTTGAGGGCTGACTTGCAGACGCTTGAGGAGGAGAGGAATGCCATTTCTGGTAAAGTTGCCCAGTTGACAGAAGCAGCCCGCGATGCAGGCAAGGTCAAAGGCTTGGAGGCTCAAGCCGAATCGTTGAAAAAAGCAGTGCTTGAGCTCAAGGAAAAATCGCTGACCGCAGGACAGGAAATCGCCAAGGCTCGCGCGGATGCGGATGCCTCGGTCAAGGCGGCAAAGTCATCGGATGAGAAGCTCTCAGCTATTGCCGCATCTGATGCCGCTGACCGAGCTGTTCTCGAGGAGGAGCGTCAGCGACTCACCGCCAAACTTGAGGATTCCTCAAAAAAGAATGAGGAATTGACAAAGATGGCCGCCTCTTCAATTCCTCTGGCAAAGGAGATCGAGAGCCTCAAGTCGAAACTGGCCGAAATTAGCAAAGATTCGGCTCAGGCTAAATTAAAAAACGATCAGTCACTCCAAGCTGCTAGCGAGAGCCAATCGGAACTTCAAAGAAGGTTGGATGCCGCAACTGGACTCAAGCAGATGCTTGAAAAGCAGAATTTTTCACTTCAGGAGCAACTCAAGGCTGTCATGGGTCAGATGGCCTTACTGGTCGATCATGGGCAAGACTCAGGCGCTCTGCGGGGACAGATTGAGAAGCTGCAGCAGCAGATGGATTCAAGTGCCGCCGACTATACCAAATTGCAGGAACAGCTTGCCAAGCTATCAAAAGAACGCCCCGAACAGGAAAAGCTTATTCAGCAGAAAGAGGTGGAACTAGCCGCAGCCAAGCAAGATTCCGAGAAGCTCCGGAATGAACTTGCGCAAGCCAACGAGAAAAACACGAATCTCCAGCACCATGCCGACGCGGGTGATGATCAGCTCAAAAAACTTCAGGACCAGCTCGCGGCTCTTTCCGCGACGATGCCCAGTCAGGAGAAGCAGGTTTCCGAGGCCAAGGACCAAGCAGGCAAACTCCAATCCGAACTTGCGGATGTGAAATCGCAGCTTTCTTCCCTTCAGAAAAAAAGTGGATCGGGAGACGATCAACTCAAGGATCTCAAGGATCGTCTTGAGGAGAAAGAAGCGCAGCTTGCCCGTTACAAGAAAAAGAAGAGCAAGTCGGTAGGCGATGGCAATATCCAGGAGGAAAACGATCTCTTGCGCGGAATTATCATCAGGCAGGTTAAGGAAGAGGCGCGGCGCGCTCAGGCGCGTCGTCTTCTTGAGGATGAAATGAAACGTCTGAACGTGCAGTCCCAGTCTCTGAGTGATCAGGTCGTTGTACTTTCCACCCCATCAGCAGAACTAACCCCGCAGGAGCGCTCCCTCTTCAAGCAGGGACAGCTTGTGGTGGCAGACTTGGGCGAAGGAAAAATCCAGGAGTCGCTTTCCGCTAGGAAGGTTAATGACTCAGGAAGTGCCTCTGGGGTGACAAACCAGTCCACCAAACATCCCTCGAACGAATCTCTCGGAAATACTACCGAAAAAGAAACGGCTTTGACCGCATCCCAAACCAAAAACGGAATCTCTACCAACACATCCACGAATTCTACAACTCAAGAGATTCCTTGGGAGGGAAAGCTCAAGGAATGCCTAGCTAAGGCCAAGGATGAATTTGACAGGCAGGATTACCTTCAGTCCGAAAATACGTTCCAGGAAGCGTTAAAAATTTCACCAGACGATTATTTTGCCCTTTCCAATATCGGAGTTGTGGAGTTCCAACTGGGCAAAATGACAGAGGCTGAGGAGTTTTTGAAGAGGGCTGCCACTAAGGCAACGGATAGTTCTTTTGCGCTGACCACCCTTGGCATTGTGCATTATCGTCAGCAGAGACTGGATGATGCTGAAAAAGTCCTCAAGAAAGCTGTCGCGATCAACCAGCAGGACTTCACTGCGCATAATTACTTGGGAATAGTTTTTGCAGCGTCAGGCAGAGGAAAGGCCGGTGAAGAGGAGATCATGAAGGCCATCGAAATCAACCCTCAGTATGCCGATGCTCACTTCAACCTGGCTGTCATCTATGCAACCGGCAAACCCCCCGCCAAGATGATGGCGAAGAAGCATTATGCAAAGGCTATCGAGCTTGGGGCGCCACCTGATCCCTCGCTGGAACGACTCGTCCAGTAGGAAAGTAGGCCAGGAGCCTAGCAGGCTAAGGTGAGAGCGGTTTAAAACCGATGGCCACAAGATGCACAGAATGCATTGAATGCAAAGAGTGCATAGAGTTCACACGGATTGTGATTTCTATTAAGCTCTTCACATAGGAGAGATAGAGGAATGTCTACGCACATTCCCCTTTGGTGTTTTTGGCTTCCCGGCCGTTGTTACGCATCCGTTGCGTGTTCCTTTAGTGGCTACTTCTTTTCTTAAGATGCTTAGAGTCTCTCCTCGGACGAGTCGCGAAGATTGGCGTGCTTTCTTAAATCACGTTTCTTATAAACCCTCTTTAATAATCCGGTGTATATCTATGAGGTCGATGAAGCCGTGAAGTTTTTCGGATCCCGGACCTGATCCCAAGGAGAGAACGTCTCCTGCTGTTCCTACCGACGAGGGAAGCCTAAAGGCGGAGGGTTGAGTCAGGATGCCCACCGACAGTCTGTTCGTTTTGCCTGCGTGGAATGTTGAAGGGGATTGTTCGGAAGCGAAACCGGGTCCTGTGGACCAGCAGATGGATGGGTAGCCCTCGTTATTTAGTGACAGGATCGAAATGCCCTTGTCTCGAAGAAAGGGGGATCCGTTTAAGGTCATGCCTCCGATATTCTCGCGGCCCGTTACAATCACGAGGGCCTTCTCTCCTGCGTAGCGTCGTGCTGTCGCGATGGCCCGATCGAATGAAAGCATGTGTCCGAACATCGACTCCGCATCGTTGGATAATGCCGCGGCTCCAATCATCGTATCGTCGATGACAAGAAGGTATCCCTTGCGGTTGGATTGAAGATTTCTGATAGCGATGCGCACAAGATCGGAGAGGGATGGGGATTCGGGATTTCCTTCTCCAAATCCATTCTGGGAGAGTGAAGCGACCGGAAGAATTCCTAGTGTCGGGACTTTTTTCCAGAACGGCTGGTTTTCCAGATCTCCAACCGATCGGATGATACTGACTGCTTCAGCTCCTGATGGCATGGCGGCAGGATCCTTTGCTCCTTTCCGAGATGCATGTGCACTCAGGGCCGCGAGTATCTCATCACCGCCGCCCCCCGCAACAAAGTCGAAGGGTTGATGCGTTGAGAACTGGGTCAAGGTAGTATTTGTGTCTCCGGCATTGGGAGTTTTGGAGTAATAAGCGGCAACAGTTGTTCCCGTGAGCGTCCCAGTGCTGAGTAGTCCAGTCGCACGACCCTGAGTCGCAGCTTCTTCCAGCAGGCTGGGAAGTGATGACCCTTTTGCATCCATGCAAAGAGCGCCCCTGTTGACCTTCTTCCCCGCTGCAATCGCGGTGGAGGCGGAGGCGGCATCTGGAACGGAATAGTCGTTTGCAGCATTGCGGGCTATCGCAGTATTAGGAAAATCCTCAAGCTGAAGTCTGGAGTCACCTCCACCAGAAAAAAGTCTGGCAGCCGCCAGGTTTGAGGGAGAGATGTTGTCAGCAACAAAAAGGATGATGGCAAAAGGTTTGCGGTTCGTCGTTGTCAGGAAAAGGGCCGCTCCGATGGAGAGAAAAAAAATCAAGCAAACCAGTGCGATAAGCCTATTGCGAAGTTTCATACTCATAGTGTCGTCCTATGAATGAACAAGAGAGGAAGCCTTATGAGAAGGCTATTTGGAAGGCTCGTAGGGCGTTCCCGTTGAAGAGTACAGGATTCTCGTTGCCGAGCGAACTCTCAGGAGATTAAATTAAAGACCATTGCCCTGTGGTGTAACGGTAACACAGTGCCCTTTGGAGGCATTATTCATGGTTCGAATCCATGCGGGGCAGCTCTTCGTTTTTGCGTAGATCAATACGTTTTTTTCCGATGGCTCTTTCATGTGAAAGCCAAACAGGCGCCAAAAAAAACCGGACCGAATGAACGGCCCGGCTTTTAAGTGAGATAGAATTATCCGGGATCCAGATAACTTCCCTCTGCTACAATTACTTGCTCTTGCCGACGGTGGCGGGAGCAGGTGCCTGCTTCTGCGCACAGGCGCCGAGGGTTAGAGTAGCTGCCGCGAGAGCGACGACTGCTGCGATCTTGGTGATGGTCATGATAAATTTCGCCTCCTTTCTAAGCTGGTTGCTAAAAGTTGAATTTAAGGTCTCAGGCCGATCCAACAAAGCAAATTCCCCGGGAATTTTTTTTACTCCATCATTCGCGGTTGTAATCAGGGATTGATGTGGACTTTCGTGCCGATTGTGACCCGGTCGTGCAGATCGATCATCTCTTGGTTCTTTAGACGGATGCAACCATGACTGGCAGGTGTGCCAATTAGGTCCTCCTGATTCGTGCCGTGGATGTAGATGTAGCGTTCCCGTGAGTTCCTGTTCTCTAGGTCGAGTCCCTCCAGCCACAGGATACGGGTCAGAATAAGATCCTCCTCACCGCCTGGCGCTGCGATTTCCCCTGTTGGGATGCGTCCCTTGAAGACCATCCAAGCAGGAACATTGTCACCTATCTTTTCGCAGATCCTGAAGCACCCTGTGGGCGTGCGGAAGCTTCCTTCTTCGCTTCCCAGTCCGAACCGCGAACTGGAAATGGGATAAGTCGCGGCAAGTTGTTCTCCGTTGCGGAGTTCGAGAACCTGCCGTTCTATCTCAATAACGATGGATTGCAACGGTTCGGTCTCCTTGGGTGAATTGGATATCATGGCTTCCCTTTTCTGGATGCTTGCAGAGAGGGCCCGCTGAAGGCAATTTTTACCTCACATCATGAGTATGACAGACCAAAGTAATAGTATCTCCACTCACAAACACATTGCCATAGTAGGGGCCACCGGAGCCGTCGGCATCGAGATGATAAGGGTTCTGGAGAGACGCAACTATCCCGTTGCTTCCATGCGCCTGCTTGCTTCACCTCGTTCTGCTGGGAAGAGTCTGGAGTTTCGTGGGGCAAAAATCGTGGTTGAACCTCTCAATGAATCGAGCTTCGAGGGAATCGATATCGCGCTCTTCAGTGCCGGGGGAGGGATCTCCAAGGAGTTCGCTCCACATGCAGTGAAGGCCGGCGCGATAGTCGTGGATAATTCCTCGGCTTTCCGGATGGACCCTGGGGTCCCCTTAATCGTTCCGGAAATCAACGCCGCTGATGCCGCCTCGCATGCCGGGATTTTGGCTAACCCCAACTGCACCACGGCGATCACGCTGATGGCGGTATATCCCCTGCATCAGGCCTTCGGACTGAAAAGGATCATTGCCTCAAGCTATCAGGCCGTTTCCGGCACGGGGGCACGAGCCATTGAGGAACTCCGTGACCAAGTCGAGGCTATCTCCGGGGGGCGTCCCGTCACCAGGGAAGTCTATCCCCACCAGATCGCCTTCAATGTTCTCCCTCATGTCGATTCGTTCCTGGATGATGGTTACACACGTGAGGAGATGAAGATGCAAAACGAAGGACGTAGGATCATGCATCTTCCTGACTTCACCGCTTCTGTTACCTGTGTCCGGGTTCCTGTCTACCGCGCCCACTCCGTGGCGGTAACCGCTGAATTCGAGGAATCTGTCTCGATTGAGAAGGCCCGGGAGATTCTCATGGCGGCGCCGGGTATCATTCTCTATGACGATCCTTCCAAGGACATCTACCCGATGCCGATCGAATGCAGCGGGGAAGACGACTGCCGCGTGGGAAGGCTTCGTCTGGATTGTGCCCTGCCGAATGCCCTGACATTCTGGGTGAGTGGGGATCAACTCCTGAAGGGAGCAGCCCTCAATGCCGTGCAGATCGCCGAGTTACTCTAAGGAACCTAGCAGTCCAGACGATTAACCAATAGCATTTAGCCATGCCGACCTACGAATACGAATGCTCCAAGTGCAAGAAGGCCTTTGAGGCCTTCCAGTCGATGAAGGATGATGCTTACAAAACCTGCCCCAAGGAAAAGTGCTGCATGAAGACCTGGGGGAAGGGAAAGGTAAAAAGACTGATCGGAGCGGGAGCAGGGCTGATCTTCAAGGGATCAGGATTCTATATTACGGATTATCGAAGCGAGGGATACAAGAGCGCAGCGGAAAGTGCAAAAAAAAGTGAAGCGGCACCCTCAAAGCCTGCAGAAAGCTCTTCTGCCACGGCCAAGGCTGATAAGGTCGAGACTTCCACAGCTAAGACCGAAACAAAGAAGGCATCCGCGCCCGAGTCCACAAAGGCCAAGAAGTCCCCTCCTAAGAAGTCATGAGCATCATCCGCTGCGCCACCTGCGATCAGGATAACTCCTCCTCGTTGGTTTACTGCAGTCATTGCGGAGCTATCCTTCCAAAAATTCCTCAGAGTGATGGCAATATACATCTTCCGACATCAGTGGCTATTGCTGCAGGTCGAGTTCAACGATCTGATGCAGAACCCAAGGAACGCACCCTCTTTTCCCATCTCTGGGGAATTTTCCGTTATCTCCTGTCGGTTACCCTTGGCGTAGCAGTCGTTCTGGCCATGATGGATCCGAAAGCGCCGCTTCCTGACTCTCGGCCTATTCCTAATGCTCCGTCTGTCCTTGAGCAAAATATCCTATGGTCAAGGGGCGTGCAGGTGACAATCGCCCAACCGCTCATCAATCAGGCGCTTGCTCAAGCGGGAAGAATGAAATGGTCGTCGCCCATTGATTTCATCCCCATGCCTCAATTGCTGGAGAGTTCGGTAATTCTCGCCAATGATGGTCTTCGCTTTTCCGTGACCATCAGCATATTGAGTTATCCGCTCTATCTTTCAGAATCGTTTCGACTCTCAGGAGGCTCACGTCATTGGGACCTCATCCCTGAGTCAGGAAGCCTCGGATTATTGCCCCTGAATAAGTCCTTCCTTTCGCTAATGACCCCATTCATGAGTTCCTGCTCCTTCCCCTTTGCCAAGGATTTGCAGGTGATGAAAGCTGCCGATACACTGAGGATTCGTCCTGGCTACCTCGACTTGAGCACGCGCCCTTAGCTGGCCTAATCACATGACCGGAGGAGGTAACTATTTCCGAACCCTTCTCGTCCTCATGGTATGGATTTCCATCCTGCTACGCGCTCATAATGCCTTAGCAGGTAATGCCACGAGCACTACTCCCCAGGGGATCTTTCGCCTGCAATGCAATAATCCATCTATCGCACGCACTGGGGAGCGCTTATTGAGTGGTGTCGAGAAACGTTTTTACGAGGCAACCCGCTTTGAGCCGCAGGATTATCCTCCGGTCCTGGTCCAGTTTCATGGTCATGAATCTTTCCTTCAGGGTTTGCCAACTCTCAGGGTCGATGCTCTGGAGGGGGGGCAGCCCAGGATTCAGGTTGATCTTTTGGAAGAAGACGTCACTAAAACGGGAACCCTGTCAGGGGTTCTTCTCGTCACATCGATGATTCTCCGTGAGTACTATGCGGGGAAGGCCCCTCAAGTTGGTTCCTCCATTCCGAAACTTCCTTCATGGCTTTCTCACGGATTGGCCTCCCTCTGTCTAAATACTGCGAATCAAAAGACCATCCTTGCCTCCTATCTACAAGGAGGGGCTCCGCCGGGAATCGAGGCCTTTTTGGCAGAGCGCCCACCTGATGCTGAGAACCATGTTTTGGAAGCAAATTATGATGCGAGGGCAGAATCTCTTCTTCAGGCTGGATTGAAGGGTGAGGGGAGCGACTTCTTTAGGAAATGGGTTCGAGCTAACTCTTCCGACGACCACCCTGACTCTTTGGGCTCCTCGTCGACCTGGCCCTCCGGTTGGCCGATGCAGCAAGTTGAGAGGAGGTGGCTTTTACAGATGGCAACTTCTTCGCGTGAAGAAAAAAGCTCTATTGCAGAACTGACCTTCTCGGAGAGTCTCCGCAAATACGATGCAGTTGCGAAAGCGATCCCGCTGGATACCCCATCGTTTGAGAAGTTTCGCAAGGAGAAGGGGGCGGACTTCACATTCCAAGGCATCTATTCAAAACTCAGTGCTTTGCGTCTTCAGGCCAATCCCCTGCTGATTCCCCTCATTGACTCGACATTGGATCTCCTGAAATCAGGAAAAAGTCTTTCGGGTAAGAAACTCAGTGCACGGCTTGCGGACCTCATTTCGCTGAGAGCATCGATTCTCATGCGCTCGCAAAAAATCGATTCCTATCTGGACTGGTACGAGGCTACGAAACTACCCGTGTGCAGCGGACTCTTTGATGAATTGTTAAAATCTCCAGGAACTCCTGTTCGGAAAGGTCCGGTGGGCCGTTATCTTGATGCGGTTGAAACCCGCGGATGGTGAGAGACCGTGTGAAGAGGCATGTAAATGATAGGAAATACTCTCGTGACACTTGCACCTTCGCCCGTCCGGAATATCGTATGAGGATGTTGAATCTGACACGGCAGGAGCAGACAGTGATGATCTTCATTCTGGCAGCTTTGTTGATGGGAGCGGGAATCAGGCATCTGCGTATGAATCGAATGCTTCCTGGTCAAACAACTCCCTATTCAGTTTCCAACCACTGATCCCAGCGCATCATTTCATGAAAGTTTCAGGATTTAATGAGGCCGTTGCCCTCGCAGTCGCCAAAAACGACAAATATCGCCCCGAGGGGTATCAGTTTTTGCGGGAGTCATTGGAAGCCACTCTCAAAAAACGCTCCAAGTCCAAGCAACAGCATACCTCATCGCATGTTTCTGCCGAAGAGCTTCTAGAGGGCTTCAGGCGCATGGCACTGAGGGAATTCGGGCCGATGGCCCCGACTGTCCTTCACTATTGGGGAGTGGGATCCTGTCGCGACATCGGGGAGATGGTTTTCAGCCTTGTTGAAGTTGGAGCCTTCGGTCGCACCGAAAATGACCGTATCGATGATTTCGAGAGTGGATTTGATTTCCATGAAGCCTTTGTTGTTCCGTTTCTCCCTCCCCCAGTTCCTGCCACTGATTCGGCTTCGGTCAATCAGCGGACCCTTTTTACCAAATGAAAACACTCTCGCTACTCATGACCCTCCTCTCACTTCCAATCCTCAATGCCGCCAATGACCATCAAGGGCCTCCCAAGAGAGTTAATGGTGATGTTTCGGCGATCATCGATGATCTTGCAAAGGCGAATCCCTCCCTGGATACAAAGCCTCAGGTCTTCACCTTCGCTAACGGCCTCACTCTGATCGTCGAGGAGAACAAGGGCGCTCCCGTTGCCAGCGTTCAGGCTTGGTGCAAAACCGGATCAATCCACGAGGGGAAGCTTCTTGGCGCTGGTCTCTCACATATTTTGGAACACATGCTCTTCAAGGGAACCTCCTCCCGCGCGCCAGGAGTGATTGCGAGTCAGGTGCAGGATCAGGGTGGGTACATCAATGCGTACACATCCTATGATCGCACCGTCTATTGGATCGATGTTCCTGCCACCGGCGCTGCCAAGGCCGTCGATATTCTGGCCGATGCCATGATGAATGCCACACTTCCCGAAGCTGAGTACGACAAGGAACAGGAGGTCATCCGGCGCGAATTCGCGATGGGCTATGACAATCCCGACCGCACCGCCTCTTTGTTGCTCTTCCGGACAGCTTACCATATCAGCCCCTTCAAGGAGCCGGTGATCGGCCATCTTGATATTTACAACAAGCTCAGCCGTCAGGATGTGCTCGATTATTACAAGCGCCGCTACGTTCCGAATAATCTCTGCTTCGTCGTTGTCGGCGACGTGAATGCCACTGAGATCCGCGATCAAGTGGGAAACTTCTTCGAGAAGTATCCGCGCGTGGCACTGGAGACTGTTTCAGTAGCCGAGGAGCCCCCTCAACTCGGCAAGCAGGAGGCACGGGACAGCTTCCCTACGGATCTTAGCCGTATGAATATTGCCTGGCGAGCTCCCGGTGCCACGAGTCCCGATGCACCTGCCGTCGAGGTTCTCTCGGCCGTTCTTGGAACAGGTACCAGTTCCATTCTCAACACCGCGGTCCGCGAGAAGAAAGGACTGGTTCATCAGATCGGCGCCGGGCTCTACACCCTGACGCCGAAGGAAGGACTCATTTATGTTGGGGCGATTGCTGATCCCGAGAAACGCGATGCCGCCGAGAAGGAAATCCTTGCCCAGGTTGAGAAACTCTCCCGCGACGGGATTACTCCTGCGGAACTTGCCAAGGCCAAGAAGGGGCTTCTCTCGGAGCATTATCACGGACTGACCACCATGAGGGGCCGTGCCTCCGATTATGGCAATGGATGGCTCATGACCGGTAATGCGGAGTACGGTAAGCGGTACCTCGAGTCGATCGAGAAGGTGACACCCGATGACGTTCGCCGCGTCGCTTCTCTCTATCTCATGCCCGAGGGACTCACCATCACCTCACTCGACCCTATGAATCAGACGAAATCAGGTGAGGGGGTTACCCCTAAGCCTGCCGCGACTGAAATCTACAAGGAAGTCCTTACCAATGGCCTCCGCGTCCTTGTTCATCAGGATGACCGCCTTCCGCTGGTTTCTATCATCGCGGCATTCCGCGGAGGGCTCTTGGCCGAGACTCCTGAGAAAAACGGCGTCTCCCAGCTTGCGGCCAGCACCATCACCAAGGGGACAAAGAACCACACCGCGCAGCAGATCGCTGAATCCGTAGAACATGTGGGTGGATCGATTGGGGCTACCTCGGGGAACAACAGCTTCTCCGTCGCCGTAGAGGTAATGAAAGAAGACCTACCATTAGGCATGCAGATTCTTTCTGATGTCCTGCTCAATGCTACTTTTCCTGAGGGGGAAGTTACTCTCGAGAAGGACTCCCAATTGGCAGCCATCAAAGCCGAGGATGATCAGATTACCACTACAGCTCGGAATATTCTCAAGCCTCGTCTTTACGGAAACCACCCATACGCACTCCGCGCCACCGGATCACCGGAAACCGTTTCCAAGCTTACCTCTACCGATCTGAAGGCCTATCGGGACAGACAAGTTGTGGGCAAAAATGGAGTCCTCACCATCTTCGGAGCGGTGAAGCCCGATGAGGTGCTAGCTCTGGCGAAAAAGGATTTCGGCTCTCTCCCTTCCGGTGAGCTAGCCCTCTCCCAACCTCCCGTTTCATCACCCGTAGCCGAGTCCATCGAAACCTCTGCCGAGAGGCAGAAACAGCAGTCGGTTATCATGAAGGGCTTCCTCGGCACGACGATCGATGCGGCCGACCGACCTACCTTGGAACTAATCGAGGAAGCCTCTAGCGATCTTGGTTCGCGCTTCTTTGTCCGGATCCGAGAAAAGCTCGGTCTCGCGTATTTTGTCGGCGCCTCCAACTCTACAGGATTGGCACCCGGTGCCTTCGTTTTTTATCTCGGAACCGACCCGAAGAAAGTCGATCTGGCCAAGCATGAGTTCAACGATGAGATCAATAAACTTGCGGCAGAAGGACTCACCCAGATCGAGCTTGACCGTGCCAAGGCGAAGCTGCTCGGAGCCGAGGCGATCAGGAACCAGTCCAGTGCAGCATTGGCCGGCATGTGCGCCACTAATGAACTCCTCGGCCTTGGCTACAATCATGAGAAGATCCGCAAGGCCGAGATCGAAAAAGTAACCCTCGAGGACACAAAGCGCGTTGCCAACAAGTACTTCCGTGATGCCAAGAGCGTCGAGGTTGTCGTCGGCCCACCTTTGTCAAAGGCCGCCCAACCCCTTCACAACCCCATCAAGACGCCCTAGCCGGAAAGACTCTAGCGATTTAGTCTCTAGGGTATTAGAATTTATCTCAAAAACACATCCCTATAAAAACCCTCAACACCCAGAGCCTAAACTCCTAAACACCTATCCCTATGGCCGAAATCCAGCAGTCCACCAACTCCGCCGATCTCACCCAGCGTTTCATCGAACTCATTATGATGAACGCCCAACAGGCCGCTCTCTGCCTCGGACAGATGGCTCATCCCTCCACCGGCAAGGCCGAGGTTAATCTCGAGGCTGCTAAGATGTTTATCGACCACCTTGAGATCATCAGGGAGAAGTCCCGAGGTAACCTCAGCAAGGACGAGGAGAAGATCCTCACGAGCGTTCTCTCCGAACTTCAACTGGCCTATGTTCAGGTCTCAAGCGGTTCGCCGACTCCCCATGTTCACGATGAGAACTGCAGTCATGGCGATCATACCCATGAGCCTGCTCCCGAGGCACCAGCATCTACTGAGTCAACTCCGGCAGAGGAGACAAAGACCCTCTCCTCAGATGACGAAGAGGGAAAAAAGCGCTTCACCAAAAGCTACGGCTCCTAGAAGAGCACCCTCCGGAATTTGGTAGTTCATACATGATGAGAGCCTCTCTTCTCCTCCCCCTGCTACTGATGGCCTCACTTCCTTGTAAGTCAGAGGCCTCACAGCCTCTCGCCATCCAGGGGGTGACTCCCCCGCCTCAGGTTCAGGTTTTGGGACAGACGCTGCACCTCAATGGTGCTGGATTACGGACATTCACTCTCCTGCTGGTTCCGATCAAGATCTACGTCGCCGCCTTCTACACTCCGGCCCCCCTTCGTTCCGAGGCAGCCGTGATGGCTTCCCCGGGACCACTCCAGTTTGATTTCACCTTCCTCCGGGCGGTTGGACAGGGGGATGTCACCAAGGCCTGGACTTCCCAGTTCTCCCAGAGTGTTTCGTATTCCTATGCCGGATATGCACAGGATCGGGATGCCTTCATCTCCTACTTCGGCCCCCTTCAGAGCATGGGGGTTGAGCGGGTCCAGCTCGTCGGAACGAACACACTGGTCTACGACTCAGGGAAACTGAAGGGAACCATTGCAGGCAGGGACTTCCAGAAAGCATTTCTGAGTCTTTGGTTTGGAGCCAATCCTGTCGCACCAGATCTTAAAACCGCTTTGTTAGGAAATTAAGTAAATCTAGTATCATCGATTCGCTCGCCGAAATATCTGCTATGTGAGCAGAGGGTTTTTCATATTGTTCGAAACTTTTATAAGGCAAAAGCAGGGACATCGGTCGTGAGACAGAGACAATGTTCCTGTGAAGGCTCTGTTTACTCATTGCGGTTTTAATTCGATCAGACAATATTGGAATTTCTAGTGAACTACTTACATGTTGTTGGTGCATTTTTTTTAGGATTGCTGCTCTTGTCCGCGACTTCCAGAGCACAGGACCTCAACGTAGGTTACATGTTTTACTGGACAGTCAGCCTGACCGACTTCGAGACGGGCGAGACCGTCTTGTCGACGCAGAAAAGGTTTGTTAACGAGACGAATAACATTAATTCGGGCACCAACTCGTACGGCTCCATTTATATCGGGGACCTTCCCTTGAATGGCGACAGTATGTCTGGCGGAGCATTATATAACCAGCTCAACGTATCCGGTGCCACCACCCTGCTGACCTACTCAAACACTCTTTATGTCGGGAGGAGTTCCGCCTATGCACCATCCGGCATTGCATACTTCAACAGTTTGGTCATTTCCAATGGAGGCCAAGTGTCGACTTCCCTAGGTACTGGCGTTATCGGTGAGGGTACAACAGCTGACAACAATAGTGCTGTGGTCACTGGGACTAACTCAAAATGGACCGTGGACCGTTTGGATGTCGGTTTTTATGGTGATTATAACTGTCTGCTCATTTCAAATAGCGGCTCGATGCAAGTCGGGACTGCCTATATCGGTATTAGTGGCAGCGGAAACCAAGCGATAGTGACCGGTTCCGGTTCACTCTTGGCGATCAGTCGGGAACTCAATTTCGGGGGTTCGGCAAACAGCCTGATTATTTCTAATGGAGGGTCAGTCAATAACGGAAATGCCTTCGTTGGCGGTAGAGACGGGAGCGGCTACAATAGTGTGCTGGTAACGGGAACAAATTCCATCTGGAACAACGTCGGGAGTCTCGCTATCGGGCTATATGGAGCTGGCAACAGACTCGTTATTTCCAACGGCGGTAGGGTGACTGCTTGGACTTCTTGGATAGGTAGCCAGAATACTGCGCTCGATAGGAATTCCTCCAATAACTCCGTTCAGGTAACGGGAACGAATTCACTCTTCACGAACAGCGGGGATCTCTATCTCGGCAACTTTGGCAGTAAAAACAGTCTGGTTATTTCCAACGGAGGGTGTGTGGTCAATGGTTCGGGTGCCTACATCGGCGCTGAAACTACAGCCTCCGGGAATTCGGCTTTGGTTACGGGCCCCGGTTCTCTTTGGAGGATCGGGTCTAAACTCTATTTGGGCTACTATGGAGACAGCAATAGTTTGGTCATCACAAATGGAGGGGAGGTTTTTGTAGGGCAGGACGTGTTGATTAGTTCAACGGGGAATGCACACAACAACTCTCTCAGCATTGGCGGCGGCCGTTTGATTGTCACTAATGGTCAAATTGCAATCAACTCCTGGCAGGGGGGCAGCGGGGCACTAAACATAACTGGTGGTACCGTTGAGGTGAAAGCACTTATCGCCAACAACGGCACCAATAGCGTCATCAACTTCAATGGCGGAACCATCGTTTCCCGTGACACTACGATCAACACCGGATCAGACTTCTATGTCGGAAACACAGGGAGCGGGGCGACTTTTATTGCCAATGGCGGAAATCACAGATTTGCCTCTAATATGGTGGTAGGGAACTCGGGTAGCAGTAACAGCTTAATCATTTCCAATGCAGCCGCGGTTATGAATGCGGGAGGCTACATTGGCTTTGCCGCCAACTCCTCTAATAACAATGTGCTGGTCTCCGGGACAAACTCAGTTTGGACCAACAGCGGATCTCTTTACGTTGGATTGTCAGGAACAGGAAATAGCCTGACCGTGATGAACGGTGGATCTGCAGCGGCTTCGAATATTGTCATCGGCGCCTCCAATGGATCCTCCGGAACGCTAAATATAGGCCGTTTCGGCATGAATGACGCGGCGGGTACGATCAACGCTCCAACCATCACCTTTGGTGCTGGTACGGGTATCATCAACTTCAATCAGAGCAATTCGGTTGTCTTTACATCAGCCATTTCGGGTGCGGGTACGGTCAGACAACTCGGAAGCGGGACGACGACATTGAGCGCGTCGAATACCTACACCGGGGGCACGACGATCAGCGCGGGCACTTTGCAGATCAATGCTGGGGGTTCCGTGTCCAACAGCGCGACCACGCTGGTCGGTTCCGGCGGCGCCGGCACGCTCAGCATCAGCGGCGGCACCTATTCCAATACAAGCGTGTCTATCGGGCACAGTGGCGGCACCGGCATCCTCAATCTCAACAGCGGGAGCCTCTCCGTGCAAAACCTGACAGTCGGTGGCAACGGGGCGGCGGCCGGCACGCTGAATCTGAATGGTGGAACAATGGCTGTGTCCGGTTCCTTCTCCGTCGCCTCCGGGGGAACGATCAACGTCAACACCGGCGGCGTGCTCCGCGGCGGTAACGGCGGCCATCTTTCGGTGGGCAGCACCAACAGTCTGATCAATTTCAACGGGGGTACGGGCAGTTCCGGGCTCAACATCTTAGTGGGCAATGGTGGCACTGTGGACCTGAGGGGACAGTCCTTGGGGAGCAATAACTGGGGAAATCTGATCGCATCTGGGCTCGGAGGCGTGCTGCGTAACAGCAGCACCAATGCGGCGACGATTGCCAACCAGAATACGATTTGGATCTGGGAAGGGGGGCAAAAGTTGACCATCGATGCCAGCGGGGGTGACATCCTGATTAACTCGTGGATCACCAGCTCCCAAACGACCAACACAGGAATCATCAAGACCGGTACCAATGCGCTCGTTCTTTCCAACTCCGCCAACGACTACAATGGCGGGACGGTCCTGCAGCAGGGCACATTGCGTATCGACCACGCCCAGGCGGCGGGCAGCGGATCGATCACGCAAAGCGACTCAAGTTCGACGCTGCAGATCAACGCGACTGGCACGGTGACTAATGCAATGAGTCTCTACAACATAGCCACGCTCCAAACAGTTACCCTGAGCGGAAACAAGACGCTCAACGGTGCCACTTACAATGTCGCTGCGGCAACCATGACCACCGACTCTGGTGTTCTAAGTGGAACGGGTGGACTGACTAAGATCGGCTCGGGAACGATGACTTTGTCCGCCTCGAATACCTATACCGGCGACACGTCCATCGGCAGCGGAGTGTTGGTGCTGACCAATGGCTCCGCCATAGCCGACACGGCAGCGGTGACCAACTCGGGAGCGACGTTGCGGGTGGATAGCAGCGAAACGATTGGATCGCTGCGCGGCGGCGGCAGTACAGTTTTGAACGGCGCGGCCGTGACATTGACCGTCGCCGAGACGAACTCGCAAACCTATGCGGGGGTCATCAGTGGCGCGGGTGGACTGACTAAGAGCGGAGCTGGCACGCTGTCCCTCGGTGGCACGAACACTTACTCCGGAGGAACGAGGGTGATTGGGGGGACGCTGGCCTTAGGCGCGACCAATACTCTGGCAGATGTCGGTGCCGTTACGGTGACCGGATCCAGTTCGGTGCTGACCAACAGCAACAATCAATTCGTTGGAAATATGAGCAGCAGCAACAGCTTGATCATATCTAATGGGGGAACTGTTGCTAATTTTAGGGGCTACATCGGCTTCTCCACCAACTCCTCATCCAACTCAGTGATCGTCACCGGTAGTAACTCACTATGGACCAATCGGAGTTCGCTTTATGTGGGGCAGAACGGCTCCGGCAACAGCATGGTGATTTCCGACGGAGGCAAGGTGGCGAATGGCGTCGGCTTTGTCGGAAATCTCAGCACCGCGTCGAACAATAGCGCGCTCGTCACCGGAACGAATTCACTCTGGAGTAACAACAACGACCTCTTTATAGGCTACTCACATACTGGCAACAGCCTGATTATTTCCAATGGCGGTACTGTGACAAGTCCCCAAAGTAGTATCGGTGAATCCTCCACCTCCTTCAATAATTCAGCGCTCGTCACTGGAAGGGGCTCACTTTGGACCAATAGCACTTATATCACTGTCGGTTCCAGCGGTAGCGGTAATATACTGACCATCGGCAACGGAGGGTGGGTTGCCAGCTCCAGCGGCTATATCGGCCGGTTCTCATCATCCTCTAACAACAGCGCGATAGTGACTGGAGTGAGCTCACTCTGGACCAACAGCGGCGCTCTCACCGTCGGCGAGGAAGGCACCAGCAACAGCCTTACTGTCGCCGCTGGGGGCACCGTGGCCGCTGCGAGCATTTCCATCGCGGCCTCGAACGGTTCCTCTGCCACGTTGAACATCGGGCGCTTCGACGCGAACGATGCCGCCGGCACAATCATCGCCCCGACTATCGTCTTTGGTGCGGGTAGAGGTGCTATCAACTTCAACCAGACCAATGCCTTCACTCTCGCGAGTGCCATCTCCGGCAATGGATCGTTGAACCAATTAGGCAGTGGAATGACGATTCTGACGGGGACTAACAGCCACACTGGGACAACGTCTGTGTCAAGGGGAGCACTCAGCCTTGGGAATTCGGGTAATCTCTCGGCCGCCGCCTATGTCCAAGTCACCGGAGGCACCCTTCTTCTCGGGGGCAATAATCAGATCACTACCAATGCCGCTCTCACCATGGGAACTGCGGGATCGTCAACGCCAGCCACCCTCTCCATGGGAGCCAATGGAAGCACCCGAGCAGCAGCGCAGACATTTTCATCTCTGACCCTCACGGGGAACAGTGTCATCAACTTCGCCAATTTGAGCGGCACCTCCTCACTGACTTTTGGAAATATTTCAGGACTCTCGTCCCACTCGCTCGCGATCTGGAACTGGAGCAGTTCCGATGGCTATGCAACATCTCTCTATGACGCTGATGTAGGGCTCTCGACCGGGGATCTGGCCAACATCTCTTTCTATAGTGGGAGCGGCACGGGCTTTATTGGTAAGGGCAGCTTCTCCGGCTCGGAAATCGTCCCGGTTCCCGAACCTAGTGTCATCATTGCAACGCTGCTCCTGCTAGTTTGGCTTTTCTTCTCTAATCGCAGGACGCTAAGTATTCTTTCGGCACGCCTGTATCATGCCTTACACCGCTAGGAACTAAATCGTTCCCAGGCCTCTAATTTCGCCTCTCTTTAGAGCGTTTTAAGAAAAGATGTAGCTACAAAAGGCTCAAAAATCACAAAAGGTAAATGTGAAGAATTTTTCCTCTGTCTCTGATGATTGATGCTTAAGAAGCAATAACTCCTGTGCATTCTGTGCATCTTGTGGCCATGACTCAGCTTAAAAACCGCTCTGGCTACTACAACTCGATGGCCTGTCCCGGTGGGGGAGCGATCACCTTGGTATCGGGAAGCGCTGCGTAGAGCTCCCGCTTGAACCATTCGATAGCTGGTTCGTCTCCGTGGACCAGAAGGATGGTCTTCGGTCGGACCTTGATTGCATAGGAGAGAAGATCATTCCTCTGAGCATGGGCACTGAAGGTGAAGACCTCTCTGTGGCAGTGGAAAGGAACGGGTGCTCCAACTGCTGTAAGCTGCACGTCGCTCCCCGGTTCAGCACTCCTGACATGTCCGGCTGGGGATTTCGGATCGGCATAACCGACAAAAAAGAGATACTGGGAAGGATCGGGCAGTACCTTCCTGGCAAAGACATTGGAGAGGGTATTCTCGGTCATCATGCCGCTACTGAGGGCATAGATGGCTCTCTTGCGGGGGTTGAGCGATTGAATCTCGGCTCCTCCCGCCACATACGGGGCTACGTCACTCATGAGGCGAAGATTTGGAAGGCGTCTGGGCACTTGCGTGGCCATGGTGTCATAGACGGCAGTGATCTTACTGCTGAGTCCTCCGACATAGAGAGGAGTGGGGGGGATGACGCGGTCTCTCTGCATCTGCCAGAGCAGGGCCATGACTTCCTGGGTCTTTCCGAGTGCAAATACCGGGATTGTTATGCTGGCTCCCTCTTCAAGAGCAGCGGCGACGGCCATTGCAAATCGGACTTCTTCCTTGGCCCGAGTAAATCCTTCGGGCAACGGGGCATTCCCCCGTGTCGTTTCCATGAGCAGAACATCGACGGGTTCCTCGGGGAAGCGGGCTCCGGTCTGGATAGTCTGATCCTCGAAGTTCACGTCGCCGGTGTAGAAGAACTTCTTACCCTCCGAGCGGATCATTACGCCGGTAGAGCCTAGGATATGTCCCGCGTCATGGAAGGTGACTGTTGTCGAGGTGGTCTCTCCCGCGACACGATCACCATCCAGTGAGAGTGGGCGCTCAAGCGCGCAGTGTCGCCACATGCGGGAAGCCATTTCAATAGCGCGGTGACTGAAGAGGGGATAGTCGACAAGCTTGAGTTCCTCCTGCTGGCGGTTCATCACGTTGACTGAGTTGTGAAGCATGACATCGGCAATCCTGGCGGTGCCCAGTGTCATAAGGACGGGCATTCCAGGCTGACCGGACTGGAGCAGTGGAAGACATCCGACATGATCCTGATGGGCATGGGTGAGAATCGTGGAGCGGATTGATCCATTCGCAACCTCCTCAAGTATCGGAGTCGCGTCATGGCCGACCTGCTCGGGATCCATGCCGCAATCAAGGATCACGGGTCCCTCCGGAAGATCGAGGCGGTAACAGTTGGAACCGATCCCGGCACTCCTTGTGAGATTCGTAAAACGCATGAAGCATCATTCTATGAGATGGAGATCCGAACCCGCGAGGGCAATCTCGGGTGAACTCATCCCTGGCGGTACATACTGGGTAGCGGAAACTCTTCAATTCATCCTGCAACTATTCCTGAAACATGGTGTTGTATTAATTAATGTTCTCCCCCATTCCCGAAAATCTCTGGGACCGAAAGCTGGCTGCCCATCTGCTCGACAGAGCAGGATATGGCGGCACACCGTCTGATATTGAAGCCTTGGTGAGAATGGGCCCTGAAAAGGCCGTGACTTTCTTTATCCAGGCGGATGATGACAGTGATCTGTTTCCTAGACCTGAGTTGCTCATGCCGGATCAACGGTTCGAGTTCAAGCAGCGTGAAAAAGCTGCACTGACAGAGCAAGACCGCCAGATGATTAGGAAGGAGCTTAATAAAGCCGAATCTGCCTCGATGCTTGATCTTCGTCTCTGGTGGCTGAACAGGATGCGCTACACATCCGCCCCCTTGCAGGAAAAGGCCACCCTCTTCTGGCACGGTCACTTCGCCACCAGCAATCAGAAGGTGAATGATCCCTACCTGATGTGGCAGCAGAATGATACGCTCCGCCGCTACGCTCTCGGAAAGTTTCCCGATATGCTCAAGGCGATATCCCGCGATCCTGCCATGATCCGGTGGCTCGATCTCGGTCAGAGTCGGAAGGATCATCCCAACGAAAACTTTGCTCGTGAGGTCATGGAGCTTTTCTCCTTGGGGGAGGGGCATTACACCGAGAAGGATATTCAAGAATCGGCCCGTGCTTTCACCGGATACGGCATTAATTACCGC
>Ga0187844_10000407_pt1 | contig 33566 bp, 21 predicted proteins | sample SpaLakP09_SKY_50_FD_134517 | JGI IMG/M metagenome (GOLD analysis project Ga0187844, IMG submission 134517) | Oligotrophic lake water microbial communities from Sparkling Lake, Wisconsin, USA - SP09_SKY_50 | ecosystem: Environmental > Aquatic > Freshwater > Lake | place: USA: Sparkling Lake... | reverse complement strand
TCAGGCCGCGAGCCGGTTGCTAGATCGACGTGATCTCCACCCCAGGCTTCCCATCTTCTACCTTGAACGCCGCCAGCTCCCGCTGGACGGTCTTCGGGTCCCGCACCTCGTCCAGTCCCATGAAATGCGTGCGCGTTTCAGTCGGCGTGATCTCCATGAGCATGTAACCGCGCCTGTCGCTGCGTCCATACCGGATGTGCGGATTCATCGCCACGTATTGCGACGTGCGCTGCTGCGGGCGCGAATTCGACGTGACCGACGTGCCCACGAATTCCGTCGCCACGACCGGATTCGCTTTCGACACGGGCCGGTTGAAATCGCGCCGCAGCTCCGTCGCGTAGAACGTGTGCACGTCGCCGCCCAGCACGAGCGGGTTCGCGGCGCCCGTGTCCACGAGCGTGTCGAGCAGGCGCCGGCGCGCGATCGGGTAACCGTCCCAGCCATCCGTCCAGAAGCGCCCGCCCTCGGGCGCCGTCACCGGGATCTGCGACGATTGCGCCATCAACGTCTGTTGCGCGAGGACGTTCCAGCGCGCCTTCGACGACGCCAGCCCGGCCTTCAGCCACGCTTCCTGCTCGGACCCCAGCATCGAGCGGCGCGGGTCGAGCAGGGTAGGGCACGCGCGCGGCGTCACGGAATTCGACCCGCCGATGCCCGGATGCGAACATGCTTCCCACGCGCGGTACTGGCGGTCGTCGAGTACGTGGAAGCGCGCGAGGCGTCCCCAGTCGTAGCGCTGGAACATGCGCATGCTCGTGAAGCTCTTCGGTGGCGGCAGGCGCAGCGGCATGTGCTCGTAAAAGGCCTGGTAGGCGGCCGCGCGGCGCTGCACGAAGGTGGGCGACAAGCGCTCGTCGTGGTCCGCCGCGTAATCGTTCGCGACTTCGTGGTCGTCCCACGTGACGATCCATGGCGCGACCAGGTGCGCGGCCTGCAGGTCCGGGTCCGTCTTGTACTGCGCGTAACGGCGGCGGTAGTCGTCCAGCGTGAACGATTCGTCCTGGCGGACGGCGCGCGGTGGATGCTGCAGCCGGTACGCGCCCCATTCGCGCCAACCGCGAACGTCCATGCCATGGACGTGAAAGTAGCCCAATATCTAAAGGCTTTCTGGGAAACCAGCAGTGTCCATAGGAAGGGCATCGAAAGTGGTCATTTTCACAGGACAATGTCCATACTCACCTTTGTCGAGCCGGAGGTCGGTTCCTATGAAAAAACATGAAATTTGGCCATTGACAACTAATCGCGGAGGCTTTCATACTCATCGGGATATATCGGAAAGCCTGAGCTCATCCCCATTTAATGTTGTCAGGCTTTACAACTTTTTCGGCATCATCTCAGGGTCTACACGCTTGCTTCTAGGCGCTCCACGCCAAGCTACGCACGAGCAACTCACCAGACTCGATATTATTTGCGAAATTTTCTATGTCGACTTAGTGCGGCACTTTAGATGCTGTCAATTACACAGCCACCTTGCCTGAGTCGCAACACATAAACGCACACCATCCATAGCATCACGAACACATGCCAATCAAGAAGTCAGATCTGTATTCCAAACTTTGGGCCTCATGCGACGAACTGCGCGGTGGTATGGACGCCAGCCAGTACAAGGACTACGTACTGGTCCTGCTGTTCATTAAGTACATCAGCGACAAATACGCTGGCCAGCCCTTTGCGCCCATCCAGATTCCTGAAGGGGCGAGCTTTGCCGACATGGTGGCGCTCAAGGGAAAGAGCGACATCGGCGACCAGATCAACAAGAAGATCGTTCGACCGCTGGAAGAAGCGAACCGCCTGCGCATCAAGGCCGACTTCGATGACTCCGCGCTGCTGGGTCAGGGCAAGGAGAAGGTCGACAAGCTCACTAACCTGATCGGTATCTTTGAGTCCAAGGACCTGGACTTCAGCCGCCACCGCGCCGACGGCGACGATATCCTGGGTGACGCTTACGAGTACCTCATGCGCCACTTCGCCACCGAGAGTGGCAAAAGCAAGGGCCAGTTTTATACACCGGCCGAGGTGAGCCGCGTGATGGCCCAGGTGTTGGGCATCGCCAAGGCTGAGACCAGCCCTAACACCACGGTGTACGATCCAACCTGTGGCTCGGGTTCGCTGCTGCTCAAGGTGGCCGAGGCGGCGCCCACGCCCGTGAGCGTCTATGGCCAGGAGAAGGAAGAAGTCACTAGCGGCCTCGCCCGCATGAACATGATCCTGCACCACAATCCCGGTGCGGTGATCGAGCAGGGCAACACCCTAGCCGACCCCAAGTTCCTTGACGGTGACCAGCTAAAGACCTTCGACTACGTGGTGGCCAACCCGCCGTTTTCTGACAAGCGCTGGAGTAACGGTCTGGTCGGCGACCCGTACAAGCGCTTCGAGGGCTTCGGTACACCGCCCGACAAACAGGGCGACTATGCCTACCTGCTGCACATCATCCGCTCACTGAAGAGCACTGGCCGGGCTGCCTGCATCTTGCCGCACGGCGTGCTGTTCCGCAGCAACGCCGAGGCCGAGATCCGCAAGAGCTTGGTGCGGCGTGGCCTGATCGAGGCCATCATCGGTCTGCCGGCCAACCTCTTCTACGGCACCGGCATCCCGGCATGCATCCTCGTCATCGACAAGGCCGGCGCCGCAGCCCGGAAGGGCATCTTCATGATCGACGCCTCGCAGGGCTTCGTGAAGGACGGTCCGAAGAACCGGCTGCGCGAGCGCGATATTCACCGCCTCGTCGACACCTTCTCCACGCTGGACGACAGCGACCCGCGCTACGCTCGCACCGTAGGACTGGACGAGATTGAGAAGAACGATTTCAACCTCAACCTGCCGCGTTATATCGACAGCAGCACGCCCGAAGATCAGCAGGACATCGACGCTCATCTCAACGGCGGTATCCCTGAAACCGATGTGCACGCGCTGAGCCGCTACTGGGCTGTGTGCCCCGCCTTGCAGGCCACCCTGTTCAAGCCGCGCCGGCCGGGCTATCTGGACCTGATGCCCACATCCTCTGCCATCAAGGGCGTCATCCACGCACATCCAGAGTTCCAGGCCTTCACTCAAGCGATGAACGGCCACTTTGAGGCCTGGCGGGTGCCAATGACGCATCGGCTCAAAGCCCTGGCGCCGGGCTTCCAGCCCAAGGAGCTGATCCACGAACTGGCCGAGGGCTTGCTGGCGCATTACGAGCACCAGCCCACCGCTGAGAAGCTGATCGACCCGTATGCCGTCTATCAGCACCTGATGGACTACTGGGGCGAGACCATGCAGGACGACGCCTACTTGATTGCCGAAGACGGCTGGAAGGCGCAGCCCAACCGTGTGCTCGAGACCAAGAAGAACAAGGACGGCTCACCGGGCAAGACGGTGGACAAAGGCTGGGCCTGCGATCTGGTGCCCAAAGCTCTGCTGGTGCAACACCACTTTGCCGCCGAGAAGGCCGAACTGGAACGGTTGAGCGCCGAGTTGGAAAGCACCCAGGCTACGCAGACCGAGCTGGAAGAAGAGCACAGTGGTGACGATGCGGTGTTCAGTGGCTTCGATAAGATCAACGATAAGGAAGTGAAGTCGCGCATTAAGGAGATCGGGCGCGATGACGATGCAGCTGATGAGCTGGCCGTACTGAAGCAGTGGCTGGCCTTGTCAGAGCAGGCGAGCGCGCTGAAGAAGCTCATCAAGATGCTGGACTCGGAGCTGGACGCCAAGGCCCTGGCGCGCTACCCCGCGCTGAAACCAGACGAGGTGAAGGTTCTAGTGGTGAACCATAAGTGGATGGCGGCGCTGGGTGCGGTCGTGCATGGCGAGATGGACCGGTTGAGCCAGGCGCTCACAGGCCGGGTAAAGGAGTTAGCCGAGCGCTATGGGCAGACGATGCCGGAGCTAGCAAATAAGGTGCACGACTTGGAGGCGCGGGTAGCGGGGCATTTGGAGCAAATGGGGTTCGTATGGAATTGAAGGAGCCCAGCGCAAAGTATTCGGTACCTCAGTTTAAACGAACCGAGGCCGGCGAAATTCCGATGGACTGGCTCGAAATGCCGATTGGCGAGATGGGCGAAGTAACCTCAGGCGGGACACCCAGCCGCAAGGTGCCTGCGTTTTGGGGCGGTGACATCCCTTGGGTTACCACTGCTGAGTTGGACCGAGGCGAAGTTATGGGAGCATCACAGTTCATCACTACAGCAGGTCTGCAGAACTCAGCGGCGAAGTGGTTGCCTGTCGGCACGCTGCTGATCGCGCTCTACGGCCAAGGGAAAACTCGCGGCAAATGCGCAGTACTCCGAATCGCAGCCACGACAAATCAAGCCTGTGCTGCAATCCGACTCGCCGAGGAAGTAGACAGCGGGTTTGTTCGCCACAGCCTTACTCATCGCTACGAATACATTCGCGGACTCAGCAATGGAGGAGGCCAGGAGAACCTCAGCGGTGCGATCGTTAAGCAGATCCGAGTTGGCATGCCACCGACGCGCGCGGAGCAGAAAGCAATTGCAAGTGCGCTATCGGACGCAGACGCTCTGATCGATTCGCTGGAGCAAATGCTGACCAAGAAGCGCCAGATCAAGCAAGGTGCCATGCAGGAACTGCTTACCGGCCAGCGGCGATTACTTCCGGGAGCCGAGGCTTGGCGCGAAGTGCCTTTTGGAAGTTTGGGCCGCTGGACAGGTGGGATGACACCCTCGATGGCTAGGCCCGACTACTGGTCACCTGCAGAGGTGCCTTGGCTTTCGTCTGGCGACCTGAAGGGCGCTCGTCTCTCGGAGTCGACAAAGTACATATCTGAGCTCGCAGTCAGCGATGGCGCCACGACAGTAGTACCCGCCAAGTCGGTCATTGTGGTCATGAGGAGCGGCATTCTCCGAAAGCACTTGCCCGTCGGCATAACGCTCAAGGCGATGGCCATAAATCAGGACCTCAAAGCAGTTCTCCCGAGGGATGACGTTGCCCCCGAGTTCCTGCTACATGCTTTGACGTTCTGGGGAGAGCGAATTCTTGCTACGTGCCTGAAGTCAGGTACCACCGTTGAAAGCATCGAGTTTCGTTGGCTCAAGGCGTTCACCATCGACTTGCCGACGTTGCCAGAACAAGAGGTCATCGCCGGCGTGCTCTCCGATATGGATGCTGAGATCTCCGCCCTCGAAGTCCGCCTAACTAAAGCTCGCGCCCTCAAACAAGCCATGGCCCAAGCCTTGTTGACCGGCCGCGTCCGGCTGCCCATTGGCCCCCAAGAACCGGCGGCGCCGGTTTCGTCCCCCGTTGGGGTGAGCGCGCGTGTCAACGACCCGGCGCGTACTCAGGAGCACTACGCATGACCCAACCCGCTAAGAGCTACTACCGCTTGATGCTGGGCCGCCAGAGTGCCCACGCGGCCGAGTGCCTCGCCGGCGGCTTCATCGGCGCCGATTACAAGATCCACCAAGACCTCACGGGCCAGTTGCCCGAGGAATGGCGCCAGTTTAACGCCGCCTTCATCCCAGTGTTCCTGGCCGGCCACCCCGACAAAGGCAAGATTGCGGCCGGCCTGGCCTGCGGTGCGCTGTGGACGGTGGCCAAGGGTATCCGAGCGGGGGATATTGTGCTTTGCCCGGACGGTACGGGGCGCTACCACGTAGGAGAAGTGCAGGGCGGCTACAGCTACGCGGCCGGCCAAGTGCTTCCACACCGACGTCAGGTGAAGTGGCTGCCGCTCACTATCGCTCGCGCGGCCATGAGTGAGGCACTGCGTAACTCAACGGGCTCTATCGGCACGGTGAGCAACATTACGGAGCACCACCAAGAGATCGAACAGTTCTTGGCCGCACTGCCGGGCCAGGCCGCGCCCAACATCGTCGCGACCGACCCTGTTGTGGAAGACCCAGTGGCTTTCGCGATGGAGAAGCACCTGGAGGACTTCCTCGTGAAGAACTGGGCACAGACCGAGTTGGCTCAATCGTTCAAGATCTACGAGGAAGACGGCGAACTGGTGGGCCAGCAGTACGGCACCGACGCCGGCCCCATCGACATTCTGGCCATCAGCAAGGACGGCCAGCGCCTGCTGGTAGTGGAGCTTAAACGCGGTCGTGCGTCCGACGTAGTGGTCGGGCAGATCCTGCGCTACATGGGCTACGTAAAGGAACAGATCGCCGAACCTCATCAGACCGTGGAAGGCGCCATCATTGCGCTAGACGATGACCAGAAGCTGCGTTGGGCCTTGTTGGCGGTACCCAGCATCAGCTTCTACCGTTACCAGGTGAGCTTCAAACTGATCAAGCACTAACGCCAGCCGGCAAGAGCTGCGCAGAGAGGAAACCGGATGAACAACGTCAGCAAGCCCGAACGCGCCACCCAGGAACGGGTGATCGAGCTCTTTACCCAGAACCTGAGCTACCGCTACCTGGGCGACTGGTCGGACCGCGAGGGCAACCACTGCATCGAGGAAGAGCTGCTGACGGCTCATTTGGCGCGCCAAGGTTATAGCCCCGCGCACATCAGTGCGGCGCTGCACAAGCTGCGCTCGGAAGCCTTGCTGCACGGGCGCACACTCTACTACGCCAACCGGGCGGTGTACCAACTGCTGCGCTATGGCGTGTCGGTGAAGGTGGCGGCCGGTGAGGCGAGCGAGACCGTTCATCTGGTGAACTGGGAGCGGCCCGCCGACAACGATTTCGCCATCGCCGAGGAGGTGACGCTCAAAGGCGGCCACGAGCGCCGGCCCGACATTGTGCTGTACCTGAACGGCATCGCTGTGGGCGTGCTCGAGCTGAAGAACAGCCGCGTGAGTCTTGGCGAAGGCATCCGCCAGTGTCTGTCGAACCAGCAATCAGATTTCAATGACTGGTTCTTCAGCACGATACAGCTCGTGCTGGCCGGTAACGACTCGGAGGGGCTGCGCTACGGCACCATCAAGACGGAGGAAAAGTACTTCCTAACCTGGAAGGAAGACGAGGCCGACAACGTCGGCTACAAGCTCGACAAGTACCTGGTCAAGCTGTGCAGCAAGGCTCGCCTGCTGGAGTTGATCCACGACTTTGTGCTGTTCGACGGCGGGGTAAAGAAGCTGCCCCGCGTGCATCAGTATTTTGGCATAAAGGAAGCGCAAAAGCATATCCACGCGCGGCGCGGAGGGATCATCTGGCACACCCAGGGCGCAGGCAAGAGCATCCTGATGGTGCTGCTGGCCCGCTGGATCCTGGAGAACAAGCCGGCAGCTCGCGTGGCGATTATCACCGACCGGGATGAGCTGGACCGCCAGATCGAGCGGGTATTTAAAGACGCAGGCGAAACCATCCACCGTAGCCAGAGCGGCCGCGACCTGATGGCTCAACTGGCGCAGCCCAACCCACGCTTGCTGTGTTCGCTGGTGCATAAGTTCGGGCGGAGAGATGTGGATGACTTCGAGGCCTTCCTGCGCGATCTAGCCGCGCAACCCAGCCAGACCCAAGGCGAGATCTACGTCTTCGTGGACGAGTGCCACCGCACCCAAGGCGGCAAGCTGCACCGGCTGATGAAGGCCATGATGCCGAATGCGGTGTTCATCGGCTTTACCGGCACGCCACTTCTCAAGAGCGACGCGCAAACCAGCCTGGAGGTCTTCGGCGGCTACATCCACACCTACAAGTTCGCCGAGGCCGTGGAAGACAAGGTGGTGCTGGATTTGGTCTATGAAGCGCGGGATATCGACCAGAAGCTGGGTAACAGCGAGCAGATCGACCAGTGGTTCGAGGCCAAGACCAAGGGCCTGAACGACTGGCAGAAGGACGAGCTGAAGAAGCAATGGGGCACGATGCAGAACGTGCTCAGTTCGCGCGCCCGCATGGATCGGGTGGTGGCTGACATCGTGTTTGACTTTGCCGTGAAGCCGCGGCTGTCAAACGAGCGCGGCAACGCCATCCTGGTGGCCTCCAGTATCTACGAAGCCTGCAAGTACTTTGCGCTCTTCGGCAAGACGGTGTTCAAGGGCCGCTGCGCGGTCGTCACGTCTTACAACCCACAGGCCTCTGATGTCAGCAAGGAAGAGACAGGGGCCAACACCGAGAGCGACAAGCAGTTCATCTACAACACCTACACTGAGCTGCTGAAGGACGTGGTGGCCGAGTCCGGCAAAACCAAGACCGAGACCTACGAGCTGCAGGTGAAGGAGCGCTTCATCAAGGCGCCCGCGCAGATGAAGCTGTTGATCGTGGTGGACAAGCTGCTGACGGGCTTCGACGCGCCGCCCTGCACCTATCTCTACATTGACAAGTCGATGCAAGACCATGGCCTTTTCCAAGCCATTTGCCGCACCAACCGACTGGATGGCGAGGACAAGGACTTCGGCTACATCGTCGACTACAAGGACCTCTTCAAGAAGGTGGAGAAGGCGATCGCCGTCTATACCGCCGAGCTAGACCGTAGCGCAGGCGACACTAGTCCGGAAGTTTTGGTCAAGGACCGGCTAGAGGCTGGCCGTGAGCGCCTGAATGATGCTGTGGAGACCCTTGCCCTACTGTGCGAGCCCGTGGAGCCGCCCAAGGGCGACCTGGAACACATCCACTACTTCTGCGGCAACACCGAAATTGCCGACGACCTAAAGGCGCGCGAGCCGTACCGCGTCGCGCTTTACAAGGCCGTGGTGGCGCTAGTGCGCGCCTACGCCAACTTGGCCGATGAGCTGGAAGCAGCCGGTTACACGCCCGAGCAGATCGAACATCTCAAGGACCTACAAAAACACTACCTGAACCTGCGTGAGATCATCCGCAAGGCGGCCGGCGAGACCTTGGATCTGAAGCCTTACGAGGCCGACATGCGCCACCTCATCGATACCTACATCGAGGCGCAGGCGCCCCGAAAGATATCGCCGTTCGACGGCATCGGCCTGCTGGACCTGATCGTCAAGACCGGTATCGGCGACGCAATTGCCGAGCGACTGAGCGATATGAAGGGCAACAAAGAGTCCATAGCCGAGACGATCGAGAACAACGTCCGCAGCAAGATCCTGAAGGAGCAACTGACCGATCCGGCTTACTTCGCCAAGATGTCGGCGCTGCTGGACGAGATCATCCGTCTACGCAAAGAGAAGGCCATCGAGTACGAAGACTACTTGGCCCGCATCGCCGAGGTGGCTAAGAAGGTAAGCGCCGGCAAGGCCGATGACACACCAATTCAGTTGAAGACTTCCGGTCAACTGGCTCTGTACAACAACTTAAAAGATCATGTGGCCACCGATGCTGCTCAGGAGTCCGAGACACCTTACGCCGGCAAGACGATTGCGCTGGACACGGCACTGAAGCTGGACGCAGTCATCAAGGCCAAGCGACCGGACGGCTGGCGTGGCGTGGTCGCCAGGGAGCAGATGGTCAAGCAGGCGATGTTCGAGGTGCTGCGGGACATTAAGGAAGTCAACCGTCTGTTCCCCATCGTCTTCGCACAGAAGGAGTACTGATGCAAGATGTCCTGGACCTGGGCGAGCTGCACGCCGAGGTGATTCGCAAGGCGATCAAGCATGTGCATTTGAGCGTGCTCCCGCCAGCGGGCAAGGTGCGAGTGGCCGCGCCCCAGAGCATGCCGTTGGAGACCATTCGCCTGTTCGTCATCTCGAAGTTGCCCTGGATCCGCACGCAGCAGCGCAAGCTGCAGGCGCAAGAACGCGAAACACCCCGTGAATTTCTGAACAAGGAAAGTCACTACCTGTGGGGCAAGCGCTATCTTTTGGAGCTCAGCTTTGCCGAAGCGGCACCAACAGTGAGCCTCACGCCGCGCAAGCTGAAGCTGCAAGTGCGCCCAGGTACAGATGCAGCACAGTGTGAAGAGGTGCTTGATGCTTGGTATCGGCAACAGATCCGCGATGCACTGCCGGCGCTACTGGCCAAATGGGAGCCACTGCTCGGAGTAAAGACCTCCCGGGTGTTCATACAGCGCATGAAGACCAAATGGGGAAGCTGCACACCTGAGGCGAGGTACATTCGGCTCAACACTGATCTGGCTAAGAAGCCGCCGGAATGCTTGGAATATATCGTGGTCCACGAACTGGTGCACCTGCTCGAGCCAACGCACAACGACCGGTTCTCGGCACTGATGGACTTATATCTACCGCATTGGCACCATTTGAGAAAACAGCTCAACAGCCTGCCAGTCAGGCACGAAGAGTGGCAGTACTAGTTCAATCACTCATCCCTTCTTTGCATAAATACTCCATGAACGGCTAAGAATTCGACGACGGATACGTGTATTACATTCGCTTCAAGCGATCTTAGCCCGTTCTGCCTGTCGTGAACAGCAGCCTTCGACCCGATGTGCCCATTCCTGCGGCCACATCCAAGAGGCCGCACTATCAATCTACGTTGTGGGTGTACTGCTTAAAGCGATCATATTTTAGTTTATTAACCTTTTCTCCTAAAAGGACGCTGATTCGCTCAGGAGGAAGTTGAGACCATTCATTCACATCTTTCAACAAACTATGCATGACGTCACCATCCAAATATTGGCCCAACTGCAGACCAGCAGTCGTTGGCAAAAATTCTGAAAACGATTCGCGGACCGTTGCCGCTTTAGGGGCTAATGTTATAAAGTTCAGCAAGAATTCCGGTCTCATTACATAAGGAATTCCACCTTCAGATTGAACAAGGCTTCCAGTCATTCTCACAATGTGAGTTTCTTTCGTGAGCCACCACGTTCGATACCCAAATCCGTCATAAATCCCCTCCTCATGATTTATCCGCCTTTGAGCATACGTTGCATATACCATGAGCGCATCATTTTGAGAAAGATCCTGATGTTTATCTATTCCCCGCGCTTCCTCTAAAGTTTGAGCCAGCGCATTTACTCTTTCATTAGAAACCGTTGCCTTTAAATCATCCGTAGACATGTACTGCATACCGAAGCGCTGAACTAAAAATCCTTTCAGTCCAGTCCTGGCGCCTGCAGAACGGCTCCTCAGCCCCACCGGATCTGCAAACTGATTAACAAAAGCGCCCCATGTCATAGGGCCGTTTTTCAAACGGCGCGCATGGAAATACGCTCTAATTAATATGCGATCACATTCTGCAATATCATCGGACTTTAAATATTGCTCTTGAGTTGCATAGTGATTCTCGAACTCCAAGTGAGCAGCGCGAAGATGTGTAAAAACCTCTTCTAGCACCGGCTCGGTAAGTATAAGCTGTGAACCTAGTTTTTTTGCTGCCAACAAAAGATTAGTAACCTGCTTCTGCTCGTCTTGAAGATAGTTTTCCGACAATGCCTTCACAAGCAAGTCGGTGCCGACCAATAGCTTAAAATTGCCGCCCATCTGGTTTAAATATTCTAGGAGTTTTGGGGCAGACTGAAGAGTTACAAGCAAACACGAGGTGCGAGCAAGGTAGGCTAAATACTCTCGTTCCTCAGATGTGGCATTGTAAAAAATTCCTCTAGCTACAGCCAAACACGTTCCGAAAGCTTCGGGAGTCACAGAGCCACCGTTTGCTATATTTGCTAGAGACTTTGCCATCTCATCTTCTACAATTTGATCAGAAATATGGATGCGTTCGAGATGCTTTTCCAAGAACGCCGCCAGTATGATTCCTTGATCTATAAAATATCGATGAATTGTTGAGAAGACTAGCTCAATGCACGCGTCTAGAACCTTGCCGTTGAAGGCTTCCCTAATATCTTTAATTCTTGTTCTGAGAGAGTCTTTAAATTTTTCTTGCCTCACTACTATCGATGCTGCTTCACGAGCCAATGACTGGCGCATCTCGAAAGGCAAGCAGAAGCTATCTGTTTTTGGGTAATATCGGACTCTTTCAGCCTCACCGGCCCTTTTCTTGCACAATTCTGCAAGTCTGTCCTTCATTCTGGGCATCAAAATAGTCTTAGCAGTGGCAAATTTTTCCTGTATCGTCTGCGCCAAAGCACTTCTTGTTACTAATATATTTTTGTCCGGGTCCGTTTCTCGTAAGGCCCAATAGATCAACGCATCAAGAACCTTATCATTCAACTTGTCTTTTGAAAAACGATCGCGCAACTCATGATTCAAAAAAACATAAACCGTAGGATCAAGCGCATACTGGCTTTTTACGGGCAAATCTAGGTTTGCTGCTTTTGCCAAGCTGTCAATCTTATCTGCGAAACTTTCGTAAAAAGCAAAGTTCGCGCCCTCATGACTATTGACGTAATGTTTTATGCGTTCGACATCACGTATTTGCGTGAGGACAGAAAATTCATCATGAAGCTCATTAATAATAATATCTGCCTTTGGTATTGCTTCGCTAGTTCCGTAAATAACCGTTCGCGGGTCGCGCCCAGCCTTTCTGAGAGCTAAAATCGTATCTTTAATTTTCTTCTTCGCACCATCAGCATCGGTGGCGGAAAATTGTATGAAAGTGTTTGGCTTTCCAGACACCTCTTGCACGTAGCTTGAAATAACTCCATCCGCACCACCATCATGTATTCCGCCCAAGGGAATAAAATTTTCGCCAAAGACAGCTGCAAAGACGCGTTTTGCAAATTGCTCGAACCTAGCGCCGACAATGTCACGCATTATGAATGTATATAAATCGTCCGATACCGTTTTAATTTTCATGCTATTCTCATTTTTAATTTACAGGAATTTTTTCTCGCTCTTTAATTCGAGTTTGTGTTTTTTATTCTGGTCCACCAATGCCACGCGAAGCATTCTCAGAAGTGATTTTCATCAGCATATCGCGATTAAAAGCGCTTAACAAAAGCTCCATGGCAGCGTTGCATTATCTCGCCGTGCTAGCGTACTAACTTCAAGGATGCGCCATGTTCTCAAGGTTTTATTAGGCACTATAAGGCAGGTTTATGCTGGTCGTTCAATGTAACAAGGGCCGCTTATGGCCGACCTCGGTCGTTCAGTGTACGACAGCAGCCGACCCCTTGCAGTAGTAGGTTGCTGGGGTTTGGCTTTTAAAAGCGGTCGTGAACTGACGCGATCCGTGCCCACCTCAGGACCTCGGTCAGACCGAGACACGCAGTCGCTTGGCACGCTCCTGGAACGCACGCTTGCCACCCTCCAGGATGGCGCAGACCGCTTCGCGGATCGCCGGCTCCTCCAGCCCACCAGATACGTAGCTCATGCGCGGCAGGTGCCCTGGTTCGTGGTTGCCACAGCGCGTCACAATCACCTGATCGGCGTCAGTGTTGACGACCAAGTTGGCGTTATGGGTGACGATGATCACCTGCCGCCGTAGCTTCGCGCGCTGGAACTCGACGACTAATTCGTCGTAAATTGACTGTGGGTCGAGGTTCTCTTCCGGCTGGTCTACGATCAGCGGCCGGTCATCCTGCGAGTCAACCGCGAGGTACAGCAGCAGCAACACGATACCCCGGGTGCCAGGCGAGAGACGCTCGATGGGAACTCCGTCGAACTCCAGTCCGTACCCCACGGCGATGTGGTCGGTGCTGAAGAGCCATTCCGACACGCGTTGCGCCCACTCTTTAGGTGCCATGTGATCCGGCCGTTGGGCCCGCAGATCACTGGAATAGTCGCCCACGAACTTTTGCAGGGCCTCGCCAGCCTGCGCGGCATCGCCGTGGCGCCAGGCGTCCGCCAACGTCAATTCCGCCGAAACCCGTAGGCTTCCTTTACCTTTGAATGCGCCCGAAGAGCGCAGGTCCAGCAGCGACTCACCTTTTTCGCACCACGTGGCCAGATCCACATAACGCCGCACGGTGAAGGCAAGCTTAGTAAGCGATCCGGAAGCTTGTGCAATGCGAGCCTTGAGCGGTGCATAGAGCTCGGCGAGCGCCGCCTCCTCATCTAGCACCGCTTGGAATACACCGACGTAAGCGGCACGCCGCTGCTGACGCAGCGCTTCGATTCGCTCGGCCACGCCGTTGCCCTTAACAATCTCCGCGTCAACCTTGGCAAGGGCGACCTTGGCCTTGGACACGCGATCGGCGATGGCCTTGAAGCGCCGTGCGTTCTGAGCATCCATGCCCACCAGCTTACGCAGCCGTTCCAGCTCGCGTTCGAGCACGTTCAACGGATACGTGGACAGATCGTCCTGCTCACCCACAAAAGACACGTTCGGGTCAGCCGCGGGTTGGGGGACCGACGCCACAGGCTCGCCCTCGAGGCTGCGCAGCAGCCGGCGCGTCTCCAGCACACGCTGTGTCAACACGTCGTCGACATCTCCAACAAAGACCAGGCGAAACTTCTCCCAGTCTGCGGCGCTTAAGGTTGCCTCCTCCCGTTCTAGCCGCAAGCTTTGGATTAGATCCGGCAGTTGATGCTCACGCAGGTTCTTGACGTCCGCCATGAGATGCTGGAGCGCTTCCAGCCTCACTTTGACCTTTAGGACCTGGGCGCGCTTGGCGTCAACCGCCTCGGACACTTGATCGTGCAGCTTGGCACGAGCCACGTCGCCTTTGGGCATCAAGGCCTTCATGTCCGCCTCGTCTTTGAGGATGGCGCGGTTCCTCTCCTCCCGATCCTTCGTAAGCACCGGCAAGCCGTCCCTACGAGCCTGCTCGACCGTCATCGCTTCCGACACCTTCGAGATTGTCTCGACATGGCGTGAACGGCTGGTACGCGCACCCTTGAGCCGGATAGCCAGCAACTCGTCAAACGAAGTAGCGTCGAGCCGGTCGGCATCAGAATGCGCGTCAAAAACTACACGCTCGATCTCGCGCACGAGCGGGTCTTCCAAGCCCTCGGCGGAGCACAGCTGGTCAACGAACTGCTGCGACAGGTATTGCACGTGTGGCGCGTCGACGAGATCCTCGGCGTCCAGACCAGCGAAGGTATTGAAGGTTTCGTCGCCAAACTCCCATTGTAGGCGGGCCTCGGAGTCCTTCAGGTGATCAGCGGCCCGGCGAAGGAATGACTTGTCGCTCAAGTGGCGCGACACGGCGCAACCGCCCATAGCGATGAAGTCCGCCAATGCCGTCTTGCCGGATCCGCGGGCACCGATAATTGCGATCAGTCCCGGATTGAGCTCGATAGACGCAGGCGACATCCAGGGAGCTTTGCTCACCGTCACGGAACGGATGGCGTTGCTGGGCAGCGCGCCGCGCGGCGGCTCCTTACCGATGAAGGCACGTCCTTCTGGATTCATGCACGCTTGACGCAGCGTCTCGAAGCTTAGCGCGCCCTTAATCCAGCAGAATCGATCCAGCGCGGGCTTGCCGACCGTCGCATGCGCATGGGCGTCGGACCCGTGCAGGCAAGGTTTGACGCCACCCCACTTGGCGTTGAGCTCCTCCAACGAGACGCGCCCCCTGCCTGAATAGAACTCGGCCTGCTTCGGGTTGCCGCTGAAGATGATGTGCGCGAAGCCCTCGATATTCATTCGCGTCGCTGCGAACGAACCGTTCTCGTCGCGAAGCCCGGAAGTACCGTCACGCTCGCCGGCAGCAACCGCCACCAGGCAGTTGTTCCTGAACCAGTCGTTGGTCTCCCAGACCTGACGCAGTTCCTCGAAGTCGATCTTGAATTGGTTGACGCCGGCGGTCAGGGCTGCGCGCTCATCGACGATGGACGTATCGTGCGCACGCCCGAGACGAATAAGTTCCGATCGCTCACAGCGGAATTCGTCACGCAGATAGCGGAACTTGAAGCCGCCCATCAACCGACGGATCCGCTCGAGGTGATCGGCGTCGCTCGGCGAGAAGAGCAGATGCGCGTTGATCGCCGAGCTGCTCACCGTACCAGTAGAGAGCCGGATCTCGATATTGGGGAACAGGAAGTGCACGCCTGGCAGGCTGCCCTCAGCCTTGGCCTGGCACGCTTGCTCATAGGTGTCGATCAGGAAGTAGTCGGTGATTCCTAGTGCGCGGATCGGCGGGTCTTGCCCGTCGACCCGCTCGAAGAACTCGCGCCAAGGATCGGCCCCGGAATACTGGTCGTTCATCGCTGTGCCAGGCGCGTGGATGTGCGGGTCCCAGCGGTTCCACAGCGATCCCCGGGAGGAGTCGACCTCTTCTTTGATCATATTGTTCTTCTCTCCTGACCTATGAGTCTACGGGACCAACTTGGCCACATGCATCATTGACGAAGGCGAAATCAGATCTTTATTGCATTCGACATACGTAGACCGGACCTTGGCAACTGTTTCCTTCTGGCCGAGCCCAGCCATCAGCCTCAGCATAACATCTTGCCAAGCTGGAAAAATCACTGACTGTCACGACGGCCGCAGTTCGACCATTGTGAATACATCACCGGCCGTATTGCCGAGCTGGTCGACTGACTTGATGTTGAGGCCGAACTTGGCTTACAAATCGAGGTAAGCATGGGCTTCTGCGTGCCCAGCTCAAGCAAAGAAATGTGCTTTCTCCTGCAGACCTGCTTTCAAGAAGGCGCAAGCACCGTGTGGCTGAGCACTTCCGTACTGCGGAAGCTTCGCCCGGATTGGGGTAGCTTTTGCCCGTCAATTTTCGGAAAGCAACAATACGTAAGGAAGAACTCCTAGCGCAAGCGCAATTTTTTCAAGGTTATCGATCGAAATATTTCGTGTGCCCCGCTCGACGTGAGCGATAAAGGTTCGATGCAATCCTGACTCAAAGGCTAGCATTTCTTGTGACCAATGCCTTTCCCTGCGGAGTCGTACAAGATTAGCGGACAAAATTGCTCTGGCAGAGTTTGTCGGCTTAGGCCGCGAAGACGGGGAAGTTGACATTGCAGCAGCATGGAGAAATGCCGCTTTTGCGTCAGCCGCTTTTGAGTCACAATATGCCCGAGGTGACTGTAAAATGTTGCAATTTACGCATTTATTCTCTTACTTAGCGAGGAACTGATGACTAAACAATACCTTGTGGCATCCTCAGACGAGGGACTGAAGACTTGGCCACCTTTCATAGTAGAGGTAGACAGTCCGGATCAAGCTATCGATAAGTTCTTACGTCAAATTTATTCAAAAGATCCTGATTTTCGCGAATTTGTCTGCGACATGTCTATAAATTGTTCGTTTATCGAAAGATTTTTTATTGCGACAAGTGCTGAAAAAAGACAATTTGACGAAACAGGAAGAGTAGACTACGACTTGAAGGTAATCGCTAAACGGGTTCGAAAGTTTTTCGCGAGACGGCCCGAACTTGGCGAGAAGTTTCTGCGTTATATGGATACTCGGGACGAGAGCGAATTGGATGATGAAGTATTCGAATTTATTTCTGCGGCTGATCCAAGTGGTATTTTAGCGTTCGATATTGAATCGATTCCTCGGCTTCGATAACGCTTATGACCTTAAATTCATAGAATGCAGTGGCCGATAGCCAAATTCCTGGCAGTAGGTTTGCTTTAAGCGCCATCAAGGTAGCGTACAGACACATTTGAAACATAAGCATGAAATGATTCATCTAATCCTACAAGGGCGAAGCTCGTCTAGCTGCCGTTGCAGTGACTGGACCTCCTCACTTAGTTCAATAATCCGCACGTGCGCACTTGCAAGGATTGACTGCGCTTGATCGCGCTGTCGAATTGCATCGTCAAGCCGCTCTTGCATTGTTCGGTTGGCGGCTCGCCTCTTGGTCCTTTTGCTAGTGAAATGATGATTTTCTTGATGGAGATCGACGTAAGCCTGGATTTCACGAACGAGCGCAGGAAATCGTGCTTTCTTGAGTGCTGATGGGTCGCAACCAGCCTCTCGTGCAACGTTGTTCTGCGTAACAGATGCTCCCGGTTTCAATAGCTTGGCCTCGCCAGTCTTTAGGCGTTCGAAGGCTTGGCGAAAGCGATCTTCTGCACTAAGGGTTTCAAAGGTTTGAGATGGCATTTAAGTAGTTCTCCATTGCTTTGCGTTCTTTCAAGAGTGCTGTAGATCGTGGATGTCCAGAGGGTAGCATTTTGATTTCCGCTTCCACGCGGTGCATATCGGCGCGGATTTGTGGCTCCTTCCTCCGGTCATACAGGACGTCTGTGCATGGCTTGTCGCTGTCGCCGCCTCCGCAGCGCGCTATTGACTCAATGCCCCCATATTCGCATGCGCCTGCCTTCATACAGCCACCCAGTCGGTGTTCACGAAAATCGACTGTCCCCTCCTTCGACATTTTTATTAGATCCTTATTTTCCTTGACGCTAAGAATCCTTATAGCAAAGGTTTCCTTGCGCTCTGCGCCGTGAGGTGAGATAAACTTGTCGTCCGTTGCCACGACTTTCAGTTTTTCAGCTTGCGCTTGGTACATCGCCATCACCACCGCGGTCTGCACTTCTTTATTCAAATGCAAATGGCCATGGTTTCGACCATAGTAGAGCGGCATCAAGCGTGATGAATGCTTCATTTGCTGCTGCATAGTCGAGTCCGAGATGTCGCCGCTGGCAAACATGTTCACTGCTCCAGTACGACGGTACTGGTGCCAAGCTAACGGCCAAACTTTTCCAACACTGAATTCATCCTCTGGCAGGTTGGGCGTAAGCCTCCGGGAAATTCTCAAGTCCTCGGCCGTAATCGTCATTTGCTCTGGCAGGAAAAGAAATTCACAGCTACGTTTTGCTAATTCTCCAAGGCTTTTAGTAATTCGTCTAATGTTGTATGGGCGCGCCGTCCCCAATCCATTTCCCCATGGTTCAGTCGGCGTGCTCGCCAAATATGGATTCCGCTGGTCCGCTGCAGTTGGTTGAATTGCCGGATTAACGCGGTCGCAAATCATTCGTAAATGCGCAATAGCTGATAACGCTTGAATAGCGACTTCAACACTAGGGCTGGCGATCCAATACGCATCCGAATTAGGATCTGTCTTGGTTGTTTCACCACGGATGATAGGGACGCGACCTAGCTTTTCATCTTCATCCCAAAGCAGGCAATCGGCTCGTAGCGACGCTACCTCTTCCTTGCGCTGCAAGGTAAAGTTACTTACATAAGCCATTCCAGCGACGGTGACCATCGATAGGTAAGTCGAAAACGTTCTTATGTCCGGACTCTTCCGATATAGGCTGACCCATTTGTAGAGTGTATCGGAGATACCGAATTGTGCTGCGACATCAGAAAACTTGCCAGGGTAATTATTCTGAGCGCTGAAGGTGGGGTGGAAAGGACATTCCCCTTTCCTATTCGACAGCAGCGCAGCTTCTAGTGTCCCAAATCTTTTTATATATATTTCGATACAAAAATGAAAGCATGCCTCAATCTGCTCTCGGCGGTCTAGGAAATCCTGCAAGCATTCGTTAAGGCGCATAGTTTGGTAAAGCCAAATGCGTGGAGGAATATATGGGGTCTGTACATTATCGTGATCGGGGGAGGCAGAAGCGAGACGCCTTAGTCCCGCCGTGTCTATGATCGTGAAGCCGAGCACTTCTCGCTCGTCATAAAGGCGATGAAGTAGTGTAACAGCGTGTTGGTAGCTACTTGATCGGATGGTGCTAGGCACCTGCTCAAGCAGTTTTGGGAAACGCATTAGATTTGCTGCATTAATACCGTTGCGGCTACAGAGAGCAATAAGTGGCCTAAGCAAATAAAAGTTCGCATAAATTGTATTCACAGCCCCCACTGCCCATGACCCCCAGATGAGCCATGTCGCAACCATCCTCATCAGATCAGCGTTCCCGGCATCCAGTGGTTCGGCTTCTCTTCGGCTGCCGGCGCCGCCGTCACCAAAGTTGAGCTTTTTGCGTTTTCCGGCCCAAGGTGCGAGGTCCCATCGTGAATCGCCCCATCGAGATACGACCGTACCATGTTTGTCAATAACCACTGGCCAGTCTCGTGGTGGAGGCCAAGAAGGCGGTCGGTAGTTGAGTGACGCAGGAGTAACGTGGTCACATCTGATTTTAATATTAAATTCTTGTAGGTTGTGTATCATTTCGACGATGCTTCCGTAGCTTGGATCAAATAGCTCCAATCGTCATGGTAATAACCTTCCTCCACACGTGCGAGCGATTCTTCAACCCATTCGTAGCGAGTTGCATTTGATTTCCGGAACCATGAAAGTTTTTCGCCTAACCGTTGAATTGTATGTTCTGCGGGGTGAACAGTCTTGTCCCCGGTTTTTGCAGGAAGGATCCGACTCAATTCAAGGATCTTGAGATGCCGGAAGCACGCCAAAGACCAAACGTAATCTAATGAGTCAATGTCGCGGTGATGTTCGCACCAGAGACAACCCGAAGGGCGCAGACAGTCAGGTTCTGGTGCGGATTGAGGCTTCTTGGAAGACGTTTTGGCCACCCCATCACACTTCCCTGGCGCAGCCGCCAGCAAAGGATTTTTGTCTTCGAGTGTGGGGTCAGTGTGCAAATAGAACCGAATAATTTCGCTTACTGCGCGTTGCAGCGATGGCTTTTCATAGTTCCTCAGGAGGGTCTGCTTATGATGCTGAGCCATCTCTGCCGTTAAGTCTGGGTCGCCTGTGCGCCGTAGAAGCCAATTCACACGCGTCCCACGGAGAATGCTAGGGGCGGTCCAGGCAACTCCCGCCTGTTCGCAGGCGGTCTTAAGGCAAGCGAATGAGATTTTTTGTGTTACACGGGTACCATCCTTCCTGATGAGAGGGAAGAGCCGTTTTTCGGAATCAGACACGAGTTCTCGCCGCCATTCTAAGTACCGCTCGATGTGGCCCCGATACTCACTGAAAATCTCAAATAAAACTTCACCTTGGCGCCGCTTCTTGTATTCCCTCACCCTGTAGCCATTGATGTCGCTCGAATAACTAAAGCGACGCAACGGAATATTAGTGGCCTGCGCCAAATTCATGCCTGTCTGACCAATAAACATGAGCAGTTCTGCTTGGATCCGCAAATTGAATAGATCTGTGCGAGAATAATAAATGACGCGTACATTGGTTTTGTAGACAGAGTCGGTTCTGCAAGATCTTCGCAAAGGATCAAGCTGCGCTGGTCTATCTTTGGCTCGGCGGGATGCCAAATTTGGTCCGGACAACGCGTATTTAATATCTCCGCCCTGTTGCAAAGGAATACTCACTAAGTCATTTCCGCGAATCATGTTGAGAGGAGTTCCGTCGCAAATGTCTTGAAGCAGTCGACCGAAGGCAGAGGCTTCGCGCAAATTTTGTTTGTCGGTTTTCGCTCCCTGAGGTGTTTGGGGACTTTTAGGTCTTCTGATCCTTACGGCTTTTTGGATAGGCTTTGCCCGGGCTAAAACCCCATCGACAATACGCCCGACTAATACAGAACTATTGTAAGCCGTGATTTGCTTTATCTCTTTAACTACTTTGAAACGGTATAATAAATGTTCAGTCCAATCAATATAAGATTTTTCAAAATTTGAAGTATTTAGGACGGCACTAAATTTGTCGGCCCAACCGAAGAAACGAGTTACTTCGGAAATTTGCCTGCGAGCTGTTTCTGGGCTCCCTCCGCCAAGTAAGGCTCCGTTAATATATTCATGGATCAGCCGAACAAGCTCGATCCGTTCGACGTGGAGATCCGTTAGCAAGCCTTTATAAATTGCTTGGTTGACTTGATCCAAGCGAATGGATGCGCCACCCTTGTAGAGCAGATTTTTTAGGTCTACAGGCGTCTCCTTTTTGCCGATTGGAATAGCAGGGAACGTTAAGTCGAGACCTTGCAAATTGTCATGCATGGTACTGTTTCCATTCGCGATTCACGACGCCGGAGAAGACGGCGCTGAATTCGTTTGCCACAACTACTTTCACATGGGCTTCTTCATGGAACCGCACGTAGAGAAAGGTGGTCTTCTCGTCCTTATGCAGCATCGCATCCTTGACGAAAGCTACAGCGGCTTTTGTGCCGGCGACCCGCAATGCCACTTCCATTAGCCAAGTACCAAAAGTGGCACGTGTCTGGTGAAACTTGAAGCTACTCATGAAGCGCATCCCCGCAACTAAGGCCCGTCGTCGAAGGTCTGTCATCAAGCGATTGAACGAACCGGATTCGTACGGATTGCCGTGGATAGTTAGGAACAAAAATCCGCGATTGGATTCGCTTGCGCGCCCCTGGCGTCTCAATCTCCGCATGGAGTAGGCGTATTCCCTAAGGTCATTGATAAGGAATTTCGGCACCATCAGCTCGCCGGACACATCAAACTTTGTATTCACGCCTGTCCCTGGACCGACTCGTATTCGATAGGTATCCGGTGTCTCCGCGTCCGGACGTGCGTTCTCGACGTCCTTGACGCCGAGGGTAGTGATGGTCTCGATACGTGCGCCTGTAAGAAGGCCAAGGGAAAGAATCAGGCTGAGCTCGTGCAAGCGCTGGTTCTTAGCGAATTCCAGGAGTTTCACCGCGTCGTCGGTTTTAAGTGGCGTGAGGCCGTCCTCGAGGCGCAGCCCAGGTCGACTCCTGTTTGGGATGGCAAGCTCGGAGGAGGTGCGCATGAGTGTTCGCTCGAAGCCGACCGTGTCGTAGTAGCGAACCACCACTTGGCGGTCCTTCCACATCGGCGACTGCCTGTCCACTAACCCGTGAGTGTGAGCGTGACGGTAGAACTGAATTACTGCCGCCATTCGCGCGCTAGCGGTAGATGGCGCGAGGCTCCCTCTATCTCTCTGCGCAATCAGTTCCCCTCGATACAGAACGATCGCGCGGTCCTGTTTGCGCATCGGAAAATGCCGCCAGTCCCGCTCCACCGACTCCAACCACGACGCGTACGCGGCCAAGTGCTTAATTACGCTTGTGACGGTCTTGATATGTCCGCCGACCGTGTTTGTTGCTTTTGTCAGCGCCCAGTGGTTCGCCTCGTGCCAGGGCTCGCCGCTGTCCCAGAATATCTGAGGGAGCTTATCAATGGGGCGGGTTAGTTTGTCATGTACCCAACTGACGTTACAGTCCTTAATAACTTCACGAACTGGGGTGTACTTGATGAACTCGAGACTGGCCATCGGGGGGCATATACCTGCATGTCAATGTCCATACTGTAAGACGTTCGCGGTTGCATGTCCATACTCATCAGTTCGCGGGTATCGTAGATGTAGTCGCCGAGGAAGGCGACGAGGTCCGGATTCGCCTGCGCCAGGTAACGGTGCGCGGCATAGCTGCCGAACTCCCAGTGCTGGCACGACGCGACAGCGAGCTTGAGCGAATCCGGCATGCTGTCCGGCGCGGGCGCCGTGCGCGTGCGGCCGACGGGGCTGACGGCGTCGCCCAGCATGAAGCGGTACCAGTACCAGCGTCCCGGCTCCAGGCCGCGCACGTCGACGCGCACGCTGTGCGCCAGTGCCGGCGTCGCGAGGACCGTGCCCTTCGCGGCGATCTTGCGGAACGCGCCGTCGTGCGCCACTTCCCAGCGCAGGGTGAGGGCGAGCGATGGCGTCTTCGATGCATCGAGCGGATCGGGCGCGACGCGCGTCCACAGGATCACGGAATCGGGAAGCGGTGCGCCCGACGCGACGCCGAGGCTGAACGGGTAGCCGGCCGCGTTCGACGGCCTGGCGAGCAGCAGCGCGGAAGACGCCGCAGCGAGCCGCGCGGCGTTCAGCAAAAACAGACGGCGCGGCCAGGTCATCTAAAGTCGCTTACTGCGCGATCAGCGATTCCAGCGGCGGCAACTGGCGCGGCTTGCGGTCCGGGCCCGTGGCGACGTAGGTCAGCGTCGCTTCCGTCACCTTGACGACGTCCGTTTGCAGGCGGTTGCGCTCCGCATAGACCTCGACGTAGACGGTGATCGACGTATTGCCGACCTTGACGATGTCGGCGTAGAACGACAGCAGGTCGCCGACGAACACGGGGTTCTTGAACACGAAGGAATTGACGGCGATGGTGGCAACGCGGCCGTTCGCGCGGCGCACGGCCGGCAGCGAGCCGGCCACGTCGACCTGGGCCATGATCCAGCCGCCGAACACGTCCCCGTAGACGTTCGCATCGGACGGGGCGGGCATCATCCGCAGGACGGGCATCTTTCCTTCAGGCAGGCGGGTGATGGACGGCGTGGTATTTTCGGGCTGGGTCATCTTGAATTTTCGGTAGAAGCTACAATCGTCGTGAATTGAACCATAAATCGACAAGCCCCGCCATGCGACGCTCTTCTCCGAATTCCCTGCCGCCCCCGCTTGACCCGAACGCGAAACGGAACGACTGGGCCACGATCGCCACCTTGCTGCCCTATCTGTGGGTCTACAAATGGCGCGTGCTGGCCGCGCTCATCTGCCTCGTCGGCGCCAAGATGGCCAACGTGGGCGTGCCGCTCGTGCTGAAAAAGCTCATCGACGCGTTGACGATCAGCCCGACGAATCCGCACGCGCTGCTCGTCCTGCCGCTCGGCGCGCTGGTCGCGTACGGCGCGCTGCGCTTTTCGACGACGCTGTTCACCGAGCTGCGCGAATTTCTGTTCGCGCGCGTGACGCAGCGCGCCGTGCGCACGATCGCCCTGAAAGTCTTCCGGCACCTGCACGCGCTGTCGCTGCGCTTCCACCTGAACCGCCAGACCGGCGGCATGACGCGCGACATCGAACGCGGCACGCGCGGCGTCAGCTCGCTCGTGTCGTATTCCCTGTTCTCGATCCTGCCCACGCTCGTCGAGATCACGCTGGTGCTGGGCTACCTCGGCACGCACTACGACGCCTGGTTCGCGGGCATCACGGCCATTGCGCTCGTCACGTACATCACCTTCACCGTCACCGTGACGGAATGGCGCACGCACTTCCGCCGCACGATGAACGACCTGGATTCGAAGGCGAACACGAAGGCGATCGATTCGCTGATCAACTACGAGACGGTGAAATACTTCGGCAACGAGGACTACGAGGCCAAGCGCTACGACGAAGGCCTGCAGAAGTACGAGCAGGCCGCCGTGCGCTCGCAGACGTCGCTGTCGTTCCTGAACACGGGCCAGTCGCTGATCATCGCGGCGGCCGTGACGGCGATCCTGTGGCGCGCGACACAGGGCGTGATCGACAAGACGATGACCCTCGGCGACCTCGTGCTCGTGAACTCCTTCATGATCCAGCTGTACATCCCGCTGAACTTCCTGGGTGTGATCTACCGCGAGATCAAGCAGAGCCTCGCCGACATGGAGCGGTTGTTCGGCCTCCTCGAGCAGAACCGCGAAGTGGCGGATTCGCCCGATGCCAAGCCGCTGATGACGCAGGGCGCGAAAGTCGAGTTCTCGCACGTCGAATTCAGCTACGACCCGAACCGCCAGATCCTGTTCGACGTCGACTTCACGATCCCACCCGGCACGACGACGGCCGTGGTGGGCCACAGCGGCTCGGGCAAGTCGACGTTGTCGCGCCTGCTGTTCCGCTTCTACGACGTGCAGCAGGGCGCGATCCGCATCGACGGCCAGGACGTCAGGAACGTCACGCAGGATTCGCTGCGCCACGCGATCGGCATCGTCCCGCAGGACACGGTGCTGTTCAACGACACCATCGAATACAACATCGCCTACGGCCGCCCGGGCGCGAGCCGCGCGGACATCGTGGCGGCGGCGCGTGCGGCATCGATCCACGACTTCATCGAAACCCTGCCGGACGGCTATGCGACAATGGTGGGTGAACGAGGCCTCAAACTGTCGGGCGGCGAAAAGCAGCGGGTGGCCATCGCGCGCACGTTGCTGAAGAATCCCGCGATCCTGATCTTCGACGAGGCCACGTCGGCGCTCGATTCGAAGTCGGAACAGGCGATCCAGGCGCAGCTGAAGGAAATCGCGAAGCAGCGGACCACGCTCGTCATCGCGCACCGCCTGTCGACCATCGCGGACGCCCACCAGATCCTCGTGCTCGACCACGGCCGCATCGTCGAGCGGGGCACGCACGCGGCCCTGATCGCGGCGGACGGCCTGTACAGGCAGATGTGGGACCGCCAGCAGGCAAGGCAGGACGAGGATCTCGCCTCGCCGCCGGTCGAAGTGGTACAAGATTAAGGATTGAACAGGATGGAAAAACAGATCGTCGAGATCGACATGGCCGACGTCGGCCACGGCAACCCGGCCTGGATCGCCGCGCTGGAAGCGGGCAAGGTGCTGTACTTCCCCAACTTCGCGCAGCACGGCTTCGCGCCGCAGAAGGAAGAGCTGGCGCTGTTCCGCGAAGACATCCGCGACCCCAAGACCCGCAACATCAGCCTGTCCACGAGCGGCGACATGAAAGGCGTCGTCGGTGACGATGCGACCAAGGCACTGATGGCCGGGATGATCGGCCGCTTCCGCGCTGAAGCCGAGAGCCTGCTGGGCAACCTGGTGCCGCGCTACGGCGAGCACCTGCGCCGCGGCGCGACGAGCTTCCGGCCGTCCGTCGTGCAGAACCGCGTGCAGTCGTGGCGCGCGGACGACCGCCGCATGCACGTGGACGCATTCCCGTCGCGCCCGAACTACGGCGAGCGCCTGCTGCGCGTGTTCACCAACGTGAACCTGGAAGGCGAACCGCGCGTGTGGCGCGTGGGCGAACCGTTCGGGGACGTGGCGCGCCGCTTCCTGCCGAAGGTGAAGCCGTATTCGGCGTGGCAGGCGAAGGTGCTGAACGCGCTGCACGTAACCAAGTCGCTGCGCAGCGAGTACGACCACATCATGCTGCAGCTGCACGACGCGATGAAGTCCGACCTCGACTACCAGAAGAACGCGCCGCAGGTCACGTTCGACTTCCCGCCGGGCTGCGCGTGGGTGTGCTTCTCGGACCAGACCTCGCACGCGGTGATGGCGGGGCAGTACATGATGGAGCACACGCTGCAGCTCTCGCCCATGCACCAGTACGACAAGGACGCGAGTCCGCTGGCGATTCTCACGCGAATGCGGGGGCACGCCCTGGTTTGACATTGATGCGTGCGTTGTGATGGGCATTGACACGTTCGTAGGGTGGGCACCCCGTGCCCACCAATGCGTGCATCAATACGTATAGAACATCCGCTGGATTTCCTTGGTGCTGTTCGTCTTGGTCAGCGCCAGCATCAGCAGGATGCGCGCCTTCTGCGGATTCAGCGTATCGGCCACGACGAAGTCCAGCTGGTCGTCATTGGCTTCGCCGTTGCGCGCCACGATGCCCTGGCCCACGCGGCTTGCGCGCACGATGATCACGCCTTTTTCGCGCGCGGCCGACAGGGCAGGACGCACCTTGTTCGGCAGGCTGCCGTCACCGACACCCGCGTGGATCAGGCCCTTAGCGCCGGCGGCGACCAGGGCGTTGACGGCGGTCGGGCCCACGTTCGCGTAGGTGTAGGCGATGTCGACCTGTGGCAGCGCCGGCAGGTTGCTCACGTCGAATTCCGTGTCGACCGTGTGCTTGCGGGTCGAGGCGCGGTAGAAGTGCGCCTTGTTGCCCACCACGTAGCCCAGCAGGCCCAGTTCCGTCGCCTTGAACGTGTCGGTGGTCGTCGTGTTGGTCTTGCTGACGTCGCGCGCGGCGTTGATCTGGTCGTTCAGCACGACGAGCACGCCCTTGCCGACGGCGTCCGCGCTGCCGGCCGTCAGCACGGCGTTGTACAGGTTGATCGGGCCGTCGGCCGAGATCGCGGTCGACGGACGCATCGCGCCCACCACCACCACCGGCTTCCGGCTCTTGACGACGAGGTCCAGGAAGTACGCCGTTTCCTCGATCGTGTCGGTGCCGTGCGTGATCACGATGCCGTCCACGTCCGGCTTGGCCAGCAGCGTGTTGACGCGCTTGGCCAGGGTGAGCCAGTGCTCGTTGCTCATGTTTTCGCTGGCGATCTGGAACACCTGTTCGCCCGTCACGTGCGCGACCTGCTTCAGTTCCGGGACGGCCTTGATCAGGTCATCGACGCCGACCTTGGCGGCCGTGTAGCCGACCGTCGTCGTGCTGGTGGCGCCGGTGCCGGCGATGGTGCCCCCGGTGGCGAGGATCACGACGTTGGGCAGGCGGGCGGCCGTCTGGGCTTGTGCGGATGCAGCCAGCAGCGTCATGAGGCACAGTGCGAACCACGTGCGTACAACTTTTAAGAACATAAAATCTCCTTTTTTAACAATTTTTGGAAGGCAAAAAAAAGGCTCCTTGGGAGGAGCCTGGTTCGGGGTGCCGGTCAGCGCAAGGGCGCCGCCGCGATGTCCTTGTCCGCAAGCGCGGGATCGGTGAGATCCCCCTCCCACTTCGCGACGACCGCGGTGGCGATGCCGTTGCCGATCACGTTCGTGGCCGAGCGGCCCATGTCGAGGAAGTGGTCGATGCCGAGCAGCAGCAGCAGGCCGGCTTCGGGAATATGAAACTGGTTCAGCGTGGCGGCGATGACGACGAGCGACGCGCGCGGCACGCCGGCCATGCCCTTCGACGTCAGCATCAGCACGAGCATCATGGTCAGCTGCGTGGACAGCGGCAGCTCGATGCCATAGGCCTGGGCGATGAAGACGGTGGCGAAGGTGCAGTACATCATCGAGCCGTCCAGGTTGAACGAATAACCGATCGGCAGCACGAACGCGGCCAGGCGGTTCTTGACGCCGAAGCGCTCCAGGCCTTCCAGCGTCTTCGGATACGCGGCTTCCGACGACGCGCAGGTGAAGGCGAGGATGGTCGGCTCGCGCAGCAGGCCGAGGAGCTTGAACAGGCGCGGGCCGACGAACAGCACGCCGATCGCAATCAGGATCGTCCACAGCAGCGCGATGCCGAGGTAGAACTCGCCCATGAACTTGCCGTAGGTCGCGAGCACGCCGACACCGCTCGTGGCCACGACGCCGGCGACGGCCGCGAACACGGCGAACGGCGCGAAGTTCATCACATAGCCCGTCACTTTCAGCATCACGTGCGCGGCGCCGTCGATGGCGGCGATCATCGGCGTGGCGCGCTCGCCCACGGCGGCGGCGCCGGTGCCGAAGAAGATCGAGAAGATCACGATCTGCAGGATCTCGTTCTTGGCCATGCCGTCGAAGATCGACGTCGGCACGAGGTGCGTGATGAAGTCCTTCAGCGTCAGGCCGGTGGCGGTGATGCCCGACGAGGCACCGGCCGCCGGCAGCGTGCCGGACAAGGCCATCGCGTCGCCCGGACGGAACAGGTTCACGAGGATCAGGCCCAGCGTGAGCGAGAGGATCGATGCGATGATGAACCAGCCCAGCGCCTTGACGCCGATGCGGCCGACTTCCGCTGCGTCGCCCATCTTGGCGATGCCCACCACCAGCGTGGAGAACACGAGCGGCGCGATGATCATCTTGATCAGGCGGAGAAACAGGGTCGTGACCAGCGACATCGTGTCGGCGAAGCCCTTGGGATCGGCGAGATTGGTGTGCGCGATGTAGCCGGCGGCGATGCCCAGGGCCAGGCCCACGAGAATCCAGGTGGTGAGGCGGTTTCTTTTGTTCATACGTTTCCTCTAGGGTGGCGGATGGCGGAGCAGGGGAGATCGTCCGTCCTGTTCCGCTGCCGTGGCACAATCTCGTGCAAGATCAGGGAGTTGCCGGGTGCCTGGTGCTGCGATATTGACAAGTCCCGGCAGTATCCTAGCCGTTGATGGTACTGTCAAGCAAACCCAAATCCGATCAAAACAAATGATAGAAATCGACAACGTCAGCAAGTGGTATGGCCCCGTCCAGGTCCTGCGCGAGTGCACGGCGCGCGTCGCGCGCGGGGACGTGGTGGTCGTGTGCGGGCCGTCCGGTTCCGGCAAGTCGACGCTCATCAAGACCGTCAACGGCCTCGAGCCCTTCCAGCAGGGGACGATCAAGGTAGATGGCACGTCCGTCGGCGATCCGGCCACGCGCCTGCCGGCGCTGCGCGCGCGCATCGGCATGGTGTTCCAGAACTTCGAGCTGTTCCCGCACCTGTCCGTGCGCGACAACCTGACGCTCGCGCAGGTCAAGGTGCTCAAACGGTCGCGCGACGAGGCGACCGCGAACGGCCTCAAATACCTGGAGCGCGTGGGCCTGCTGGCGCACCAGGACAAGTTCCCGGCCCAGCTGTCGGGCGGCCAGCAGCAGCGCGTGGCGATCGCGCGGGCGCTGGCGATGGACCCGGTCGCGATGCTGTTCGACGAGCCCACGTCCGCGCTCGATCCGGAAATGGTGGGCGAAGTGCTCGACGTGATGACGGGGCTGGCGCAGGAGGGCATGACGATGATGGTCGTGACCCACGAGATGGGGTTTGCGCGGCGGGTGGCGGACCGTGTCGTGTTCATGGACGAGGGGCGGATCGTCGAGGACAGCGCGGGGGAAGCATTCTTCGAGGCGCCGCAGTCGGAGAGGGCGCGGGAGTTCCTGGCACGGATTATCCACTAACCTGAAGACCGTCGCCCCAGCGCAGGCAGGGGCCCAATTTTGCGTGCAGCCCGGCAGAGCGTGCAACTTGGGTCCCTGCCTTCGCAGGGACGACGATTCAGAGGTTACGCAATACCAAACTGACCCCACCCGCAATCAGCACCACCCACACCGCCTGCTTGACCCGATCCGCCGGCAGCCGCTGGTGCAACCGATTACCGACATACAGCCCGCCGAGCGCGAACGGCAGCAGCACGACGGCCAGCAGCGGCAGCGCCGGCTGGCCGTACAGGCCCGCGCCCGTAAACAGCACGAGGCGGGAGACGGCGCTGAAGAACAGCACGCCGCTGAGGGTGGCGCGCAGCGTCAGCTTGTCGTCCAGGCGGCTCGTGAGGAAGATCGTGTAGAACGGCCCGCCCGTGCCGAACAGCGCCGTGAAGATGCCGCCGACGACGCCGAACGGTCCCGCCCACGCGGGCGCGAACGGCGGCGGCTTGCGGCGCGCGAACAGGCTCCAGGCCGAATAGCACAGGATGAACAGGCCGAGCACGACCAGCAAGGTGCGCTCCGGCGCGCGCACCAGCGCGAGCACCCCGACGGCCATCCCGGCCACCATGAACGGGATCAGCCGCAGCGCTTCGCGCTTCTCGATGAAGCGGCGGTTCTTCAAACCCAGCAGCACGTTCGAGACAAAGTCGAAGATGAGCATCAGCGGCACCGCCATGCGCAGCGGCATGAACAGCACGAGCAGCGGCATCGCCGTCACGGACGAGCCGAACCCGGTCAGGCCCAGCACCGTGTAACCGAACACGATGATGAGCGCCAGCTGGGCGAGCGTGAGCAGATCGAACGTCATGCCCCGATTTTAGCCCCAATGGGTATTTTCGTTCTATATTGCAATGTATCGTGCGCACCCACAATGCTGCCCGGCGCGAAGGCATGCAGGTAAAATGTCGGGGTTCGCAATCCGAGAGCCGCCATGTCCACCTTCGAAATCCCCGACACCCTCACCATCACCCGCCCCGACGACTGGCACCTGCACCTGCGCGACGGCGCGGCCATGGCCAGCGTGCTGCCGCACAGCGCGCGCCAGTTCGCCCGCGCCATCGTCATGCCGAACCTGAAGCCGCCCGTCACGACGGCCGCGCTGGCCACGGAATACCGTGCGCGCATCCTGGCCGCGCTGCCGCAAGGCATGAGCTTCGAGCCGCTGATGACGTTGTATCTGACCGACAACACGGAACCGGACGAGATCCGCCGCGCGCGCGACACCGGCTTCATCCACGGCGTGAAGCTGTACCCGGCCGGCGCCACGACGAATTCCGCCGCCGGCGTGACCGACCTGCGCAAGTGCTACAAGACGCTGGAAGTGATGCAGGAACTGGACATGCCGCTTCTGACGCACGGCGAGGTCACGGACCAGCACATCGACCTGTTCGACCGCGAAGCCGTGTTCATCGAGCGCGTGATGCGCCCGCTGCGCCGCGACTTCCCGGAACTGCCGATCGTGTTTGAGCACATCACGACGAAGGACGCGGCCGAGTACGTGGCCGAGGCCGAAGGCCCGATCGCGGCGACGATCACGGCGCACCACCTGCTGTACAACCGCAACGAGATCTTCAAGGGCGGCATCCGTCCGCACTACTACTGCCTGCCCGTGCTGAAGCGCGAAGAGCACCGCCTGGCGCTGGTGACGGCCGCCACGAGCGGCGACGAGCGCTTCTTCCTCGGCACCGACTCCGCGCCGCACGCCGTGCACACGAAGGAATCCAGCTGCGGCTGCGCCGGCTGCTACACCGCGCTGCACGCGATGGAGTTGTACGCCGCCGCCTTCGAACAGGCCGGCGCGCTGGATAAACTGGAAGCGTTCGCGAGCCTGAACGGCCCGGCCTTCTACGGCCTGCCCGTGAACGAGGGCACGATCACCTTGAAGCGTGAAGCGTGGACCCTGCCGGCGACGGTGCCGATGGGCGAGCAGGAGCTCGTGCCGCTGAACGCGGGCGAACAGATCGGCTGGAAGATGCTGTAACGGGATGTTCCCCGAGATCGACTGGACGCGGCCGTGGTACGACACGGTGCGTCCCGCCTTCGACAGCCTGCAGCCGGGACCCTTCATCCCGGCGTTCAATGCCAACGCGGCGCGGCTCGGCCTCGTCAACGCGGACGGCCGGCCGATCCGCTTTGTGCCGCAGGCCGCGCTACCGGAGGGCGTGGCGTACGAAGCCCATATCGGCGCCACGGGCTGCGTGCCCACGCGCGAAAACCTGCACGATTTCTTCAACGGCCTCGTGTGGCAGACCTTCCCGCGCATCAAGCGGGAATTGAACGCGCTGCAGGCCGCGCAGATCGCGCAGGCGGGCGTCGGCAAATCGCGCGGGCCGGCGCGCGACGCCGCCACCATTTTTGACGAGAACGCCGCGCTGCTCGTCGTGCGCGACGATGCGGCCGGCCACGCGCTCGTCGGCGACCTGCGCGCGCACCAGTGGCGCTCCGCCCTGTTCGACAGGCGGAGCATGTTCGGACGCGATGCCGAACTGTGGCTGTTCGGGCACGCGCTGATGGAAAAGCTCGTCGCGCCGCGCAAGGCGATCACGGCCCATGTGCGCGTCGTGTTCGCCGGCGACGATTTTTTTGCGCTCGACCATGAAGGACGCCGCGACTGGATCGATGGCGCGGTGTCCAAGGCGATAGCGGCCGACGGCTTGTCCACGGCCGGCTTCACCCCGCTGCCCGTGCTGGGCGTGCCGGGCTGGTGGCCGGACCAGGACGACGCCTTTTATCTCGACCACACCGTGTTCCGGCCCAAAAGGCCGGCCAGCATGACCGAAGGAGGACACCATGACCGATAAGGTACGTTGGGGCATCCTTGGCACGGGCAAGATTGCCAAGGCTTTTGCCACCGCATTGCAGGATACGCCGAACGCGCAGCTCGCCGGCGTCGGCTCGCGTAACCTGGCCAGCGCCGAAGGGTTCGCCCGCGAATTCGGCGGCACGGCCTATGCATCGTACGACGACCTCGTGCGTGCGCCCGACGTGGACCTCGTCTATGTCGGCACGCCGCACCCCATGCATTACGAGAACGTGCGCCTCGCACTGGAAGCCGGCAAGGGCGTCCTGTGCGAAAAAGCCTTTACCGTCAACCGCCAGCAGGCCGAGGAACTCGTCGCGCTCGCGCGTTCAAGAAACCTGTTCCTGATGGAGGCGATGTGGACGCGCTTCCTGCCCGCGCTGGCGGAAGTGCGCCGCATCGTCGACTCGGGCGAGATCGGCACCGTGTGCCAGGTGAACGCGGACCTCGGCTTCAAGGCCGAATTCGGACCGGAACACCGCCTGTTCAATCCCGTGCTGGGCGGCGGCGCGCTGCTCGACCTCGGCATCTATCCGCTGTCGATCGCCGTGGCGCTGCTGGGACCCGTCGACACTGTGCTGGCCCACGCCGACATCGGTCCGACCGGCGTCGACGAGCAGACGGGCATCCTGCTGCGCCACAGCGGCGGCGGCATGTCCGCGTGCAGCTGCTCGCTGCGTGCGCGCCTGCCGAGCGAGCTGACGATCGCCGGCGAACGCGGCCACGTCCGCATGAACACCATGTTCCACCGCACGCAGCGAGCAGCTGCACGCGGACATGCCGCCGCCGCTGTGGCGCAGCAG
>Ga0187844_10000406_pt1 | contig 33568 bp, 26 predicted proteins | sample SpaLakP09_SKY_50_FD_134517 | JGI IMG/M metagenome (GOLD analysis project Ga0187844, IMG submission 134517) | Oligotrophic lake water microbial communities from Sparkling Lake, Wisconsin, USA - SP09_SKY_50 | ecosystem: Environmental > Aquatic > Freshwater > Lake | place: USA: Sparkling Lake... | reverse complement strand
GCCGCCGGGTCGAGGCCGATGTCGGCCAGGCGCTGGTACTTGGCCGCTGCGGTCGAGGTGCCGGTCAGCGCCCCGCGCAGCTGCGTGATCAGATTGGTCGCGGCGCGGTCGCCCTGCAGGGCGCCGGATGCCTTCGACACGGCGTCGTACTTGGTTTGTTCCTTAAGGAACTTGGCCACATCGCTGTAGGCGGTGGCGTAGTCAGTGATGGCCTTGCTGATGCTGGCCGTGTCCTGGGTCACCGAAATATTGATGTCGCTGGTCGTGACCTTGCCCAAGGTCACATTCAAGCCATCGATGACATCGGTCAGCGTGTTGGTGGACGAGTTGACCTCCAGCCCGTTGATGGTGGCTTGCGCATTGGCCGCGCTTTGCTTCTTGGCCAGCGAGTTGATGCCATTCTCGGGGTCGTAGGCGAGGGCGGACAGGCCGCTGGTGTCGTCGCCGCCGCCGTCGGCGTCATCAACGCTGATGCGAAATCCGTTTTCGACGCCGGTGCTGCTGGATTTGATGGCCAGGCGCGCGCCCGAGGCATCATTGACGATCGATGCGGTGATGCCGGCGCCTGCGGCATTGATCTTGTCGCGGACCTTTTCCAGCGTGTCTTCGCCGGCGCCGATCGAGATGTCGAGCGTGCTGCCGCCGGTCTTGGCGGCAAAGGTGCCGAGGGTTTTGTCCCAGGTGCCCAGGTCGATATGCAGCACACCCTGGCCGACAACGGCGGTGGAACTGGCATAGGCGACGCTGGCGCCGAGCTGCGCGGCGGCCAATGACTGCACGGCAATGCTGTAGCTGCCGGGTGAGGCGGAGGCGGTGGTGGTGACGCTGACGGCGTTACTGTCCGACGAGCTGGCGCTGGTGGCGGCCCAAATGTCGGGGCGGCTGAGCTTGGCAGCGGCGTCGCGCAGGGTTGCGAGCGAGCCTTGCAGCTTGCCAAAGGTGGACAGACTGGTTTGTAGCTGCGTGTTCTGGGTCTTCAGCAGATCAATAGGCTTGCGTTCGACCGCGAGCAGACCGCTGACAATGCTATCGACGGGCAGATTGCTGCCGATGCCTGCAGAACTGATGACCGGCATGGTATTACCTCTTCAAACAACGCTCAGAACAAGTCAAGCTGCACCGCGACGGCGCCTACCCTTGGTACGGATATCGGCCAGCCAGGTTCGGGCTTTAATCTTGCGCCGGCGCTGCGGCGGCGAATCAACCGCCTCGCAGCAAGGTCAGTACCTGTTGCGGCAGCTGGTTGGCCTGCGCCACCATCGCCGTACCGGCCTGTTGCAGTATCTGCGAACGGCTCATGTTGGCGGTTTCCGCGGCAAAGTCGGCGTCCATGATTCGGCTGCGGGCGGCCGACTGGGCTTCCGAACCCACCATCAAGGTCGAGATGATGGCGTCGAAGCGGTTCTGGGCCGAGCCGTATTTGGCGCGCTCGTTGTTGAACGCGTCGATGGCGGTGTCCAGATTGCCGATTTCGGTTGTTGATGCCGCGGCATCCAGCAAATTGCCCGGGACGAACACTGCCGACATATCGGCCGTGGTGATGGTCACCTGGTCGGTCGCGTTGGCGCCGACCTGGAAGGTCTGACCACCGGCGCCGGCGGCCAGGATATCGATGCCGTTGAATTTTGTGGCGGTGATGGTGCGGGCGATTTCCGAGGCCAGGTCCTGGTACTCGGTGTCCAGATTCTGGCGGTCGCTGACGCCGTTGGTCGCATTGGCCGACTGCACCGCCAGTTCACGCATGCGCTGCAGCATGTCGTTGACCTTGCCGATCGCGCCTTCTGCCGTTTGCGACAGCGAGATGCCGTCGTTGGCGTTGCGGATCGCGACATTCATGCCACGCACCTGGGTGCCCATGCGCTCGGCGATGGCCAGACCGGCCGAATCGTCCTTGGCACTGTTGACGCGCATGCCCGAAGACAGACGCTGCATCGAGACGCCCAGCGAGGACTGCGAACTGTTGAGGTTGCGCTGCGCATTGAGCGACGCAAGGTTGGTGTTGATGGTCTGGGGCATTTCAAGCACTCCTTTAGAAGCCTGTGACTCCCGGCGGACGCGCCGGCGTTGAATCGGCGGTGGCGAGTGCAAAAGCCCCCCGCTGCCGACCTCGGCCCGGTGCGTTTCACCGGCGACTGCCACCTCATCCCCTATGGATGTCGGCGACCCTCGTCAGCGCTCCGGACATCGGCTCGCAAAAATTGCATTCCGATGTATTCCATTGTCGGCAGGCCGAAGGCAAGTCATTCACGCGAATGAGGCGAAACACCCCCGCATTTCAAAACTGGCTCTGCAGGCCCCAAATGAACAAGGCCGCCACACCTCGCGGGTGGCGGCCTTGATTGACGTCGTCCTGAAATCCGGGCTTGATCCCGGGTGCGTCGGCGGCGGCTGGATCAGCGCAACAGAGCCAGGACCTGCTGCGGAGCCTGGTTGGCCTGGGCGATCATTGCGTTGCCGGCCTGCTGCAGCACCTGGGCGCGGCTCAGGTTGGCGGTTTCCGCGGCGAAGTCCGCGTCCATGATGCGGCTGCGGGCGGACGATTGCGCCTCGGCGCCGACCTGCAGGGTCGAAACGATGGCGTCGAAGCGGTTCTGGGCCGAACCGTACAGGGCGCGCTCACCGTTGAACGAGTCGATGGCAGTGTCCAGATTGTCGATTTCGGTCGTCGCGTTGGCCTGGCTCGTCAGATCGCCGGCGGTGAAGTTGGTCGACACGTCGTTGGTGGTGATGTCCACCGTATCAGTCGAATTCGCACCGACCTGGAAGGTCTGGGTGCCGGCATCGGCCGACAGCACCTGCAGGCCGTTGAAGCGGGTGGCATCAATGGTGCGGGTGATTTCAGCCGCCAGATCCTGGTATTCGGTATCGAGGTTGTCGCGGTCGCCCTGGGCGTTGGTCGCATTGGCGGACTGCACGGCCAATTCACGCATACGCTGCAGCATGTCGCCGACCTTGCCCAGCGCGCCTTCAGCGGTTTGCGCCAGGGAGATCGCGTCGTTGGCATTGCGGATGGCGACATTCATGCCCTTGATCTGGGCTTGCATGCGCTCGGCGATGGCCAGGCCGGCGGAGTCGTCCTTGGCGCTATTGACACGCAAACCGGACGACAGGCGCTGCATCGTGGTGCCCAAGGCCATTTGCGAGTTTGTCGTGTTGCGTTGTGCGTTCAGGGACAAGAGGTTGGTATTGATCTGGCTCATTTGAAAACTCCAATAACGTTGACGTGACTTCCGGCATGAGCGCCGGCATTGCCTCAGCGGGTGCGTTTGATGAACCGAACTTGCCCGCCGTGAACTGCCACCGGCTTGCGGCTGGTGGCCTGCTGCGCCCGGCGGCAGTCATCCGTTGATATCGATAAAAGGATCGACCTTTTGTCGCGCCACCGGCCGGCTACTCCGGACCACGGATCCAAATTTGTTTCCGTTGCTTGTGTTTTCGGTGTTTGAGATCAGAACTTTAGCAATTTGTCAAGAGAATTTATTGTCATCTCTTGCATATTCTGCTCAATAAACACCGACAAGCACCGAACCCTGGGTTTGGTTCCGTCCTCTTGACGGCTGGCCCTGCGGAGCCGTCCAAGCTCATTTCGGCCTCGCCGTGCCGGGCTTGAGAAAAAACATGCAGGACCTCGAACGGATAAGCCTCGGTTGCATGGACTACAGCACGCTTTCATAGCTGCGGAGAAGGCCCGCAGGTCCGGTCTATCTCGTCGTTTGTAGGAATTTGCCTGACAGGCACCCTGGAAGAAACGGGACTCAAGCGACGGAACTGACCTGATGTTGCAGGGCAGTTCGGCACTTCACAATCTGTTTCACGTTGAGACCAAACCCAAGCGCTGCAAAGCCAAGGAGCACAAGATGAATGCTGAACAGATCCTCACAGAAATCCGTGAAGCCAACCTGTCGTACCTGATGCTGGCGCAAAGCCTGATCCGAACCGACCGCGAACAGGCGCTGTATCGCCTCGGTATCTCGGATGAAACCGCGCTGCTGATCAACACCTTGTCTCCGGCCCAGATGATGAAGATTGCTTCGGGCAACACCCTGCTTTGCCGCTTCCGCATGGACGACGACCTGGTCTGGGGCCTGCTCACCAGCCATGGCAAGACCGCCGCGAACGAAAGCGTCTCGCGTCTGCATGCGTCGATCCTGATGGCCGGCCGCCATCAAGAAGCCGCCTGATCAGAAGAACAATAAGACTTTCCGGAGAACGACACCATGGCCCGCAACAAAAGCATCCTCACCGAAGCCCGCCAGATCGAACGCGCCGTGACGCTGATCAATCTGGGCGCCCGCCTGCAGGTGCTGGAGTCGGAGACCGACTTGTCCTACGAGCGCCTGCTGCGCCTCTATAAAGAAGTGTCGGGCAAGTCGCCGTCCAAGGGCCAACTGCCGTTCTCGACCGACTGGTTCATGACCTGGCAGCCCAATATCCATGCCTCGCTGTTCCTGAACATCCACGAGTACCTGAACAAGGTCGCCGAGATGGACGAGATCGACACCGTCATCAAGGCCTACCAGCTCTATCAGGAGCAGACCAAGGCGCAAGGCCTCGAAGACCTGCTGTCGGTGACCCGCGCCTGGCGCCTGGTCAAGTTTGTCGACAACGGCATGTTGACGATGACCAAGTGCAGCAAATGCGGTGGCCACTTCGTCACCCATCCGCATGAAATTGCCCGTCACTATGTCTGCGGACTGTGCAACCCGCCGGCCCGTGCCGGCAAGGGCAAGGCCCAGGGCGGCATCCACATGCACTGACCGTGCCCCGGTTCAAGCCTCTGGCCCAGCTGACCTGGCCGCTGCCCGCCCTCGCGGCTTGGAGCCTGGCCTGGTTGACCTTCACGATGCTGCCCCGGCTGGGCGCGCCGGCTTGGCTGGCGCTGGTCCTGGCCGTCGCCCTGGGTGTGGCCCTGGCCATGCCGCAAATTACTCGCTCGCGACGTCTGATGGTCGCCGCGGGATTTCCTGTTTCGCTGCTCGCCAGCGGTCTGGCCACTGGTCTTCCAGCCTGGGCCTGGTTGCTGCCGCTGGCCCTGCTGATGCTGGCCTATCCACACCGGGCCTGGCGTGATGCGCCGCTGTTTCCCACCCCCGAGCAGGCCCTGGATGCCTTGCCCCAGCTGGCCGCTTTGGGTGAGGGCGCCCGGGTGCTGGACGCCGGCTGTGGCCTGGGTCATGGCCTGCGGGCGTTGCGCCGTGCCTACCCGCAGGCGCGAATCGAGGGCATTGAGTGGAGCTGGCCGCTGGCGTTGCTGACGCGCCTGTCCTGCCCCTGGGCCCGTGTCACACGTGGCGATATGTGGGCGCAGAGCTGGAAGCCGTTCGACCTGGTCTATCTGTTCCAGCGGCCCGAGTCGATGGCACGTGCCTGGGCCAAGGCGCAGGCGGAGCTGGCGCCCGGCACCTGGCTGGTCAGCCTCGAGTTCGAGATCGCCGGATTGCGGCCAAGCGCGCGCCTGCAGACAAAAAATGGCAAAAACGTGTGCTTGTACCAGGTGCCCGATGCGCATCCGGCCTAAAGTAGATCCCAAGCCAGTCGAAAGACTGGACATGGGGTCTTCGGGCTCCGGCGATTTCTGCTTGTCTCCTCCTAGCACAATCCCTGTGCTTTTCACGGCGGGTCTCGAAAGAGATCCGCCGCTTTCTTTTAGGCCCTGAATCGGGCTTTGTTAGCGCGTTTGGCACCAGAGCGGGCGGGCACACTCAAGTTGTAAATTTTTAGCGCCGATATGGGCTGAGCAGTCTCAACAAGAAAGCACCATGTTTGTCATCATTGGTTGGGCCGTCGCAATGGCGTGCATCTTCGGCGTCTACATCGTGCACGGTGGCAACATCGGCGTGATCCTGAAGGCTTTGCCGTTCGAGATGATCACCATCTTCGGTGCGGCGATCGGCGCGTTCCTGGCCAACAACCAGATGAAGGTGGTGAAGGCCGCCATGCGGGGCCTGGGCACCTGCTTCAAGGGCAGCAAATTCAGCAAGGCCCGCTATATGGAATTGCTGCGCTGATGTACGACATCCTGCAGAAGGCCCGAAAGGAGGGCCTGATGTCGATCGAAAAAGACGTCGAAGACCCGCACACGTCGGCCCTGTTCCAAAAATACCCGACGGTGGGCAATGACCACCATGTGACCGAGTTCATCACCGACTACCTGCGCATGATGGTGTCGGGCAATCTGAATGCCCATGAGATCGAAAGTCTGATGGACAGCGAGATCGAAACTCACCATCAGGAAGAGCATGCCGCCGTGGCTGCGCTGCAGCGTGTGGCCGGTGGTCTGCCGGCCTTCGGCATCGTGGCCGCCGTGCTGGGCGTGGTCAACACCATGGGCTCGGTGGGACAGCCGCCGGCCGTGCTGGGCGGCATGATCGGCTCGGCCCTGGTCGGCACCTTCCTCGGCATTTTGCTGGCCTATGCTTTTGCCGAACCGCTGGCCGGTTTGCTCGAGCAGAAGGTCGAGGACGCGGGCAAGGAATTGCAGTGCATCAAGACCACCTTGCTGGCCAGCATGCAGGGCTATGCGCCGCAGGTGGCGATCGAGTTCGGCCGCAAGGTGCTGTATTCGGGTGACCGGCCCACTTTCACCGAGCTGGAGAGCCATGTGAAGGGCAAGAAATGAGGCTGATGGCCGGCCGCTGGGTCGTCCCAAGGCCGGCCGCGCCCCCTCGGGGGGCAGGAGCCGTAGTCGGCGACGTGGGGGCTCGATATGGCTGGTGACGCGAAGAAGCTACAGCCGATCATCGTCAAGAAGATCAAGAAGGGAGGCCATTCAGCCCATGGCGGCGCCTGGAAGATCGCCTATGCCGACTTCGTCACGGCGATGATGGCCTTCTTTCTGCTGATGTGGCTGCTCGGCTCCACCACGGAGGGCGACAAGAAGGGCATTGCCGATTATTTCGCCTCGCCGCTGAAGGAGTCGCTGATGGGCGGCTCGGGTTCGGGGGATTCTTCCCATGTGCTGAAGGGCGGCGGCGAGGACTTGACCCGCAGCGCCGGCCAGGTCAAGCGCGGCGATGTCGAGGCGCCCAAGCATCACATCAATTTGCAGGCACTCAAGGCCGAGCAGAAGCGTGCCGAACTGACTCGGCTGGAGCAGCTGAAGGAAAAGGTCGAGGATGTGCTCGCCAACAATCCCAAGCTGGCGTCAATCGGCGGCCAGATCCGACTTGATATGACGCGTGACGGACTGCGCATTCAGATCGTCGACGAAAACAACCGACCGATGTTTGACAGCGGCAGCGCCTTGGTCAAACCTTATATGCGTGAACTGCTGAGGGCGCTCGGTCAGGTGCTGGCCGAGGTGCCCAACCGCATCACCTTGGAGGGCCATACCGATGCGACACCGTTCCCGGGCGGCGACCGTGGCTACAGCAACTGGGAGCTGTCCGCTGACCGGGCCAATGCCACCCGGCGCGAAATGATTATCGGTGGCCTGCCCGAAGACCGTACATTGAGAGTGCAGGGCCTGGCGTCCAGCACCCTGTTCAATAAGGAAGATCCATTGAATCCGAGCAATCGCCGCATCAGTATTATTGTGATGACCCGGGATGCGGAAGACTCGGTTTTCAAGCCGGAAGCGGAGGCGGTGCAAACCAATCCCGATTCGCCAGCGGGAGGGGCCTCAAGTTTGGCGCCTCCCATCCGATAAGGCCTCAAGCAGATTCGAGGAATGCCATGAGCACCGATATGAAATTTCTGATCGTCGATGACTTCTCGACCATGCGCCGCATCGTGCGCGGGTTGCTGAAGGAGATCGGCTACAACAATGCGGATGAGGCGGAAGACGGTGCCGTCGCCCTGGGGATGCTCAAGCAGACCAAGTACGATTTTGTCGTCAGCGACATCAATATGCCGAATATGAACGGCTTCGACCTGCTCAAGGCGGTCAAGGAAGACCCGTCGCTGAAGCATATCCCGGTGCTGATGGTGACGGCCGAGGCGCGCAAGGAAGACATTGTGCTGGCGGCCCAGTCCGGTGCGGCCGGCTACATCGTCAAGCCTTTCACCAAAGCCACTTTGGAAGAGAAGGTCCAGAAAATCATGCAAAAGCTGGCTGCGGCCGCTTGAACCGGAGATCTCCATGGCCGACACCATAGCCAGCCTGGCGCCCACGATGGCCGCCCAGGCTTCGCCCGAGGTCTTCAACCAGCTCGGTCATATCACCCGCCAATTGCACGATACGCTGCAGCATCTGGGTGTGATGCCCAAACTGCAGGAGGCCACCGAGGGCCTGCCCGACGCGCGCAGCCGACTCAGCTACATCGCCAAGAAGACCGGCGAGGCGGCCGAGAAGGTGCTCAACTCCGTTGACCTGGCCAAATCCGAGCACGGACGCATCTCGGAGCAGACCCGAGCCATGGCCGCCGCGATCCTGGCCGACCCGGTCAAGGCCGTGGCCTCGGGTGCGGTGTTCAATTTCGTGTCGGAGGTCGAGGCCCGCACCGCTGCCATCGACCAGCATCTGACCGACATCATGATGGCCCAGGACTTCCATGACCTGACCGGCCAGGTGGTGGCGCGGGTCGTCAAGCTGGCCGGCGATCTGGAAGACAGCCTCGTCAAGCTGCTGGTGCAGGCCGTGCCGCCCGAGCAGGCGCACAAGGTCGAGATGGTCCTGCAGGGCCCGGTGGTCGTGCACGAGGGCCGCACCGACGTGGTCAAGGACCAATCCGAGGTGGACGACCTCTTGGCAAGCCTGGGCTTCTAACGCGCAGCGGCTGCTGAAAAACGGCGACCTCGGTCGCCGTTTCGCATTGCAACTGGCTGAAACTACCGCCGGTTTCACCCCCCTTATCTGCCTTAAGTTTTTGGCCGCAGCGGCAAACAATGACGATGACCGTCAACTTGTTTCCCCATGGCCGACCAAAACGCACAAGACCGCAACTTACCCGCCTCAGCCAAGAAGCTGAAGAAGGCGCGTGATGACGGCCAGGTTGCGCGCTCGCGTGACCTGGGCCATTTCACCGCGATGGGGGCGGGCGGTGCGCTGCTGGTGCTGCTGGCCCCAATGCTGGTGGACTGGCTCAAGCAGATGCTGGCCCAGGCGCTGCGCTTCAACCTCACGGCCGTGGCCAGCCCGGCGCAGATGGGCGAGGCGCTGTCTGACCTGACCTTCAAGCTGGTGCTGGTGGTGGCACCGATGGGCATCGTGATGGTGCTGGTGGCCCTGGGCAGCGGTGTGGCCGCCGGTGGCATGGTCTGGACCTTCAAGACACTCACACCGAAGTTCGAACGCATCAGCCCCTTGGCCGGCATCGGCCGGCTGTTCAGCTGGCAGCATGCCAGCGACGCGCTGAAGTCCAGCCTGCTGGCCCTCATTCTGGGCGCCGTCGGCACCATGGTGCTGAAGGACCGCATGGCCAACTACGTCGGCATGATGGCCGTGCCGCTGCCCAATGCGATTGGCTATGCCGGTGAACTGCTGTCCGCCGGTCTGCTGCTGCTGGTGATCGCGCTGGCCCTGTTCGCCGCCATCGACGTGCCACTGCAGCGCGCCCTGCACCTGCGCCGCCTGAAGATGACACGCGAAGAGGCCAAGCAGGAATACAAGGAGGCCGAGGGCAACTCCGAGGTCAAGGGCCGCATGCGCCAGCGCATGCGCGAGATGGCCAAGCACCGCATGCTGGCCGCCGTGCCCAAGGCCGACCTGGTGGTGATGAACCCGACCCACTATGCGGTGGCCCTGAAGTACGACGAAACCGCGATGGGCGCGCCCCGCGTCGTCGCCAAGGGTGCCGACCTGATGGCGATGAAGATACGCGACCTGGCCAAGGAGTCCAAGGTGCCGGTGCTGCAGTCACCGATGCTGGCCCGGGCGCTGTACGCGCACTCGGAGGTCGACAGGGAGATTCCCGCCGCCCTGTTCGCCGCCGTGGCCCAGGTGCTGGCCTACGTCTACCAACTGCGCGCCGCGATGGCCGGCAAGGCGCCGATGCCGGCGCAACAGCCGCAACCGGATGTGCCGGTCGAGCTCGACCCCCATCACAAGGCCGCCAAGGCCGCTGCCGACGACGCGGCCGAACACCCGGAGACTGACGCATGAATGGCCTGATGCAACAGATTCAAGCCATGCTGGGCCCGCGCGCCGCGCTCCTGCGCTCGCTGGGCGCGCCGCTGGCCATCATCATGATCCTGGCGATGATGGTGTTGCCGCTGCCGCCGTTCGCACTGGACCTGCTGTTCACCTTCAATATCGCGATGGCGGTGATGGTGATGATGGTGGCCGCCCACATGCTCAAGCCGCTCGACTTCGCCGCCTTCCCGGCCGTGCTGCTGCTGACCACCCTGATGCGGCTGTCGCTGAACGTTGCCTCCAGCCGCGTCGTGCTGCTGGAGGGCCACACCGGTACCGGGGCGGCCGGCAAGGTGATCGAGTCCTTCGGTCACTTCCTGATTGGCGGCAACTTCGCCGTCGGTCTGATCGTCTTCGGCATCCTGGTAGTGATCAACTTCATCGTCGTCACCAAGGGTGCGGAGCGCATCGCCGAGGTTGGCGCGCGCTTCGCCCTGGATGCGATGCCCGGCAAGCAGATGGCCATCGACGCCGACCTGAACGCCGGCCTGATCGACGAGAAGGAGGCCAAGCGCCGCCGCGCCGAGGTCGGCGAGGAAGCGGAGTTCTTCGGCTCGATGGACGGTGCCAGCAAGTTCGTGCGCGGCGATGCCGTGGCCGGCATCCTGATCCTGTTCATCAACATCATTGGCGGCTTCATCATCGGCGTGGCCCAGCACGGGCTGTCCGCCGGCCAGGCGGCCAATTCCTACATCCTGCTGGCCGTCGGTGACGCGCTGGTGGCGCAGATCCCGGCGCTGCTGATCTCGGTCGCCGCGGCGATGGTGGTGTCGCGGGTCGGCAAGGACAAGAACGTCGGTGCGCAGATCGCGCAACAGGTGTTCAACTCACCGCAGTCGCTTGCCATCACCGCCGGCATCATCGGCCTGCTGGGCCTGATCCCGGGCATGCCGCATCTGGTGTTCCTGATGATTGCCGGCGGCTTCGGCTATCTGGCCTGGCTGATGAAGCAGCGCCACATCCTGGCGGCGCAAAAGCCCAAGGTCACGGCGGTGGCGCCGGCCGAGGCCAATGTCGATGCCAGCTGGGACGACCTGGTGCCCGTGGATACGCTGGGCCTGGAGGTCGGCTACCGGCTGATCACCCTGGTCGAGAAGGCGCGCGAAGGCGATCTGCTCAGCCGCATCAAGGGCGTGCGCCGCAAGTTCGCGCAGGAGGTCGGCTTCCTGCCGCCGCCGGTGCATATCCGCGACAACCTCGAGCTCAAGCCCAGCGCCTACCGCATCACGCTGCGCGGCGCGGTGGTGGGCGAGGGCGAGGCCTTCCCGGGCATGTGGCTGGCCATCAACCCGGGCCATGCCAGCCAGCAGCTGATCGGCACGCGCACCACCGACCCTGCCTTCGGCCTGCCTGCGGTGTGGATAGAAGACCGCCAGCGCGAGGTGGCGCAAATGGCCGGATTTACCGTTGTTGATTGCTCGACCGTGGTGGCCACCCATCTCTCACACTTGATGCAAGTGCAGGCGGCCAAGTTGCTGGGCCGCGTGGAGACCCAGGCGCTGGTCGAGCACATGACCAAGCTGGCCCCTCAACTGATCGAAGACGTGATTCCCAAGATGATAGGTATCGCCACCGTGCAAAGAGTGCTGCAGCTGCTGCTGGAAGAGGGCGTGCACATCCGCGACATGCGATCCATCATCGACTGCCTGGCCGAGTACGCCCCCACGGTGACCGACCCGAACGAGCTGGCCAGCCGCATCCGCACCCATCTGGCCCCGGCCATCGTGCAGCAGATCTACGGCCCGGTGAAGGAGTTGGACGTGATTGCACTCGACCCCGAACTCGAACGCCTGGTGACCCAGGCACTGAACTCGCCGCACGGCGCGGCGCTGGACCCGGGCGTTGCCGACACGCTGGCCCGCTCGGCCGCCGACACTGCCAAGCACCAGGAAGACCTGGGCGTGCCGGCCTGCCTGCTGGTGCCCGACGCGATCCGCGCGCCGATGGCCCGACTCTTGAAGCGCGCTGCACCCCGTCTGAAGGTGCTGGCGCACAGTGAAATTCCTGAGACCCATTCCATCCGGATCGGCTCCATCATCGGAGGCACAGCATGAATGTGAAAAGATTTACGGCGCGCACCTCACGCGACGCCCTCACGCTCGTCCGCCAAGCCTTCGGTGACGATGCCGTCGTGCTGTCCACCAAACCCTGCGCCGAAGGCGTGGAGGTGCTGGCCATGGCACCGGAGAGCGTGCAGCAGATCGAGCGCTTCTCGGCCACCGCACCCAACGGCAATGCCCCCAGCAACACGCCGCCACGCGGCAGCCTGCAGGCTCGAGCCGCCGCCGCCATCGCCGACAAGCCGCAGCAACGCACGCTGCGCCAGCAGGCCGGTGCACCGCAGCAGCAGCCAGCACGGCCCGCTGCGCAGCGCAGCGAACCGGTGATGGACCAGGACGTGGCCGACGACGTGCAGACCCTGGCGATGAGCACGCTGTCGTTCCAGGACTATGTGCGAGAGCGCATGCTCAAGCGCCGCCAGGCCGAGCTGAATGCCCAGCCCGACCCCGGTCCGGCCCCCGCACCGGCCCTGCCCAGCACCGTGCGCCCGCTGCGCCCGGTCAGCGCGCCAGCGGTGCAGCAGGAACACCCGCCGGTCCGAGGCAGCGCCCCGGCCGTGGCTACGGCAGCCCGCCGCGCCCCGCCGGTGCTGCGCGACGAAATCCGCGTGCAGACCCGGCTGCGTGAAGCCCCGACCCTGGCCGATATGGCCCCTGGTTCGGCCAAGCGCGACCAGCAGGACATGATGAACGAGCTGCGCTCGATGAAGGGCCTGATCGAGGAGCGCTTTGGCGCGCTGGCCTTCATGGAGAAGCTGCAGCGCCAGCCGGCGCAAGCCCGCCTGACCCAGCGCCTGCTGGAGAGCGGTTTCTCGCCTGCGCTGACGCGCAAGCTGGTCGAGGGCTTTCCGGTTGACCTGCAGAACAGCAACGCCGACGAATCGGTCTGGGCCACTCAGGTGCTGCAACACAATCTGCTGACCGACGAGGCCGGTCCGGCGCTGGAAGAGCAGGCCGGCGTGTTCGCGCTGATCGGCTCCACCGGCGTGGGCAAGACCACGACCACGGCCAAGATCGCCGCCAATTTCGCCACCCGCCATGGTGCGGCCCAGCTGGGCCTGATCACGCTGGACGCCTACCGCGTCGGCGCCCACGAGCAGCTGCGCGCCTACGGCCGCATTCTCGGCGTGCCGGTACACACGGCCCATGACCGCGCCTCTTTGGAAGACCTGCTGGAGCTGCTGTCGGCCAAGAAGATGATTCTGATCGACACGGCAGGCATGGCCCAGCGCGACAGCCGCACCCGCGAGCTGCTGGACATGCTGGCCCACAAGAGCATCCGCAAGCTCCTGGTCGTCAATGCCTCGGCCCAGGGCGAGACGATCGAGGACGTGGTGTTGTCCTGGCGCGCCAGCGAATGCCAGGGCGTGGTGCTGTCCAAGATCGACGAGGCCGTCAAGCTGGGCCCGGCGCTGGACACCCTGATACGCCACCGCCTGCGCGTCGTCGGCGTGGCCAACGGCCAGCGCGTGCCGGAAGACTGGCACCGCCTCTCGGCCCATGCGCTGATACAGCGCGCGCTGCGCGGTGGTGGCGCCAGTGCCTGGAGGGTCGACGCCTCGGACGTGAACCTGATCTTTGCCGGCGCCCCCGTGAGCAGCGCCGCACTTGCAGCCGGTCTGCACGTCTGATCCCGGACAGTCCACCCGCTCTCCCACAGAACAAGACATCAACAAGCGCCTCATGCACAACCCCTTCGCAGCACCCGCTCCGCAAGACCAGGCCGATGGCCTGCGCCGGCTGTTCTCGGCCTCGCGCGTGCGTTTCGTGCCCGTGGTCAGCAATCCCCATGTCGCCTTCGGCGGGGTGTTGCTGGAACGCCTGTGCGCCGCCTGTGCCGAACTTGGCCTGCACACGCTCGTGGTTGACGCCGGCGAGAACTCGCCCGCGCCGGACGAGCTGGCTGCTGTCGATCTGGGGGCCTGCGTCGAGCAGCTGTCCGACAAGGTGTCGTACCTGGCCGCCCGCGGCCTGCCGATGCGCTTCATCAATTCCCATGGTTCGGCGGCCGAGATGCTCAATGCGGTGATCGAGGCCGCGCCGCAGGCCGATGTCGTGCTCCTGCATGCCAGCGCGGCCGAGCTGTGCCGTGTTGTCGCCCGGCGCGAGGTGAGGCCGGTGCTGCTGGCCGACGACCACCCGAGCAGCGTGACCCATGCCTATGCTGGCATGAAGCTGCTGACCCAGCGGGCCGGCCTGATGGTGCACAGCCTGCTGCTCGGAGCCGACGAGCACTCGCCCCGCGTCGAGCGCATTGCCCAGCAGATGACCACCTGTGCCGACAGCTTCCTCGGCGCCGTGCTGCGCGATTGGGCGGCGATCGACCCGATTGCTCCGCCCGACGAGCGGCCAACGCCTGAATTGCGGCATCTGGCACGTGAACTATTGATGGCCGCACCACCCGGCGCGGCCCTCGATGCGCCCGCCGACGCGATGCCTTTGCGTGGGCTGCTCCGTCCGTGGCAAGATGCCGGTATGGCCGCAAATTGAATGTTGGAGCAGAGCATGTACACCGCCAAAGGCCAACTGGACATCAATTCGATGATCAAGCAGTACAGCCCGCTGGTGCGGCGCCTGGCACATCAGATGATTGCCAAGCTGCCCGCCAACGTGGAGATCAACGACCTGATCCAGGTGGGCATGATTGGTTTGACCGATGCCCTGTCGCGTTTCGACGCCGCCCAGGGCGTGCAGTTCGAGACCTTTGCCACCCAGCGCATCCGCGGCGCCATGCTCGACGAGCTGCGCGGCGGCGACTGGATGAGCCGCGGCACACGCCGCCAGCAGCGTTCCATCGAGACCGCCGTGCACAAGCTGGAGCAGAAGCTCGGCCGTGCGCCGCATGAATCCGAGATCGCCAAGGAAATGGGCCTGAGCCTGGTCGAGTACCAGGAGTTGCTTGGCAAGGTGCGAGGCACCCAGCTGGTCTATCTGGAGGACATGTCGGGTGACGATGGCGATGACGATTATCTGGACCGCCATGTCGTCTCCGATGATCACAATCCGCTGGCTCAGCTGCAGGACCAGCGCATGCGCCAGGCCCTGGTCGATGCGATCAAGAACCTGCCCGAGCGTGAGCAGTACGTGATGAGCATGTACTACGAGCACGACATGAACCTGAAAGAGATTGCTGCCGTGCTGAAGGTCACGGAGTCACGCGTCTGCCAGCTGCACAGTCAGTCTATTGCAAGGTTACGCGTCAAACTGAGAGAGTGGTAGTCAGGAGGGGGTGCTGTCCTGCCCTTGTGTTCACTCATTTGGGGCTTAGCCAAGCATGATGGGATTCTTCAAACGCAATCCTCCCTCCGATTTCAAAGCGGCTGCGCCTGCCGTCGATGCACCCGATTCCCGACGTCTGATCGGCTCGCTGTCCCATCAGGCTTCTGTGCTGGGCCGCGAGGCTGCCGAGGTGCGCGGCCTGATCGAAGACTCCAGCAAGCAGGCGCTGCAGCAGCTGGATACCGTCACCGCGCTTCAGATCCAGCTGGCTCAGGTCAACAAGGCCCAGCAAGGCATTGGCGCACACACCCAGGGCGGCACCCGTGCGGTCAGCGAGGCGCGACAGGCGCTTGAGGCCGTGGGCAAAGAGGTCGGCACCATCGTAGACACGCTCAAGCAGGTGGCCGAGGCCGCCGGCCAGATTACCCAGATCGCCGTGCAGACCCGGCTGGTGGCCTTCAACGCCTCGGTCGAGGCCAAGCGTGCCGGCGACGCCGGGCGCGGCTTCGGCGTGGTGGCCGATGCCGTCAAGGACCTGGCCGGCAAGGTCGAGACCTCATCCAAGCAGATTCTCGGCACCGTGGGCAAGCTTGACGAGCGCATCGAGGCGCTGGCCCGCGAAATCCAGACTCAAAGCAGCGCCGCCAAGCAGGGGCGTGTGCATCAGGCCCTGGCCCATGTGGAAACCGGGGTGGCGGCGATTGTCGGTGCGGCCGAGAGCAGCCAGTCGCTGTGCAACGAACTCAGCGGCGCGATGAGCGGCATGCAGGGCCAGGTGCAGCAGACCAGCAAGGCGCTGGGCCAGGCGCTGGGCCACAGCGAGACCTTTCTGAAGATTTCCGAGGATCTGCTGGAGAAGGTCGCCGAAAGCGGCTTCGAGACTGAGGACACGCCCTTTATCCTGGCCGTGCAGCAGGCCGCGGCCGAGATTTCGGCGCTGCTGGAGGATGCCTTGAAGCAGTCGTCGATCTCGATCACCGACCTGTTCGACGAGCGCTACCAACCCATAGTCGGCACCAACCCGGCCCAGTTCATCAGCCGCTTCACGGGCCTGGCCGACAAGCTGTTCCCCCCGGTGCAGGAGCGCATGCTGAAGTTCAGCAACAAGGTGGTGTTCTGCATTGCCGTGGACCGCAACGGCTATGTGGCCACCCACAACAAGCAGTACTGCCAGCCCCAGCGCGGAGACCTGGCCTGGGACAGCGCCCACAGCCGCTACCGCCGCATCTTCAATGACCGCACCGGCCTGGCCTCGGCCCGCAATCAACGCCCGTTCCTGCTGCAGACCTACCGCCGCGACATGGGTGGCGGGCGCTTCGTGGTGATGAAGGAGCTGGCAGCGCCGATCAAGGTGCAGGGCAGGCATTGGGGCGGCGTCAGACTCGCGTTCCAGTTCTGACCGTAGCCCGGATGGAATCCGGGATCTTGGCCCCGGCTTGCCTGGCCCTTGCAAGGGCCAGGCGCTCAGTCGCGCGTCGGGGAGCACGCGGGTGCTCACCTCGGTCGCGTCATCGCCATCCGGGCTACGCGAGACAGGTCCGGTTCTTGCCCGTTCGCTTGGCCTCGTAGAGCGCCATATCTGACCGGTCCAGCGCCTCATCCAGCCGCTCGCCGGGGCGGTACAGGGTGACGCCGGCCGAGAAGGTCACGAACACCGACTTGCCCTCGTGCATGAACAGACCGGCCGTCAGCGAGCGCTGCAGCCGTGTCAGCACCTGCTGGGCCTCGGTCAGCGGCGTGTTGGGCAGCATGACGACGAACTCTTCGCCACCGTAGCGCGCCACCATATCGCCCGGGCGCAGCGATTGCAGAACCTTCTCGGCCAGCGCCTTCAGCGCCACGTCACCGGCGGTGTGGCCGAGTGAGTCATTGAGTTTCTTGAAATCATCGACATCCAGCAGGCCCAGCGCCAGCGGCATGTCTTCACGCTCCAGCTTGGCCTGCTCGACCTCGAAGGCGGCGACCAGGCCGCGGCGGTTGGCAATCTGCGTCAGCTGGTCGGTCGAGACCTCGTCGGACAGCCGGCGCAGCTCGCTTTCCAGCTGGTCCACCCGCTCGGACAGCTCGGTGGCGCGTGAGTGTTCGGAATGCAGGCGTTCCTGGGTCTGCTGCACCAGGCCGTGGACGCTGCGGCTCTCCTCGACCATCTCGCGCACCGCGCCGGTCAGGCTCTCCAGCGTGTCGGCCTTCTCTATCACCTCGGCATAGCGGCCGACGCTGAGGCTGAAACGATCGGTGTGCTGGCCCAGCTCGCCCAGCTCGCTGAGCATGCGCTGTATCAGGCCCTTCAGCGCATTGCGTGACTTGTTGCGGTCCTCGCGCAGCGACTGCTGGCGCTGGCGCGTGCCGGCCAGCAGCTCGGACACCGAGCGCACGCCGCGGGCGTTCAGTCCCTGCTCCAGCGTGTTGCGCATGGCCGCGGCCTGGCCCTGGGCCCAGCTGTCGTCCTCGGCCAGATCGGCCAGGCTGGCCGTCAGCTCATGGCACAGGCTGCCCAGGGCGCCGAACAGATGGTGGCGGTGCTCCAGCAGTAGGCGGGCGCGGGCGCAGAGTTGCTGCACCTCCTCGGCGCGGGCCGGCGTGGCGCCGTCCTGCAGCAGGCGCTCGTGCATTTGATCGAGCTCGCGCGACAACTCGGCGGCGCGTGAATCGTCGCTGGGCAGGGCGACCTGCACCGTGCCCTGCAGGCTGGCGCTGACCCCCGGCCACTGCTGGGGTGGCGCACTGGCGGTGCCGCCTGTGCGCATGATGTCATCGGCGGCATCGATGGCAAAGCGGCTGATCTGCGGCTCATCGTCCTGTGGGCCCAGCAGCGCGTCCAGATCATCCTCGACACCAACGTTGGTGTCGGACGAGTCATCGTCCCAGCTGTTCACCAGCTGCTTGATGCGTTGCAGCATGCGCTGCATATCGCTGCTGCTGCCGTCGAGCACGCGCTGCAGGCTGTCTTTCTTGCGCGCCGTCGTCCACTGGCGACCGCCGCGCTGCACGCCGCGCACCAGGCGCTCGATCAGCTCGGCCAGCGCCTTGGCCTGCGGGCCGGGGCCGTCCAGCTCCAGCGCGCGCTCCAGGTTTTGCTGGGCCCGGTCCCACGGGCCGTCGTGCAGGGCCTTGGACAGGTCCTCGCGCGCCTTGGCGTCGTTAAGGCTGAGGTTGACCAGCTTATCCAGCAGCACCTGTGCCCGGGCCGGCAGGACCGGGGTGCTGGCCCCATTGCCCTGCTCCTCGGCATAGGCGCGGGCGTAGTTTTCGGGGGTGGGCTCCAGCTTTTCCTGGGCCAGGCGCCGCAAGGCGCCCTTGGCCAACTGGGCAGGAGGAATACTGCGCTCGTCCATCGGATTTCAACGTGAGCCGCTGATGGGAGTCGCCCGCACGGTCAGATCCAGAATGCCCTCGGCATTGGCCTGGGCGATCCAGGGCGCCTTGCGCGGCAGAATGGTCTGGCTGATCCACAGCTCCAGATCATCGGGCGGCAAGGGCTTGCTGAACAGAAAGCCCTGCATCACCGAGCAACCCAGGCGGTGCAGCACCTCCATCTGGCGCAAGGTCTCGACGCCCTCGGCAATCACGCGCAGGCCCAAGGATCGGGCCAGCGCGATGATGGCGGTGACGACGGCCGAGCTCTGGGGCGTGATGCCCAGGTCGCGGACGAAGCTGCGGTCGATCTTGACCTCGGAAATTGGCAAGGTGGTCAGATAGGCCAGCGAGGAATAACCGGTGCCGAAGTCGTCGATCGATATCTCAACACCGACTCGTTGAGCCGGTGCAGCGAGGGGATCACGTTCTGCAGGTCCTTCATCAGGCCCGTCTCGGTGATCTCCAGTTGGATCGCACGGTGCGGCACGCCATAGGTGCTGACGCATTGGTGAATGTGCTCGACCAGATCTGAACGCTCGAACAAGCGGTTGGGCAGATTCACCGCGATCGAGTCGCTGAAGCCGAAGTTGATCTGCCAGATCTTGGCCTGGCGCGCCGCCTCGCGCAGCGCCCATTCGGACAGCGGCACGATCAGGCCGGTTTCTTCGGCCAGCGGAATGAAGTCACCCGGCGGCACCAGCGTGGGACCCCGCTGCCAGCGCATCAGCGCCTCGACACCGACCATGCGGGCGGCGCGTACGTCGATCTTCGGCTGGTAGTGCAAGACCAGTTCGTTGCGCTCGATCGCCTTGTGCAGCGCGCTTTCCAGCTCCAGCTTCTCTCGGCCACGGCCGGCCAGCTGAGGGCTGTAGAGCACCGATGCGTTACGGCCCTGCGACTTGACGGCATACATCGCCACGTCGGAGTTGCGCAGCAGGTCGGCCATCGTGATGCCATCGCGCGGATAGATCGCGATGCCAACGCTGGCGGTGACAAAGCACTCCTGGCCGGCAATGAAGATGGGCTCGCGCAAGGCTTCCAGCACGCGTTGGGCGACGCGTTCGGCGTCACGCTCGTCGATGACCTCGGGCAGCAGGGCGACGAATTCGTCGCCGCCCAGGCGGCCCACCGCTTCGAGCGTGCGGTGCGAACGACCGCCGACCGACTCCAGCATGCCTTCCATCACCGTGTCGGAGTGGCGCACGCAGCCGCGCAGGCGGCGCGCCACTTCCATCAGGAGCTCGTCGCCAGCGCTGTGGCCCAGGGTGTCATTGATGATCTTGAAGCGGTCCAGGTCGATCAGCAGCAGGCCGACCTCATGGCCCATGCGACGCGCCTGTTCGATCGCGCGCTCGGTGCGCCAGATCAGCTGGCGGCGGTTCGGCAGGCCGGTCAGCGCGTCGAAGTTGGCCAGCTGACGGATCTTGTCCTCGGCCATGCGGCGGTCCGTCACGTCCTGGACGATGCCGGTGTATCCGCTGGCGTTGCCCTGCTCGTTGAACTCGGGCTCGGCCTCGATGTGGATGATGCGCGAGCGGCCGTCCAGCAGGGTCACGGCCAGGTCGGTGACGAGCACCGAGTTGTGCGCGATCACGTCACGCAGCAGGCGCAGGAACAGCACGCGGTCGTCACGGCCGACCATGCGCATCACGCCGATGAAGTCCAGCGAGTCGCCGGGCCCATGGCCGAACACGCGCACCGCCTCGGTCGCCATCTGGAAGCCGGCCGTGCTGGAGCGCCGCCATTCAAAGCTGCCCATGCGGGCCAGGTCTTGCGCGCGAGCCAGCCGCGCCTTGCTGCGCTCCAGCTCGATGCGGGTGCGCGAAGAGCGCAGCAGATAGCGCAGGCGCCCGGCCAGCAGGCTCCACTGATTTGACTTGACGAAGAAGTCGGTGGCGCCCACCTGGTAGGCGCGGTTGATCGAGGTGTCGTCGTCCAGGCCGGTCAGCATCAGCACCGGGATCGACTCGAAGCCGGGCATGTCGCGCAGGCGCATGCAGGTCTGGAAGCCATCGGGCTCGGGCATCATCGCGTCGAGCACGATGATGTCGGGCGACCATTCGCTGATCATCGTCAGCGCCTGTTCGCCACTGGACGCTTCGGTGATGTGGAAGCCGCGCTCGCGCAGGGCGATCGCCGTCAACAGCAGGTTCACCTCGTCATCGTCGACGAGCAGTACCCGGGGCTGTTCTGTGCCTTCCTCATCCATATCGTCACGTGCACTCATTGGGATTCCGACAAAAGGGCCTGCAGTGCAAGGCGCACATGTTCCACATCCGACTGCATGCCGTCCAGCAGCGCTTCCAGGCCCTCGACCTGACCGTCACGCGCAAGCTGCTCTATTTCAGCACAGCGCCTGGACAAATCCAGGGCGCCGATGCTCGCCGAGGACGACTTTAATGTATGAGCGACGTGACGTATGGCCGCTAAATTGGGTACTTCGGTGCGGGCGGCCTGCAAATCGGGCATCAGCCGGTCCAGCGAGCCGAGAAAAGCCGTGGCCACCCGGGCCAGCAGGCGGTTGTTGCCGTTGGGGTCGAGCTCGCGCAGGCGGTCCAGCGCATGAGCGTCCAGGGTGATGGAGCTGGCAGTCGGGGCATGGGGTGCGTTCATGGCAAACAATCCATCACTCAGGGTACTTGATTCCTTGGCCGCTGCGTCGGCGCCGGTGCTGGAGTCAGGGGCAAGCAGGCAACGTGCCAGCAATTCTTGCAGTTGACGCTGACGAAAGGGCTTGGACAGATAGTCATCAAAACCCAGGCCGCGCAGCCGAGTCTCGTCGCCGCCCAGGGCATTGGCGGTCACCGCGGCCACCTTGGTCTCGGGCGGGGTACGAAAGGGGAAACGCGTGCTGGGCCCGCGCCTGAACCAGCCCAGCGCCTCGATGCCGTCCATGCCTGGCATTTGTATGTCCATCATCACCAGATCGAATTCTTGCTCGCACAAGGCCTTCAAGCCGCTCAGCGCGTCCGAACTCAGTTCCACCTGACAACCGAGTTGAGTGAGCATCTGGCTGATGACTTCCTGATTGACCGGATTGTCCTCGATTACCAGGACGCGGAAATTCAGATTTCCCCTCAGCTGGGTGATGGTTGTCGCGGGTGGTTGCTGGCCCATCAGGGCCAGCCGCAGCTCCTCGCGACGCAGGGGTTTGCCCAGCACGCGGTGGTAGCCGGCGGCCAGCGCTCGTTGCTGCAACATGCCATCGGCCTGGGTGGACAACAGCAGCCAGCGAGTGTTGCCGAGCAGGCCTTGCGCGCGGACGGCCTGCATGAAGTCCAGGCTCTTGAAGTCAGAGGGGCCCAAATCAAGCAGGGCGAGCTCGAAGAGACGCTCCCCGTCCTGCATCAAGCGCAGGGCGACCTCGGCGTCTGCGACCAGGCTGACCTGATAGCCCCATTGCTCCAGCTGCGCCTTCAGGATCTGGCCGCTGTTGTCATGCGCATGGACGATCAGGACCTCGCCGCCAGCGCTCAGACGGGGTGGTTGCGTCGGCATCTTCGCCCGGGGCGCCGGTGACTGCACGACCAGACTGAACACGAACTGCGAGCCTTGGCCAGGGCGGCTGTGCACCGAAATCTGCCCACCCATCAGCTCGACCAACTGACGCGAGATTGCCAGGCCCAGGCCGGTGCCACCGTAGCGCCGCGACAGACTGCCATTGGCCTGGGTGAAGGCGGTGAACAAGCGGGGCTGCACGTCCGGGGCAATGCCGATGCCGGTGTCTATGACCTGGAACTCCAGCATCCAGCGGCCGGACTCGCCCTCGAAGCCATCCAGCTGTATCAGCACCTCGCCGCTGTCGGTGAACTTGATCGCATTGGCAATCAGGTTGATCAGTACCTGGCGCAGGCGCAGCGCGTCTCCATGCACCAGCTCGGGCAGGCCTCGGCGCTCGCGGAAGTTCAGCTCCAGGCCCTTTTCGTAGGCGCGCGGGGCCAGCATCTCCAGGGTGTCCTCGACCACGGCGCGCAGCTCGAAGTCGGCATGCTCCAGCTCCAGCTTGCCGGCCTCGACGCGTGACAGATCCAGGATGTCATTGATGATGCGCAGCAAGGTCTCGCCCGAACGGTGCACCGCCTTGGCGTAGCGCGACTGCTGGGCGCTCAGGGCCGTGCCGATCAGCAACTCGCTCATGCCCAGGATGCCGTTCATGGGTGTGCGGATCTCGTGGCTCATATTGGCCATGAACTCGCTCTTGGCCAGGCTGGCGGCTTCGGCCAGGTCCCGGGCGCGCTTGAGTTCACGCTGGCGTTCATGGGCCTCGGTGACGTCGCCAACCATGCCATAGATGCGCGACTGGCCCTGGGCCCCATGGGGCTGCATGCGGGTGCGCAGCCGCATCCAGCGCTGGCCCTTGGCCGGATGCACGATGCGGACGATGATGTCGACCGGCTTGTGCTGCGCGTCTGCGCTCTGCTGCGCAAGCCGCTGGTCGTAGCGCTTCAGGTCGTCTGGGTGCACGCGGCTGCGGATGATGGCCGGCCCGAGGCGCAGCTCCGAGGCCTGCAGACCCAGGATGTCCAGCAGCAGCGGCGAGCTGAAATACAACGTGTCCCAGGCCGGATTCGTGACGAACAGGCTTTCGCACATCGCCTCGGTGACCTCGCGAAAACGGGTATCGCTCTCTTGCAGTGCGCGCTCCAGCTGGCGGCGTTGCGTCACGTCGACCAGGCTTACCAGGCCCAATGTGATCCGCGGATCGGCCAGGCACAGGGCCTGGCGCTGCAGCTGCAGCCAGCGCTCGGCCCGGTCCTGGTCAAGTCGCAACTCTTCAGGTGCAGCAGCCTGGTCGCTCCAGTCCTGCAGCAGCTGACGCGACCACCAGGCCGAGAGCATCGGTTCCAGCGGCGCCCTGGCCGCCCCGGCGCCCAGCAGTCGCTCGGCGGCAATGTTGAGGTGCAGCAGGTCGCCCTGGTCCAGATCGAAGACCAGCAGGGCGCCCGGCAACCCGTCCCACAGCACCTTCATGCCATGCAACACGTCGGACAGCTCGGCGCGTGCCGCAGGCTCCGCACGCGCCATCGCCGGCCTCGGGCGCAAGGGACCATGCTGCAGCTGATTACGGGCAAACATCAGGCGGTAGGCATCAATGATTGGTTTCATCCCTGTCTTCTTGTAATTTGCTCTGCCGCCCCTGGGGTGTTGGCAGTCTCCCGTCTCTCGGGTCTCATCGTCTGTACCGGCCCAAACTTGACCACCGATTGGCGGTGACCGGACTCGCCAGCTTGCAAAGATGCCGGCTGCGTGGCACAGGTCACATGATTTACGTCCTTACAATGCGCCGCATGGTGGATCGTGTGAGTGAACGGCGTGAGGGCGGTAGCCGCCGCCCCTGGTGGGGGGCAGGGCTGCTGCTGGCCCTGCTGGCGACAGTGCTGTTGGCCTTGGGCCTGCGGGACGGCGTGACCGCGATCTACGCCGTGAGCGCGCCGCCCTGGATGCTGGTGCTGCCACTGGGCCTGATGTGCGGCGTATTGCTGCTGCTGTGCGCCGCGCTGGGTTGGCATATGGGTGTGCGCATGACGCGCCAGCGCCTGCAGGAGCCTTTGCGCGAGGCCCGCGTGCAGCTGCAGAGCCTGTCGCAGCTGCAGCCGGACTGGCAATGGCAGACCGACGCCGAGCACCACCTGGTGCGATGGCAGGCGCCGCAGGGCGTGCCAGCGTCGAGTTGGATCGGTGCGGCTGCCACACAGACCCTCTGGGAGCGCTTCGTGCTGGCGGGGCCGGATCTTGAGCCGACGGCTCCGGCCAGTCGCCTGCAGCTGCGCCTGGATGAGCGCGTGCCGCTGCAGGATGTGGTCGTGCAGGCGTATGTGGAGCAGGGCGCGGCGGCGCAGTTCTCTGGCAGCTGGCGCTTGCGCGGGCTGCCGTGTTTCGATGCCACTGGCCGTTTCAGCGGCTATCTGGGCACCGCCCATGCGCTGACGCCTGGCCTGGCAGCGGCGCAGGTCGCTGCCGATCAGCGCCAATGGCTGCAGGCTTTGCCGGGGCCGGCGATGCTGCTGCTGGAGAGGAAGACCGGTGCGCTTGAATTGCTGAACGTGAACAGCGCCGCGGCCACCCTGCTGGGCCGCCGCGCCGACGAACTGCCCGGTCTGAGCTGGACGCAGTGCCGGGAGTTGCTGCCGGGTCAGGTGCGCGAGGCGCTGGCCGCCGTGTCCGATGGCGAGCCGGCGCCCTGCGGCGCCTGGGTGCTGAGCCGAACGCCGCTGTCGCAGGACAGCGAGGGCCGGCAACTGCTGGTCTCGCTGTGGCCGCAAGCAGCCGCGACCGCCACGCCCTCAGGCGAGCAGCAGCCGCATACGCTCAGTGATCACGAGTCCTTCAGCTATACCGTGTCGCACGATCTGCGCGCGCCGATACGGGTCGTCGAGGGCTTCACCCGAATCCTGAAAGAGGACTATGGCCGACTGCTGGACCGCATCGGCAATGACCACCTGGATCGGGTGATGGGGGCGGCCGCGCGCATGAACAGCATGATTGACGCGTTGCTGGCCCTGGCCCAGCTGTCGACCCAGCCCCTGGCGCGGCAGCCGGTCAACCTGAGCCAGCTGGCGCGCTACATCTTCGACGATCTGCAGCGCAATGCGCCGGAGCGCAGGGTCGAGGTGCAGGTCGCGCCGGACATGCTGGTCCATGGCGATCCGACCCTGCTGCGCGTGGCCCTGGAGAATCTGCTCGGCAACGCCTGGAAGTATAGCGCCAAGTGCGATCTCTCCCGCATCAGCTTCGAGCATGGGATGCATGACGGGCGTCAGGTCTATCTGGTGCGCGACAACGGCGCCGGCTTCGACATGCGCTTTGCCGATCGCCTGTTCGGCGTGTTCCAGCGCCTGCACAGCGCCAGTGACTTCCAGGGCACCGGCGTCGGTCTGGCCTCGGTGCGGCGCATCATCCGCCGCCATGGCGGCGATATCTGGGCGGAGTCGGAGGTGGGGCGGGGCGCGAGCTTCTACTTCACCTTGCCGATGCGCTGAGGGTTGTGGCCCTGGATTGCATCCGGGCTACCCAGCATCCGTAGCCCGGATGCAATCCGGGATTCTCAGCGCACCGCGCCCGGCAAAGCCAGCAACTCAACCGCTTCGACCAGGCGCAGCGCCTGCTGCTCCAGCGAGCCACCATCCCCCATCTGCTGCAGACGGGCCAGGGCCTCGCTGCGCGACAGTGAATAGCGGTGCATCAGCACGCCCACCGCCACCGACACGGCATGCAGCGTCTCGTCGGCAACGACCGGCGCCGCAGCCGAGGGCTCGCTGGTCGCGCGCGGTGGACGTTCGCGCGTTTGCGCGAACGCGGCCTCGACGGCCGGCACTATCTGGTGGATGTCCAGCGGCTTGACCAGGTAGGCGACCGCGCCCAAGGCCTTGACCTGGGTGACAGTGTCGTCGTCAGCGAAGGCGGACAGGAACATGAAGGGGATCTGCAGATACTCGCGCAGGTAGGCGGCAACGTCGAAGCCGCTCATGCCTTCCATGCGGATGTCCAGCAGTGCCAACTCGGGGCGGTGCTCGCGCGCCAGCAGGATGGCGTCGTCGCCGTTGTCGGCGTCTATCACCTCATAGCCGGCCTGCGCCAGGCCATGCGTCAGCGTGGCCAGCACCAGCCGGTCATCATCAACGACGAGAATCTTCCCTTTGTTGCTCACGTGCCTTGTTCTCCGGCGCTGCGGTCCGAGGTCCGGGTCTGAACCATTGGCCAGGGCGGATTGTCTCTCAAACAGGCCAATCGGCTCACAGCGGCTCCAATAGAGTCACGCCAGGCGGTTTCAGTTCCACGCTGCACAACACCTCGTTGCCCCGTTGCTCCATGGCGAACTTGGCGCTGCGTCGGGGCAGCAGGGCACGCACCAGGCCCAGTCCCGACACGCCGCCGTGCACCTTGGACAGCGCAAAACCCTCGGGCAGGTGGCCGCTGTTGCTGATCTGCACCAGCACCTGGCCTTCGCCGCAGACCAGCCGGCAGGAGACCTGGCCCTGGCCTGCATCCGGTCCTTCCACGCTGCTGTGCTTGATGGCATTGGTCAGCAACTCGTTCAGCGACAGCGCGATCGGAATTGACTCGGCCTCGGGCAGTGCCCATCGATGGACCTCGTGGCCTTCCACGCTGAAGGCGATGCTGCGCCCGAACATGCGTTGCACCGACCCGGTGATGGCCTCGACTACATTGCGCAGGCGCAGCGGCCCCGCGGCGCCGACCTGTAGACCATAGACCTGGGCGATGGCCTGCACCTGACCCACCGCCTCGGTGATCACCGCCCTGACTTCAGGCCGGCGCTGGGCGATCTGCTGCAGCAGGCCGGCAACGCCCTGCAGATTGTTCTTGATGCGATGGTGCACTTCCTTGACCAGCAGCTCGCGCTGGGCTATCGCTGCCTGCAGGCGTGCCTCCTCGGCGGCGCGCTGCTCGGTCACGTCGCTGGCTACCAGCAGCAACTGGTCCGGCCCGTTCTGCGCCACGCCCTCGGAGACATCGACCAGGGGCAGGTAGCGGGCGTCCCAGACGCGAGGCTGGCCGTCCACGCTGAGTCGGTACTCGCGCTGCGTGACCTCGCTGACATGCAGGGCGGTGCGCATATCGGCGGCGATCTGCTCGCCAGAGACACCACCGAACATCTGCTCCGGCGTCAGCCCAAGCACCTGCTCCGCCGGGCGACCGGCCAACGCTGCGGCGACCTGGTTCAAGCGCTCGACGCGCAGGCTGCTGGCGTCATGCAGGCTGATGGCGAGCGGTGCGGTCTCGATGATGCGTTGCAGCGAGGCCTGGGCCTGCAGGGTCAACGCCTCTGCCTGGCGGCGGCGTTCGATGTCCAGCAGCGCATAGGTCAGCTGGCGGCCGCTGGCCTCCAGTCCGGTCACCACGGCGTTGCCGACGACCCAGAACTCGCGCCCGTCGCGGCCTCTGAGCCGGCATTCAAAGGTTTCGGCCTGACCCTCGGTCAGTTCGTCCAGGTAGTGGGTCTGACGCAGCGGATGGTCGGGGTCGGGTGTTGCCACGCAGCTCATCGGCTGGCCGACAAACTCGGCCAGATCGCCACCGAACATGCGTCGCGCCGAGCGGTTCATCCACTCGATGCCGCCACGACCGACGGTGACGATGCCCACCAGTACCGAGTCCAGGATGGCACGGGTGCGTTCGGTCTGCAGCAGCAGCGACTGCTGAGCGCGCCAGCGCTCATCGACGCTGACATAGGAGGCGATCACGCCGCCGCTGGGGTCTCCCTCGTGCATCAGCCGCTTGCTGACCTGGACCCAGAAGCTGCTGCCGTCCTGGCGCTTGAGCCGGCGCTCGCCGCTCCAGCGGCCCTGCCGGCGCAGGCCCTCCTCCCGGCTGAGGGTCTGATGCCGGTAGTCTTCCGCACTCTCGAACAGGCGCGCGTGCTCGATCCCGATCAGCTCATTGATGCGGTAGCCGCTGAGCATGGCCATCGCGCCATTGGCCCGCTCGATGCGGCCGTGGCGCAGGATGGCAATGCCCACGTCCGACAGGCTGAACATCAGCTCTCGGTCATGCGCCAGCGCCTGCAGCTCGGCCTGCTGCACCTTCAGCCGCGTGATGTCGGTGACGACGGCGATCGCCTCTTCCTGGTCCTGCACCGGCGCGCTGGTGCCCAGCACGCGGCGCAGCGAAAGCGACAACCAGCGTTGGGTGCGCTCGGCACTGGCCGGCTGCACGAACTCGGCCTCGAACGTGGTGATCGCGTCCAGCGCCAGCAGGGCGGTGGTTATCTGCGGCAGTAGCTCGGGCTGGGCGGCAAACAGCTGGGCTACCTCGGTACCGGCCTGGGTGTGGGCCGGCAGGCTCAGCATCTGCTCGAAGCGCTGGTTGCAGCGCACCAGGTGGCGGCCGCGCAGATAGGCAATGCCGACGCTGGTGCTGTCGATGATGGTGGTCAGCTCATGCAGCAGCTGGGCGTTGCGGGCCTGGGCCTGCTGCTGCACGGTCACGTCCAGGGTCACGACCGAGGTGGTGCGCTGGCCCGAGGCCAGGCGGCCGGGCTCGACCCGGGTCAGCAGCCAGCGAAGGCCCAGCTCGGGATGGCGCACCGCGTAGCGCACCTCGACCTTGTCGCCTTTTTTCAGCGCCTGCTGCAGGCGTTCGAATTCGGGCAGCGAGCCGGGCTCGACGATGTCGCGGCCCACGCCTTGCAGGCTGGCCAGGCTGTGCGATGTGGCGCCACCGGTGGCGACCGTACTGCTGCGCGGGCGCAGCCAGCCGGCATCCTGCTGGAAGGTCGCCAGGCCGACGCCCGCGGTGTCCATCAGCGCATCGATCTGCTGGTGAGCGAGGTCGCGCTCCTCTTCGAGGCTGCGGTCCTCGATCACCGCCATATAGCGCCGATGGCCGGACTGGGTGGCATGGCAGCGCACCAGCGAGCGCAGCCAGCGCGTGCGGCCCTGCGGATCGAGCAGGGTGCACCGGGTCTCGACCTGGCGGGCACCGGGCTGCAGGTCGGCGCGCGGGCGGCCCTCGTGCCAGCCCAGCAGCTGCTGCAGCGCCGGTGGCGCCTCATGCAAGGTGGCCGGCAGCTCCAGCGACAGCGCGGCGAAATTGGCATTGCTGCGCAAGAGCAGGCCGGTCTCGTCGAACAAGGCCATGCCCATGGGGCTGAGGTCCAGCCATTGCTCCAGCTCATGCAGCCAGCGTTCGGCATGCTCGCGAGCGGCATGTTCGGCCTGCCAATCGGCGGCGGGTTCGGCGGCTGCGGTGGTGCCTGTCGTGGCTGTGACTGAGGGGGCGGGCAATGTGCCGGCCGCTTCGCCGATGCGCACCTGCAACATCCAGCGCGCATCGTCCAGATGCCCGGCCTGCAGCCGCACCAGGGTCAGGGTGCCCAGCCGGCCATCGGGCAGTGCCAGCTGCGGTGCCGGCGGTGGCAGGCGCTTGGTGTTCAGCGCCGTGCTGGCCTTGGTCAGCCAGACCAGCAGGGCACTGCCGTTGCTGCAGCGCAGCGCTTCGGTGCCGCCCGGCTCGACGCCCAGCAACTGACGCGCGGCCGGGTTGAGCTCGCAGATCTGCAAGCGCCGGTCGAGCAGCAGCACCGGGTCGCTGAGCACGCCCAGGATGCCGCGCAAGGCGGTCATGTCCTGGGGAAGCAGGGAGAGCTGTGAGGGCATTGTCGGAAGGCTTGCTGGCGTGCCGGGCAGTGTACGCACCAGCCATGGGGTCGGTGGCCGGCCTTCGCACAGCGCCCGCGCGTCAATCGAGTTGCTTGGCCTTGCCCAATGCGCGCAGCACGGCGTGGTTGATCTCCTCGGCGCTGAGCATCAAGGTCTCGGCGGCGGCGCGGAAGTCGAACAGCGACTCGGCCTCGATCGCCCGTGCCAACTCCATATAGGGATGGTAGGGCCCGCTGTGCTTGGCCAGCGCCTGGCTGACGCGCTCGGGCACCGGCACGGTCTTCAGCAACTGGTCAAACGGTTGATGCAGCATGCGGTCCAGCAGGGAGAACATGCCGCAGATGAACATCTCGTCGCGTACCTCGGACTCGGCATTCGCCCCGGCCAGCTCTTCCATCAGCAGGCCGCGGCGCACGGCGGCAAACATCACCGGCCGCATATTCGCGTCCTTGCTGGCCGTGGTCAGCAGCAGGGCCAGCCAGCGCTTCAGCCGCGAATAGCCCAGCAGCATGATGGCATGCCTGAAGGAACTGACCTCCACCGTCAAGCCAAAGGCGGCCGAGTTCAGGTAGCGCATCAGCTTGAAGGCCAGCGAGGGATCGCGGCGCAAGGTGGCTTCCATCTTCTCGATCGGTTCGGCCGCGTCAACGCGCGCCATCAGCTCGATGATGACTTGCAGATCGGCCTGCACCTCGCGCTTGCCACCGGCGGGCAGGGCGCTGTCCTCCATCGGCCAGCCCAGCACCGCGACGGCGCCGCGGCGGAAGCTCGCCTCCATGTCTTCCAGCGTGTGCACGCCCGACTGCACGTGCTCGATGCTGCGCGTGACGCCGGCGGCCGGTGGGGTGTCACCGAGGCGGCGATCGTCCTCAAGATCGATGATCGAGTATTTGAAGCAGGGCAGCACATCGCGCGGCAGTTCGGACAGCGGCCGGCCCTTGATCAGCAGGGTGTTGCCATTCACGCGCAAGGACAGCAGCGCCTCGGCATGGGCCGGACTGCAGGCGATGAAGGCCGGCACCTCGATCATCAGATTGACGCTGGGCTTGGCCTCCATCAGATCGTGCAACAGGCTTTCGCTGACCACGTTCAACGACACCAGGCCACCCTCGGCCGGCCAGACCTCGTTCACCGCGGCCAGCAGTGGCGCGGCGGCGACACTCGCATCGGGCCGGATCGGAAACACCGTCAGACGCGTGGCCATGACCATGCGATTGCGGTCGATCATTGGCGAGTAGCCGAGAACGACCTGGTCCAGGATGGAGTGATTGCTGGTCATGTGGGGTGTTGCGGTCAACCGTTCAAATACTGGAACAGCGTCAGGCGCTGCACCATGGAATAGGCCTTGAGCGCGGCGTCATAGCCGGTCTGCTGGTTCTGGAAATCCGAGATTCCCTGCACCATGTCCAGATCTTCCGCGTTCGATTGCTCGGTCTGACTGTACAACTTCTGCTAAGCAAAACGCGACTCCGTGCCGTCCAATCCGTTCATCGCTTCGCCGAGTTCGCTGCGCACCGACAACATGCGGGCCAGCGAGGCGTCCAGGTCGCGAATGCCGTTGGTGACGGTCTGCGATACCTGGCCGGTGGAGCGACCCGGCGACTGCAGGTCGCTGATGGCGCTGTCCAGTGTGTTGAAGATCGACAAGCCCTCGGTCGACGGCACGATCTCGAAGCTGTCGCCGTCGGCCGGGGCACCCTGGATCGTGAACGCCATGCCGTCCACTGCTATCGATTGGCCGGGCTTGAACGGCCCTGCGGCGGCGGTAGGTGCACCGTCCTTGAGCACCGCGTAGGTGCTGGTGGCGCCAGAGCCGCTGAACTGTACGCTGTACACCGTGCCGGTGGTCAGCGCCAGTTGGCTGGGGTCCGTGACCGTGCCCGGGCCTATCCAGGCGGTCGTGCTGTTCGTGTTGCGGGTCTCGAAAATGCCGTTGCCGGTGGGGGCCTGCAGCCAGGCCGCAGCACCGTCGACGCTCAGGGGCATGTTTTCGTCCTGGCTGCCGCGGGTGGCGCCAGCCGTGCCCTTGTAGGCCACGCCGCCCGCGGTGTCCAGGAACGGCGGGCTGGCCGCACCCTGACCGCCGAACAGGTAGCCGCCGGTGCCGTCGGGCCGGTTGGCCACGGCCAACAGCGACTCGCGCAGGCCGACCAGGCGATTGGCCAGCACGGCGCGGTCGGTGTCCTTGTAGCTGCCGTTGCCGGCGGAGACCAGGGTCTCGCGGATCTGCTGCATCAGTTCGACCGCGTCGCCCATCGCCCCCTCGGAGACCTGCATCGCATTGCGGCTGGATTCCAGCGAGCGCTGGGTGGCGTCGATGCGGTTGATGTTGGCCAGCGCACGTTCGGCCTGGGCAGCGCCGGTTGGATCGTCGCTGGCGCGCTGGATGCGCTTGCCCGAGGTGAGGCGCTGCTGCGCCTCCTGGAGTTCGTTCTGCCGGCCCTGCAGACTGCTGACGCCGGAGGCGAAGGAATTGTTGGTGCTGACGCGCATGGTGCTTGACTCCGAAGGGGTTTACCTGCCGGCCACTTGGAGCAGGGTGTCGAACACGGACTGGGCCACTTGCAGCACCTTGGCCGCGGCCTGGTAGCTCTGCTGGAACTGCATCAGCCGCGCCGCCTCCTCGTCGAGATTGACGCCGGCCTTGCTGCTGCGCTCCTGCTCGGCGGTGGCGGCCACGCTGCTCGAGATATTTGCCTTCGTCGCCGCACCCTGCACGCGCACGCCGATGTCCGACATCGCCGAGGCATAGGCATCGGTCAGCGTGGCACCGCCGGTGATGCTGCCGTCGGGCTGCAGCTGCTTGCCCACCATGGTCTTGTCGCGCAACGCCAGAAAGGCCAGCGCATTGCCATTGTTGGTGCCGGGCAGAGTGGTCTTGTCAACGGTGAAGCTGTCGCCCGTGCCGCCGCCCACCGGGCCCTTGGGCACGCCATTGAGCTTGAGCTGGAAGCCATTGAGCGTGATCGGTTGGCCGGGAACCCAGGTGCCGGTGCCGCTGTTGACGACGGCGCCGCTGACACGGTCAACGAAGTCGTAGCTGTAGTCGCCGGTGTCCGAAGTGAAGGTGATGTTGACCCGCACATCGGGCGTAACCGACGGGTCGGTGCTGGGCAGCACGGCCGACACCCCGGCGATGGTGCCGGTGCCCTTGTTGTTGGCGCCCACGGTGCCGGTCACCGGCGAGGCGGCGGCCAGGCCGCTGGGCTTGTCCATGATGCGCTGCATGTCGTTGGCGGCACGGGTCACCGGCTGCAGCAGAAAGCGATCGGTGGCGCCGGGCGGTACGGCGCCGAAGCTGATCTTGAAGCCATCGACGGTGTCGCCGTCAACCACCAGCTGCTTGTTGCCGTCGCTCAGCCGCGTCAGCTGGTAGCTGCCCGGCGTGCCGGCGGGGTCGGCGACCAGCTCGTAGCTGCTGGCCTTGAGCTGGTTGGCGTCGATCACGCTCAGACCGACGACCGAGGTGAAGGAGCCGCCGGGGTCGCGGGCGTTGCTCGCAGCCGCCAGTGCCAGCGGTGCGCCGACGCTGAACAGCGGCGCGCCCGGCGAGCCGGCGGCACTGGTCAGGTCCAGGCCCAGGGCCTGCTGCTTGTTGATCTCGCTGGCGAAAGACACGGCCAGCTGGCCGACCAGATTGCGCGCGGTCTGCAGGTCGACGTTCTGGTACTGCAGGATGCCGGCAATCGAGCCGCCGCCGAGCGTGTTCTCGTCGAGCATGCGCGCGCCATTGGCCTCGG